>Ga0102925_1000578_pt1 | contig 20273 bp, 17 predicted proteins | sample SalPonR1_A_D1_MG_FD_78216 | JGI IMG/M metagenome (GOLD analysis project Ga0102925, IMG submission 78216) | Salt pond soil microbial communities from South San Francisco under conditions of wetland restoration - Salt Pond MetaG R1_A_D1_MG | ecosystem: Environmental > Aquatic > Marine > Intertidal...
AGCAGGCCGGCGGCCTCGTCATGCCCGGCCAGGGCGGTGGTGGCGGCATGCCCGGCGGCGGCCAGGGGGGGGGCGGCTTCGGCGGGTTCCAGATGCCCTAGGCCGGTCGGCGGGCCGCCTGGCGCGCCTTCTGCCGTTGATTCACGACGGCTGCCCATAAAAAAAGGGGCGCCCCGGCGGGGCGCCCCTTTCTCGTTAGCCGGCCCCGCTCCGGAGAGCGGGGACAGTAACCGGCCCTACTCCGGGTCGTAGCCCAGGTTCGGGCCGAGCCACTTCTCGGCCTCGGACTGCTTCATGCCCTTGCGCTTGGCGTACTCCTCGATCTGGTCACGGTTGAGCTTGCCCACGGCGAAGTAGCGCGCCTCGGGGTGGGCGAAGTACCAGCCGGAGACCGAGGCGGTGGGCACCATGGCCTTGGACTCGGTGAGCTCGATGCCGGTGTTCTCCTCGACGTTGAGCCACTCCCAGAGGGTGTCCTTCTCGGTGTGCTCGGGGCAGGCGGGGTAGCCCGGCGCCGGCCGGATCCCCTGGTACTCCTCCTCGATGAGCTGCTCGTTGGAGAGCCGCTCGTCGGAGGCGTAGCCCCACACGTCCTTGCGGACCCGGTGGTGCATCAGCTCGGCGAAGGCCTCGGCCAGGCGGTCGGCCAGGGCCTTGAGCATGATGGCGTGGTAATCGTCGTGGTCGGCCTCGAAGCGGGCCACGTGCTCATCAATGCCGATGCCGGCCGTCACGGCGAAGCCGCCCAGGTAGTCCTGCTTGCCGGAGCCCTTGGGGGCCACGAAGTCGGCCAGGCTGTAGGTCGGCTGCTTGCGCGGCTTCTCGGTCTGCTGACGGAGCATGTGGAAGGTCTCGGTGACCTTCTCGCCCTTCTCGTCGTAGACCTCGATGTCGTCGGTGCCGTCGATCCGGTTGGCGGGGTAGATGCCCACCACGGCCCGGGCCTCCAGCCACTTCTCATCGATGATCTGCTGGAGCATCTTCTTGGCATCCTCGAAGAGCTTGCGCGCCTCCTCGCCCTTCTCCTCGTCGTCGAGGATCTTGGGGTAGCTGCCCTTGAGCTGCCAGGAGTGGAAGAAGGGCGTCCAGTCGATGTACTCGGCGATCTCGGCCATCGGGAAGTCATCGTAAACGGTGACACCCGACTGCTGCGGCGCCGGCGGGTTGTAGGCGGCCCAGTCGAGGCTGGCGCCGTTCTCCCGGGCCTTGTCGATGCCCACCCACTTGGTCTTGGCCTGGCGACCGGCGTGCTGCTCCCGGGCCTTCTCGTAGTCGGCCTTGATCTCCTTGACGTACTCGTCCTTGCTGCTGCCCACCAGCTTCTGGGCCACGCCCACGGCACGGGAGGCGTCCTTCACGTAGACCGAGCAGCCGTGGTAGTTCTGGTCGATCTTCACGGCCGTGTGGGCGCGGGAGGTGGTGGCGCCGCCGATCATGACCGGGACGTCGAAGCCCTGGCGCTCCATCTCCTTGGCGATGTGGACCATCTCGTCCAGCGAGGGCGTGATGAGGCCGGAGAGGCCGATGATGTCGACGTTCTCCTCCTTCGCCTTGTCGAGGATGTCCTGGGCGGGCTGCATCACGCCCATGTCGATGACCTCGAAGCTGTTGCACTGGAGGACGACGGAGACGATGTTCTTGCCGATGTCGTGGACGTCACCCTTCACCGTGGCCAGCAGGATCTTGCCCGCGTTGGAGCTGCCCTGCTTCTCCGCCTCGATGTAGGGGAAGAGATAGGCCGTGGCCTTCTTCATGACGCGGGCGGACTTCACCACCTGGGGCAGGAACATCTTGCCCTCGCCGAAGAGGTCGCCGACGACGTTCATGCCGTCCATCAGCGGGCCCTCGATGACGTCCAGCGGCGACGGGAACTCCTGGCGGCAGGCCTCGGTGTCTTCCTCGACGTAGGTGTCGATGCCCTTGACTAGGGCGTGCTCCAGCCGCTTGCCCACGGACCACTCGCGCCACTCCAGATCCTCCTTGGGCGCGGAGGTGCCGCCCTCGCCCTTGAAGCGCTCGGCGGCGTCCAGGAGCTTCTCGGTACCCTCGGGGTCGCGGTTGAGGACCACGTCCTCCACCAGATCCCGCAGCTGCGAGTCGATGTCGTCGTAGACGGTCATCTGGGCCGGATTGACGATGCCCATGTCCAGGCCGGCCCGGGTGGCGTGGTAGAGGAAGACGGCGTGGATCGCCTCGCGCACCGCGTCGTTGCCGCGGAACGAGAAGGAGATATTGGAGACACCGCCGGAGATGTGGGTCTCGGGGAGGTTCTCCCGGATCCAGCGGCAGGCCTCGATGAAGTCCACGCCGTAGTTGTTGTGCTCCTCGATACCGGTGGCGATGGCGAAGATGTTGGGATCGAAGACGACATCCTCACCCGGGAAGCCGGCCTTCTCGGTGAGCACCTTGTAGGCGCGCTCGCAGATCTCGGTCTTGCGCTCGAAGGTGTCGGCCTGACCCTCTTCGTCGAAGGCCATGACGGTCACCGCCGCGCCCAGCCGGCGCAGCTCCTTCGCCTGCCAGATGAAGTTCTCCTCGCCCTCCTTGAGGGAGATGGAGTTCACCAGGCCCTTGCCCTGGAGGCGCTTGAGGCCGGCGACCATGATGTCCCACTTGGAGGAGTCCACCATCACCGGGACCTTGGCGATCTCCGGCTCGGAGGCGACCAGGTTGAGGAACTCGATCATGGCCTGCTCGCCGTCGAGCATGCCCTCGTCCATGTTGACGTCGATGACCTGGGCGCCGCCCTCCACCTGGTTGCGGGCCACATCCAGGGCGGTGTCGTAGTCCTCTTCCTTGATCAGGCGCTTGAAGCGGGCGGAGCCGGTGACGTTGGTCCGCTCGCCGATGTTCACGAAGCCCAGCTCGGGGCCGACGTTGCACGGCTCCAGGCCGGACAGACGCATGCGGTGCGGCCGCTCGGGGAGCTGGCGCGGCTGGATGCCCTCCACCGCCTCGGCGATGGCCTGGATGTGATCCGGGGTGGTCCCGCAGCAGCCGCCGACGATGTTGAGGAAGCCGGACTCGGCCCACTCCTTGATGTGGGCGGCCATCTCCGCCGGCTCCTGCTCGTACTCGCCGAACTCGTTGGGCAGGCCGGCGTTGGGGTGCGCGGAGACGCGGAACTTGCTCTTCTCGGAGAGCTCATCCACGTACTGGCGCAGCTCCTCGGCGCCCAGGGCGCAGTTGAAGCCGATGGAGAGCGGGTCGGCGTGGGCGAGGCTGTTGTAGAAGGCCTCGGCCGTCTGGCCGGAGAGGGTCCGGCCGGAGGCATCGGTGATGGTGCCCGAGATCATGATGGGCAGGTCGATGCCCTTCTCGTCGCAGTACTGCTTCACCGCATAGACCGCCGCCTTGGCGTTCAGGGTATCGAAGATGGTCTCGATGAGGACGGCATCCACGCCCCCCTCATGGAGACCATGCACCGCTTCCTTGTACGCCTCGGCGAGCTCGTCGAAGGTGACATTGCGGTAACCGGGGTTGTTCACGTCCGGCGAGATGGAGGCCGTGCGGTTCGTCGGGCCGAGGACGCCGGTGACGAAGCGCGGCTTGTCCGGGGTCTGCTCGGTCATGGCGTCCGCCGCCTCGCGGGCGATGAGCGCCGACTCGTAGTTCAGCTCGTAGACCCAGTCCTCCATCTGGTAGTCCGCCTGGGCGATGGAGGTGCAGCTGAAGGTATTGGTCTCGATGATGTCGGCACCGGCCTTCAGGTACTCGGTGTGGGTCTCGCGCAGGATATCCGGCTGCGACAGGGCGAGCATGTCGTTGTTGCCCTGCAGGTCGCTGGGATGGTCCTTGAGACGCTCGCCGCGGAAATCCGCTTCCTCGAGCTGGTAGGTCTGGATGAGGGAGCCCATGGCCCCGTCAAGAATCAGGATGCGCTTGGAAAGCTCTTCTTCAAGCCGCTGCTGTCGCTCGTTTTTCATGACCGATCATCTCCCGGGCAGTCGCGTGAACCGCCTGTGGACGTTGATGGGTGGCGCCACGGGGGCGTAGGGAAAGTTGTACGAATAGTCGAATACGTTACCACGTTTTTACCCACTCTGCAGTCGGCGCCCCCATCCTGCTGATTCGAGGGGCGAAAACCGATCCCGGCCGGCAAACCAGCCACCCGGCCCGCTGACTCTGCGGTCGGTACTCGGGATGGCTCGCGGCCCGGCGCCTGCGTAGCATTGGGCGCCATGAACGAGCCCGCTTCCGAGTCCCCCCTGCGCCCGCCCAAGGCCCTGCTGCGCCCGGTTGGCAAGGCCATCCGCGACTTCGACATGATTCGCGATGGCGACCGGGTGCTGGTGGCCGTCTCCGGCGGCAAGGACTCCCTCACGCTGCTCACCGTGCTGCGCCATCTGTCGACCTACGCGCCGGTGCACTTCGAGGTCGGCGCGGTAACTATAGACCCCCAGGTGGAGGGGTTCGACCCGTCGCCGCTCAAGGACTGGATGGCCGCGCGCGGCATCGACTACTACTACCGCACCCAGCCGTTGCAGGAGGAGGCGGAGGAGCGCATGCAGGGGGACTCCTTCTGCTCCTTCTGCTCGCGCATGAAGCGGGGGATGATGTACACCGCCGCCCGGGAGGGCGGCTATAACGTCCTCGCCCTGGGCCAGCACCTGGACGACCTGGCGGAGAGCTTCCTCATGTCCGCCTTCCACGGCGGTCAGCTGCGGACCATGCAGGCCCACTACCGCATCCAGGCCGGCGACCTGCGGGTGATCCGGCCGTTCGCCCTGGTGCGCGAGCGGCAGCTGGCCGACTACGCCGAACGGGCCGGCCTGCCGGTGATCCCCGACTCCTGTCCCGCCTGTTTCGGCGCCCCCACCGAGCGCGAGCACGCCAAGGCGCTGCTGGCGGCGGAGGAGGGCCGGATTCCACGGCTGTTCGGCAACCTCGAGCGCACGCTGCGCCCCCTCATGGCACCGGAAGGGATCCCGGACGATGTCGAAGAAGAATCCTGACCGCCCCCTCCTGGGCCGGGTCATCGCCGCCCTGGTCCGGGGCAGCGGCCGGCTGCCGCTGCCGGCGCTGCATGCCATCGCCCTCGGCCTGGGTCACCTGATCTGGCCCCTGCGGGAGCCCAACCGCCGGATCATCGAGGCCAACCTCGCCATCTGCTATCCCGACCTCTCTCTCCGCGAGCGACGTCGGCTCGGCCGCCGGAGCATGGTGGAGACCGCCAAGACGGCGCTGGAGGCAGGACGGCTGTGGTTCGGCCCCGCCACGATAACCGAGCGTCTCTGGCGGGAGACCGAGGGGGCCGAGCACCTGGAGGCGGCGCAGGCACAAGGCCGGGGGGTCATCCTCGCCATCCCCCACCTGGGCTGCTGGGAGTTCCTGGGGCTCGCGCTCTCCCGCCAGCAGGCCATGACCAGCCTCTACCGCCCGCCGCGCATGGCCACCCTGGAGACGCTGGTCCGCGACGGGCGGGAGCGCTTCGGTGCCCGGCTGGTGCCGGTGGGCTCCCGCGGGATCCGCGCGGTTCTCACCCGGCTACGCGCCGGCGAGCTGGTGGCGATCCTGCCGGACCAGGCGCCAGCCAAGGAGAACGGCGTCATCGCCCCCTTCTGCGGCCAGCCGGCCTGGACCATGACCCTGCTGGGGCGCCTGGCCGCCTCCAGCGACGCGCCGGTGGTCTTCACCTGGGCGGAACGGCTCCCCCGCGGCCGCGGCTTCCGGGTCCACTTCGAGCCGGCGCCGGAGGAGATCGCCGACGCCGACCCGGAGGTGGCCACGCGAGCGCTCAATGAGGGGGTGGAGGCGTGCGTGCGGCAGCGCCCGGACCAGTATCAGTGGTGCTACCGGCGCTTCGGCCACATCAAGGGCTGGAAGCCCTACGGCAAGGGGCGTTACTCGACGCGGTAGCCGTGGCGCCAGGCGGCCACCGCCGGAACGACCACCGCCCCGGCCAGGGCGGTGGAGAGCGCCAGGAAGGAGGAGACCGGCAGCCCCAGGACGATGAGCTGGAAGGCCATCCAGGTGGAGAGGGTGGTCCCCGCCCAGATGAGCACCAGCGCCAGGGCCCAGCGGGGCGCGCGATGCAGGGCCAGGGCCGCCAGCACCCCGGTGGCCAGGGTCAGGCCGCTGGCGATGAGCAGCAGGTCGTAATCGCCGCGGACCAGCAACTCCACGAGCAGCGCCAGGATCCCGGGGGCCAGCAACAGTCCGGTCACGGGCGCTCCACCCCCCGCGGGACCGGATGGCGCTCCCGCTCCGGCAGTTCCAGCGGGATGCGACCATCCTCCCCCGGCGTCCCCGGCCCCTCGACGAGGCCGCTCATGAAGAGCGCCGCCACGCCCAGGGCCAGGGCCAGCAATACCAGCAGCAGCAGGCTCGAGAGGCGGGAACGCCCCTTCCGGCCCCCTGGCTGGGGCGTGAGATTCCAGTCCTCGCGTTTGCGGCTCATGTCTCGCCCTCCCCCTCGGCCCGGCGCCGGCCGGGATAGGGACTCGGCACCCCCTCGGGGCGCGTCTTGAACCAGCGCAGGGTCCACATGTACTGCGCGGGGTCGGCCTCGACCAGCCGCTCCAGGGCGGTATTCATCGCGGTGGCATCCTGCTCGGCGTCGCCGCTGGGGTAGTCGGAAAGCGGCGGGTCGAACCGCACCCGCCAACCGGAACCGTCCCGCTCGGAGTAGCCCATGCACGGTATGGCCTCGGCGCGGGCGATCTTGGTCAGCCGCGCCAGGCTCGTCAGGGTCGCCTTGGGCTCGCCGAAGAAGGGGGCGAAGACCCACTCGCTGCCGGGCACGTGGGCCAGGTCCTCGTCGGGCTGGTAGTAGAAGGCCAGCCCCGCCCGCATGTCCTGGAGGATGGGGCGCAGGCCGGCATCGCGCAGGTAGACCTTGCCCTGGAAGCGGGTCCGCCCGCGGGCGATGAGCCAGTCGATAACGGGATTCTTCACCCGCTGCATCATGCCGACGGTGGGCATGCGCCGGGTGATCGCCACCCCCAGGGCGTCCAGGGCGGCGCTGTGCCCGGTGAACATCACCACGTTGCGCCCCTCGCGCCGGGCGGCCTCCACGTGCTCCCAGCCCTCCACCCGGATGATCCGGTCGAGGTAGCGGGCGGGGGCCCACCACAGCAGGGCGTAGTCCAGGGAGGCCTGAGCCATGACCCGGAAGCTGTCCCGGGCCACCTCGGCGCGCTGTTCCTCGGTCCAGCCCGGATAGCAGAGGCGCAGGTTGGCCTCGACGATGGCACGCCGGCGCTCGTTGCGGCGGTACCAGAAGTTCCCGACCCAGCGGGCCAGGCTGCGCCGTACCACCTTCGGCGCCAGGGCCAGCAGGGCAAAGAAGCCCAGTCCCAGCCAGGTGGGCCAGTAGCGCGGGCCCAGCCAGGCCGCCTGGAAACCGGGGCGGTGGCCGCCTTCAAGCTGCTCGTTCATCGCGCCTCGCTGTTCAGCCGCTCGATGAGGCTGCTCGCCCGCCCGAGGTAGGCCGTCCCGAAGAGATTCAGGTGGTTGAGGATGTGGTAGAGATTGTAGAGATCCCGGCGGACCCCGTAACCGGCATCCCGGGCCCAACTGGCGTCATACGCCGCATAGAAGTCCCGGGGGAAGCCGCCGAAGAGTTCGGTCATGGCGAGATCCGCCTCGCGATCGCCGAAATAGACCGCCGGGTCGAAGATGACCGGCTCGCCGTCCGCCGTGACATCCCAGTTCCCCGACCAGAGATCGCCGTGGAGCAGCGAGGGCACCGGGGTGTAATCGGTAAAGAAGGCCCCCAGCCGCTCCAGAAGCTCGTTGCCGCCCTCGCGCAGCTCGCGGCCGTAGCCGTTGCGCTCGGCCAGGTCGAGCTGGAAGCCCAGGCGCCGCTCGCGCCAGAAGGCGACCCAGTCGTCCATCTCGCCGTTGGGCTGCGGCGTGGAGCCGATGGTGTTGTCCCGGTGCCAGCCAAAGCGCGGCCGGGTCCGTCCGTGCATGGCGGCCAGCCCCTCGCCCAGCCGCCGCGCGGTGCCGGCGTCGGCACGGCCGCCCAGGGGGAGGTACTCCATGACCAGGAAGACCTGGTCCCCGGCCACGTCCCAGACCACCGGCTCGGGACAGCGCACCGCCTCGGCAGCGGCGATCTCCGCCAGCCCCTCCGCCTCGGCGTAGAACATCTCCGCCTCGCTGGCGCGATTGAACTTCACGAAGAACTGGCGACCGTCCTCCGCCTCCACCCGGTAGGCGGCGCTGATGCAGCCGCCCCCCAGATTGCGCTGTTCGACCATGCGGAAGGGGCGCCCGGTGGCCGCCTCGATGCGCTCGGCGATGGTATTCCAGGCCGTCATATCCACCTCGTACTTCGGAGCCCCGGATCATACTGCACTTCCCGGACGTCGACGAGGCCCGTGCGGCTGGAGTAGGCTCGCCCGCATGGCCCGCACCCTCCATCCCCTCTGTGACCGGATCGGCCTCCCCGCCGTGGAGGCCGTGATCCGCGACTTCGCCCGGCGCCAGGCCGACGACCCCGTCCTGGCCCCCTGGCTGGGCCACGCCGCCGCGGACGAAGAGCACCTGGCCACCGTCATCGACTACTGGTGGACCGCCATGGGGGGCCGCCTGGACCGCCCACCCCGTCCGGTAGACATGATGGGCCGGCATACCGGCCTGGCGCTGACCGAGACGGCCCTGGAACAGTGGCTCCAGCTCTTCGAGACCACCCTGGCCGACCACCTGGAGCCGGCCGAGGCGAACGACTGGGCCACCATGGCCCGGGCCATGGGGGAGCGTCTGCGCTCCGCGGGCCTCGTACGGCCGGACTAGGACGGGGCCTCCCCTTCCCGCGTGGCCCTTTTCCGCGTGGAACGGTCGGTTATGCACACCCGGCCACCCGCCCCCACCCCTTGACAACCGGCGCTCCCGCCCCGCCCACCAGAACTCAAAGACTTACGAAATAACTCGCTAAATCAGCGTGTTACGAAATATGGTCAGCATTTGGCCAATCTGGCCCGGGGTGCGCCAGCACAGGGCCCGGTGGAACTTCCCGCAACCTGTCAACAGAGTTATCCACAGGTTGTGTGGAAAACCCGACCAGCGCCGGTGCTACCATGGCGCCATGGTCGAATCCGTCCTCCACGTCGCCGTCCCCTCGCCGGTGCGCCGCCTCTTCGACTACCTGCCGCCGGCCGGGGAGGACCCCGCGTGGATGGCGCCGGGGATGCGGGTCCGGGTGCCCTTCGGTCGCCAGCGGCTGACCGGGGTCATCGCGTCGGTGGATACCACCAGCGACCTCCCGGCGGCGAAGCTGCGTCGCGCCGAGGCCGTGCTGGACGGCCGCCCCCTGCTTACCGGGGACACCCTCGCCCTCCTCCACCGCGCGGCCGACTACTACCACCACCCGCCGGGCGAGGTCTTCGCCGCCGCCCTGCCGGTCCGGCTGCGCGAGGGCCACACCGCTCGCCCCGGCGGACCGCCGCGCTGGTGGCTCACCGCCGAGGGCACCGCCGTGGACCCGGCCGAGCTGGATCGACGCGCACCGGTCCAGGGGGCGCTGCTGCGTCACCTGGCCAGCGGCTCCGCCGGGCCGGACGAGCTCTCGGCCGCCCACGCCCGCTGGCGGGACAGCCTCCGCCGCCTGGAGGAGCGCGGCTGGGTGGAGCAGGGCCGGGACTCCTGTCTGGAACCGGCCGGCGAGGCCACCACGGGTCCCGAGGCCGGCCCCCATCAGGCTGCGGCCATCACGGCCATCACCGCGGCCCTGGGCGGCTTCGCGCCCTTCCTCCTGGAGGGGGTCACCGGCTCCGGCAAGACCGAGGTCTACCTCCAGGCCATCGAGGCGACCCTGGCAGCCGGTCGCCAGGCCCTGGTGCTGGTCCCCGAGATCGGCCTGACGCCGCAGGCCCTGGCGCGCTTCCGGCGGCTGGGGGTGCCCCTGGCGGTCCTCCACTCCGGCATGAGCGACGGCCAGCGCGCCTGCGCCTGGCTCGCCGCCCGCCACGGCGAGGCGCGAGTGGTCATCGGCACCCGCTCGGCGATCTTCACGCCCCTGCCGGAGCCGGGGCTCATCATCGTCGACGAGGAACACGACCCCTCCTACAAGCAGCAGGAGGGTTTCCGCTACTCGGGCCGCGACCTCGCCCTGCTCCGGGGCCAGCTCGCCGGGGTCCCCGTGGTGCTGGGCTCGGCCACGCCCTCCCTGGAGAGCCTCCATCAGGCCAACGAGGGCCGTTACCGGCGGCTGGAACTCCCCGAGCGCGCGGCCGGCGCCGTGGCCCCCAGCGTGGAACTGCGCGACCTGCGCGGCCGGACCCTGGACGAGGGGCTGGGCCAGCCCATGATCCAGGCCGTGGAGCGGGAGCTGGCCACCGGCGGGCAGATCCTGCTCTTCCTCAACCGGCGCGGCTACGCCCCCACCCTGCTCTGCCACGACTGCGGCTTCGTCGCCCACTGCGAGCGCTGCGACGCCCATCTCACCTTCCACCAGGGGCGCGGCCGGCTGCGCTGCCACCACTGCGGCGCCGACCAGGCCGTCCCCCCGACCTGCCCCGCCTGCGGCAGCCTGGACGTGCGCGCCATCGGCCTGGGGACCGAACGCATCGAGCGCGCCCTGGAACGGCTCTTCCCGGAGACCGGCGTGGCCCGCATCGACCGCGACTCCACCCGGGCCCGCGGCAATCTGGAATCGCTGCTGGAACAGGCCCACAGCGGCGAGGCGCGGATCCTCCTGGGCACCCAGATGCTGGCCAAGGGGCACCACTTCCCGGAGGTCACCCTGGTGGGGATCCTGGACGCCGACCAGGGCCTCTACTCGGCGGACTTCCGCGCCGCCGAACGGCTCGCCCAGCTGGTGACCCAGGTGGCCGGGCGCGCCGGGCGGGCGGAGCGGCCCGGCCGCGTCCTCATCCAGACCCACCACCCCGACCACCCCCTGCTCCAGCGGCTGGCCGAGGAGGGCTACGCCGCCTGCGCCGCGGAGGCCCTGAGCGAGCGGCGCGTGGCCGCGCTGCCCCCCTTCAGCCACCTGGCCCTGCTACGCGCCGAGGCGCCGAAGGCCGAGGCCCCCAACGCCTTCCTGGCCGCGGCCGCCCGCGCCGCTGGGGACCCGGCCAATGTCCTGGTGCTGGGACCGGTGCCGGCCCCCATGGAGCGGCGCGCCGGTCGCTACCGCGCCCAGCTCCTGCTCCAGGCCGACCGCCGCTCGGACCTCCATCGGCTGCTGGCCGGCTGGCTGCCCGAAGTAGAAGCCCTGCCCGAGGCGCGGCGGACCCGCTGGTCCCTGGATGTGGATCCGGTGGATCTCACCTAGAGGGCAAACGCCCCTTACCTCTGCCGGGTTGGGGACTAGTCAGGGCAGCCGGTACTCGCACCGCCCACCGGGCCTGTTCAAGGAAAGTCCGCGGCTTCCGGTCCGGCTTCGTGACGGCGCGCTTGTGCGTTAGAATCGCCGCTCTTCCAGTCCCGCCAGCGAGGCCCCCATGAAGGCGCACCTTCGTGACCAGTTCGAGACCGCCATCGCCGCCCTGCAGGCGGAGGGCACCGTCCCCGCCGAGATCCCGGGATGGACGCTGGAGCGCGCGCGCGACCCGAGCCACGGCGACTTCGCCTGCAACGCGGCCATGGTCATGGCCAAGGCGGCGGGGATGAAACCGCGCGAGCTGGCCGAGCAGGTGATCGCGCGGCTGCCGTCCTCCTCCCGGGTGGACCGGGTGGAGATCGCCGGCCCCGGCTTCATCAACCTCTTCGTCGCCCCGGCGGCCTACCACGAGGTGGTCGGCGAGGTGCTGGACGCCGGCGAGGCCTATGGCCGATCCACGGTGGGCAACGACCGCCGGGTCCAGGTGGAGTTCGTCTCCGCCAACCCCACCGGGCCGCTGCACGTGGGCCACGGCCGCGGCGCCGCCTACGGCGCCGCGGTGGCGGATCTGCTCGCCGCCGCCGGATTCCGGGTCCACCGGGAGTACTACGTCAACGACGCCGGCCGGCAGATGGACATCCTCGCCGCCTCGGTCTGGCTGCGCTACCTCGAGGCCCACGGCGAGACCGTCCCCTTCCCCGCCAACGGCTACCGCGGCGACTACGTCCACGCCATCGCCGATCGGCTGAGCCGGGCAGAGGGTCCCACCCTGGTGCAGCCGGCGGAGAAGGTTACCGCGGACCTCCCGGCGGACGAGCCGGCCGGCGGCGACAAGGAGGCCCACATCGATGCCCTGGTCGCGCGCAGCCGCCAACTCCTGGGCGAGGGGGGCTACCTGCGGGTCTTCAACACCGGCCTGGCCTACATCGTCGAGGACATCCGCGAGGACCTCGAGGCCTTCGGGATCGTCTACGAGGAGTGGTTCTCCGAGCGCAGCCTCACCGAGACCGGCGCCGTGGACGCGGCACTGGACCGGCTGCGCGAGCGCGGCCACCTCTACGAGGCCGACGGTGCCACCTGGTTCCGCGCCTCCGATTTCGGCGACGACAAGGATCGGGTGGTCATCCGCGAGAACGGCGATCGGACCTACTTCGCCTCCGATATCGCCTACCACATGGACAAGCTGGAGCGCGGCTTCGACTGGGTCATCGACGTCTGGGGGGCCGACCACCACGGTTACATCCCCCGGGTCCGCGCCGCCCTGGAGGCCATGGGCGAGCCGGTGGACCGGCTGGACATGCTGCTGGTCCAGTTCGCCGTCCTGTGGCGCAACGGGGAGAAGATCCCCATGTCCACCCGCGCCGGGGAGTTCGTCACCCTGCGCGAACTCCGCGACGAGGTGGGCGCCGACGCCGCCCGTTTCTTCTACGTCATGCGCCGCTGCGAGCAGCACCTGGATTTCGACCTGGATCTCGCCAAGTCCGAGAACAGCGACAACCCGGTCTACTACATCCAGTACGCCCACGCTCGGGTCCACAGCCTGCTGCGCCAGATGGCCGAGCGCGGCTGGCCGCACGACGAGGCCGGCGGCCGGGAGCACCTGCACCGCCTGGAGAACGACCACGAACAGGCGCTTCTGGCCCGGATCTCCCGCTACCCCGAGGTGGTGGAATCCGCCGCGCTCTCCCACGAGCCGCACCAGCTCGCCAACTACCTGCGCGAGCTCGCCGGCGACTTCCACACCTGGTACAACGCCCACCCCGTCCTGGTGGAGGAGGCGGCGCTGCGCGATGCCCGCCTGGTGCTGGCACGGGCGGTCCGGCAGGTGATCGCCAACGGCCTGGGCATCCTGGGTGTCTCCGCCCCGGAGCGGATGTAGATGGCGGCGCCGAAGGGCAAGGGCGGCGGCAAGGGCCGCGAGGGAGCGCCGGCCTGGGCGTGGCTGGTGGTAGGCCTGCTGGTCGGTCTGTTCGTTGCCCTGCTGGTCCACCTCCAGGGGCAGCGCGCCCCCGAGGGCGAACCAACCCCCAGCGCCGGAACCGAGCGCGATACCCGCGCCGTGCGCCAGGCCGAGGACGGAGAGGGCCCGAGCGAGCCGGAGTTCGACTTCTACTCCATCCTGCCGGAGATGGAGATCCCGGTCCCCGAGCCGGAGGAACAGCCGCAACAGGCCCCCGAGACGAGCGACGAGCCCGAGGCCACCACCCAGGCGCCGCCGTCACTGGGTGAAAACGAGGCGTGGGCACTGCAACTTGGTTCGTTTCGCTCCGAACAGGATGCGGACCGCTTCCGCGCCCGCTTGAGTCTGCTGGGGCTGGAACCCCATATCCAGGAGGTCACCATCGACGGTGCCGACTGGTACCGCGTCCGCCTGGGCCCCCTGCGCCGGACGGAGGAGCTGCAGGCCGTGCGCCAGCGGCTGCGGGAGAACGAGATCGACGCCATGGTGCTCAAGCTGCAACAGACGGACTGACCTGCTGGGAGGAATCACCATGACCCGTACCAAGCGCCTCGCCCTCGGCCTGACCGCGGCCCTCGCCTCCTCGCTGGCCGCCGCGCCGGCCGGGGCCGCCGACTCGCCGCTGGGCTACCTCAACCTCACCGGCGCCCTCGCCGACATGGAAGAGCTCGATGACGGCCTCTCCGGCGTCCTCGGCCTCGGCTTCCCGCTGGACAACGTCGACCCGAACTTCAGCATCGAGGGCGAGCTCTCCAAGAGCCTCATCGCCCCGGAGAGCGACGGGTCCGCCGGTGATTTCGACTACTTCACCCTGGGTGGCTTCGCCGCCTACCGCATGCCGGTGACCGACTCCGTGGCCCTGCGCGGGCGGGCCGGCCTGGTCCATCTGGACTGGGAGAACAACAACAGGGCCGACGACGAACTCGGCATCGGGCTGGGGGTGGGCGCCACCTGGCGGCTGGAGGGCAACTTCGACCTGCTGGGCGAACTCACCATCATGGATACCGACCCCGACCTGAACCACTTCTCCGTGGGGGTCCAGTACTGGCTGGACTGAACCTCCCCCGAACGCGCCCCGCCCGAACGGGGGCGCCGTGATCCTGTGGGTCCTGGGCGGCGGCCTGCTGCTGGCCCTGCTCTTCGGCCCGCAGTGGTGGGTGAAGTGGGTCATGCGCCGCCACTCCCGGACCCTGGAGCGCCTGCCGGGGACCGGCGGCGAGCTGGCCCGCCACCTGGTGGAGCGCTTCGGCCTGGATGGGGTCACGGTGGAGACCACCGACCACGGCGACCACTACGATCCCGAGGCGCGGGCCATCCGCCTGAACCCGGACGTCCACGACGGCCGCTCGCTCACCGCCGTGGCGGTGGCCGCCCACGAGTTCGGCCACGCCCTCCAGCACCACCGCGGGTACGCCCCCCTGCTCTGGCGGGGCCGGCTGGTCCGTGCCGCCAGCTCGGTCCAGCGGGTGGGCTCGGGGGCGCTCATGGCCCTGCCGGTAGTGGGGGCCGTCACGCGCTCGCCGGCCCTCATCGCGCTCTTCGCCCTGGCGGGACTGGGCGGCCTGGCCGCCGGGGTCGCGGTGCACCTGCTCACGCTGCCGGTGGAGACCGATGCCAGCTTCGGCCGCGCCCTGCCCATCCTGCGGGAGGGGCAGTACATCCGCCCCGAGGAGGAGCGGCGGGTCCGCTCGGTCCTGCGCGCGGCGGCGATGACCTACGTCGCCGCCGCCCTGGGGAGCCTGCTCAGCCTTGCCCGCTGGTGGTCCCTTCTGCGGGGCGGCCGGCTGATCTGAGGGGCGTCAGCCGTCGGCCGGCCGGTCGTGGCCGATGGCCGGCGGGACGAGCCACTGCACCAGGCCCGCCTCCGGCATGGGGCGGGCGTAGTAGAAGCCCTGCGCCTCGCGGCACCCCTCCTCCAGCAGAACGGCCTCCAGCTCCGCATTTTCCACCCCCTCGGCGATGACCGACAGTGACAGACTCTGGCCCAGGGTCACCACGGAGCGCACGATGGCCCGGTTGGCGGTATCGGCGAGCATGTCGCGGACAAAGGTCTGGTCGATCTTCAGCCGCTGCACCGGCATGTACTTGAGATAGGAGAGCGAGGAAAAGCCGGTACCGAAATCATCCACCGCCAGCTGGACGCCCAGGTCCCGGAGGCCGTGGAAGGTCTCAAGGGCCCCGTCGCCGGCCAGGACCGCCTCGGTCACCTCCAGCTCCAGACAATCGGCCGGGAGACCGGACTCTGCCAGGGCCGCACGGACCTGGGCGACCAGATCGCCGTGGTGGACCTGGACGGCGGAGATGTTCACGGCCAGCCGTCCCGTGATCGCCGACTCCTGGCGCATGACCTGGAAGCGCTGGCAGGCCTCCCGGAGCACCCAGCTGCCCACCTGCAGGATGAGATGGGTCTCCTCGGCCACCGGGATGAACTCCCCGGGGGAGATGGCGCCGAATTCGGGGTGGTCCCACCGGACCAGCACCTCGAAACCATTGGGCGTGCCGGTCTCGAGGTCCACCTGGGGCTGGTAGACGAGGTGGAGCTGCCCCTGCTCGAGGGCCTGGCGGAGATCCATCTCCAGGCGCCGCTTGTGATCCACCGCCTCGGTCAGCGCCCGGGTATAGAAGCGGAACTGGTTGGGCCCGGCTGCCTTGGCCTGGAACATGGCCGAGTCCGCATTGCGGATGAGGGTCGCGGCATCGGTGCCGTCGGCGGGATAGAGGCTGATACCGATACTGGCATCCACCCCCAGCTCATACCCCTGCACGTGAAAGGCCTCCCCGCCCAGGTGCGCCAGCACCCCGCGGGCAACGCGCTCCACGGCAGCGCCATCCGCGGCCCCCGAGAGCACCACCATGAACTCGTCCCCGCCCACGCGCGCCAGAGTGGCATCCTTCGGGAGGGCAGCACACAGCCGCGAGGCGACCGCCTGCAGGAGCTCATCGCCGATGGGGTGGCCCAGGCTGTCATTGATGTTCTTGAACCGATCCAGGTCCAGGAAGAGGACGGCCGCCGGAACCGCCGCTCCCGGGTCGGCCGCCAGCACCTCGCGCAGCTTCTCCTGGAGCTGGAGCCGGTTGGGGAGGTCGGTCAGGGGATCGTGGTGGGCCAGATAGGCCAGACGCGCCTCGGTCTCCTTGAGGGCACGCTCGCGCTCGCTGGCCTCCTGTGCCATCCGGTTCATGGCGCGGCCGAGCTGATCGGTCTCGTAGGTGCCCAGCTCGGGGATCCGGTGGTCGTATTCGCCGCGCCGGAAAGCGCTCACGCCCTCCATGACCTGCCGCAAGGGGCTGGCAAAGGCCCCGCGGAAGAAGCCCAGGCTCGCCGGCAGGACCAGCACCAGGGCCAGGAAGAGCGCGCCGGCAACGGCCCATCGGGCCGTGGCAACCTCCTGACTGAAAAGGGCCCGGCTGTAGAGGACGCTGAGATGGAAGGAGTCGCCGGCCTCATCCACGAGGGTACGACTCCGGCCGAGGTAGTTCTCGCCCATGCGCGTCCCGTTCGCCTCACCGCCGACGAGCGGCGGCGGCTGTTCACCGTCCACCAGGGGATCCGGGGCATCCGCCGGGCCCAGGATCAGGCGCCCCGATGCCTCGAACAGGGCGAAATCCAGATCGGGCGCGGCGGCCATGCGCGCAATGGCCTCGTCTCCCATGGCCACTCCCAGGCGGAGCGTGCCGAGCCGCTCGGCCCCCGGACCGTCCATCGCCAGCTCCACCGGCCGCCGCACGGACTGGACCAGCTCCGCCCGCCGGATGCGGTAGGTCGGCTCGAGGGATACCGAACGGCCCGACCCCGACTCGGCTTCGAAGGGGAACTGCTCCCGGGAAAGCAGGCGCCACTCCCCGTCGGTATGCCGGGTCAGGACCCGCTGCTCACCGTCCACGCGCCGCGTGATGGCCAGCCGGAGTCCACGACCCTGCCGCTCGGGGAAGGCCACGGCCACCAGCCGGCCATCCGCCTGGCGAATACAGGCCGTGGTGGCCACCGTGGTCTGGACCACCTCCTGGAGGTGGCGAGCCAGCTTTTTCTTCTCGGGGGTAAAGACCAGTGGTCGCGGGTCCGCCGGGTCCTGATAGCGGGAGAGGAGGTTCAGGGAGGCGACCACCTTCTCCATGCGGGCCAGCTGCGAGCCCACGGAGCCCAGCTCCTCCGCCTGGGTATTCAGGTTGATGGTGAGCTCCTGCAGGGCATCCCGGGTCGCCTGCCGGCCGAAGTCCTCGTGCACTTCGTGGAGGTAGCTGTCCATGAGCAGGCCCACCACGGCCAGGGGCACCAGCGCGGTGGCCAGCAGCAACAGGAAGAGACGGGTATGGAGGGAGCGCTTCATGGGTCCAGCTCCTGCTCGCCCTGCCGGAAGATCGGCGGGACCTCATCGACGTTCTCGGCGGTCACCCGCCGGGACGCCAGCCCGAGCCGCCGCGGAACCGACCGGCCCGACAGCAGGCGCAGGGCGATCTCGGCCCCCTCGGCCCCGCCGGTGGGGTAGGTGTAACTCACCAGCTGGTCGCCGGCACGGATGGCGGCCTGCGCCTCCTCGATATAGTCGATGCCGGCGATGAGGAGGCTCGAGGGGTCGACCCCGTTGTGGCGCAGGGCCAGACGGGCCCCCTCGGCCATGGAATCGCTCTGGGCGTAGATGGCATCGAAGGGAAAGCCGTCATGGCGGCGCAAGAGGGCGTCCACGGCGAGGATGGCATCCCCGCGGAGGTAATTGGCCGTCCGGGTGGTCACGGAGATCCCGGCCTCCTCGGCCGCCAGCTCGGCAAAGGCATGGGTCCGGTGGAGGGTCGGGGTGGCCCCCGGGAGGCCCCGGAGCATGAGCACGCGACCCTCGCCCCCCAACCGCTGGAAGAGGAAGCGTGCCAGCCGCTGCGTGATGGTGCGGTTGTCGGGATTGATGAAGCTGGTGAAGGCGTCGCTGGTGGTCCGCCGTCCCAGCAGCACCACCGGGATCCCCTCGGCGCGGGCGCGGCGCAGGACCGGATCCAGGAGGGCGGCATCGGCCGGGCTGGTGATGAGGACATCCACCCCGGCCCGGATCTGGCGGTCGATGTGCAGTGCCTGGACGGCCGCATCGCCCCGGGCATCGGTAACCCGGAACTCCACGTCGGGATACCGGTCCAGCACCCGGCCCACCGCCGCCACCTGCGCGCGCCGCCAGTCATTGCTGAGATCGTCCTGGGCAAAGGCCACTACGCCGGAGACCGCGCCGGCCCCGGGAACCACCCCCATGGCCAGGACGCACCACAGCAGCAGCATCCTTATCTGCCCGATCCCTGTGCAGCCCACTGGACTCTTCCCCGAGAGACTTTGGGGGAATCCTACTACTCGTGGGCACCCACCGTCGACTCGCCCCGAGCGCCTATAATCGCGCATGGAACCCTTTGTCCGGCGCGTGCGTGTCCCCTCCCATGCAGAGATTCTGGAACCGCCTCGTCCACGGGCCCGATTCCTTCGAGGGCATCGTTGGTCCCCACGTGGACCATCTCTATCGCCTGGCCTGGCGCCTCAGCGGGAGTTCCGCCGATGCCGAGGACCTCGTCCAGGATCTCCTGGTCAAGCTCTATCCGCGATCGGCCGAGATCCGCGGGCTCGACGCCCCGCGTCCCTGGCTGGCACGCGCCCTCTACCGCCTCTATATCGACCGCTGGCGCCGCGCCGGCCGCTCGCCCCTGGTGGAGGCGGCCCCGGACGAGGACGGCGAGGATGTCATCGACTCCAGCGCAGACGCCGGCCCCGGCCCGGAGGCGCTGGCCGGACAGGCGCAGGAACAGGATCGGCTTGCCGCCGCGGTGGACGACCTGAATCCCGACCAGCGCGCCCTGGTCATCCTCCACGACGTGGAGGGCTACACCCTCACCGAACTGGAGACGGTCCTGGAGACCCCGGTGGGCACCCTGAAGTCCCGCCTCCATCGGGCACGTACCAACCTCCGCCAGCGCCTCTTGAGGGAGGCGCCGGTGGAACCTTCCGGGGACGAGGGGCGTGTCTCCCTCCAGAGGTGAATGAAGATGCATTGTTCCGACGTACAGCGCGACATCGACGAGTTCCTCGACGGCACCCTGGAGGAGACGCGGCAGGCGGAGGTCCGGAAACATCTGGAGAGCTGCGACTCGTGCCGGCAGACGCTGGAGGGGACCCGCCAGCTGCGCTCGGCCCTGCGCGAGATCCCGGCCCCAGCGCCCCGCCGGGGCTTCCTCCGCAAGGCCCTCCGGCAGGCCCGGCGGGCCCACCGGCAGCCGCGTGGGGCCGGCGCCCCCGGCTGGTTCGCCGCCGGCTTCGGCTCTGCGGCGGCCGCCGGCCTGGTCGCCTGGCTGGTCCTCGCCCCGGTTGGGCCGGGGCAGGGCCCTGGCCCAACCCCGGCCACCGACCGCCTGCCGACGGTGGAACTGGCCCCCGGCCGGACCGAGTCCGTCCGCCTGGCCTTCGACGCCCCGGAACGGCTGGAGGGGGCCCGCCTGACCATGCGGCTTCCGGAGAACTTCGAGCTCGCCAGCCATCCCGGTCGGCGTGAGCTCACCTGGACCACCGAGCTGGAGGCCGGCCGCAACCTCCTGGAGCTGCCGGTCCGCGCACTGGCCGGCGGAGACGGCGAGCTGGTCGCCGAGATCGCCCACGGTGATACGGTCCAGCGCCTGAGCATCCGCCTCCGGGCCGCGGGCCCGGCAGCATTCCTGGCCCCGAATCCCGTCCCGGCGGCCTGACGCCGGGCGGAGAGACCGGGTCGGTCCCCCGACCCCCACGACGCAGAAAGAGGTAGATGACCATGACACGCACCATCCTTACCCTGCTCGCCCTCCTGGGTCTGGCCGCGGCTCCTGCCCTGGCCACCGCTCAGGAGGCCACCCAGGAGACCGCCGAGGACAACGACGGCGTGACCATGCAGCTCATGGACCGCGACGGCGACCCGGGCGAGGTGGCCCGCTCGCTGGAGCTGCCGGAAGGGGCGGCGGACGAGGCCCGCCGTGCCACCGACCGGGCCGGCCCCGCCGACCCGGCGCGGGAGCGCGAACGCATGCGCGAGGAGCGCGGCGACATGG
>Ga0102925_1000584_pt1 | contig 20153 bp, 31 predicted proteins | sample SalPonR1_A_D1_MG_FD_78216 | JGI IMG/M metagenome (GOLD analysis project Ga0102925, IMG submission 78216) | Salt pond soil microbial communities from South San Francisco under conditions of wetland restoration - Salt Pond MetaG R1_A_D1_MG | ecosystem: Environmental > Aquatic > Marine > Intertidal...
AGTTGACAGAAAGCTTATTAGAGATTTAATTTTGGAATTTTATGAATAATCCTTGACGGCTCTCTTTTTGTTATGATATTATATATCATAATTAACAATAAAGGGGGCTTTTTAATGAAAATTTTTATTATGGATTTAGTTGAAGATACAATTTTAAAGGCAGAAAAAATCTATTATAAAAGTTTTGATAGGATAGAGATAAAGTTTAATCTTAAAGGTGGCACAGCTGGTCAATATCACTTTTTAAAGGGCTCTTCTGATTCAAAGGGGTCTTATTTTAGATTTAATATTGATATTGCTAATGCAAATGGTAAAAAATTATATAAAGATACTGTTGTTCATGAAGTAGCTCATTATATAACAAGATCACTTGCTAAAGGTAAATATATAAAACCCCATGGCAAAGAATGGAAAAGTGTTATGAATGCATTAGGTGTTAATCCTGAAAGATGTCATTCATATACTATACCAAAAAGTACAAGAAAACTCAAATATTTTGATTATATATGTGATTGTGATACTCATAGTATATCATCTATTATTCATAATAGAATATTAAAAGGTCAGAAAAGATATTGTAAGAAATGTAAGGGTATTTTAAAAATGGTATAAATTTATTTCTCATATATCCATTAATTTCAATACTTTAATGGATATATTAAAAATAAATAACATTTTTACTTTACAATAGTAAATAAAGGTGTTATAGTAATAACAGAGTAAATAAAGGAATTATTAATTTTAAAAAAAATGTAAAGAGAGGATTTTAATTATGAAGAAAAAAGAACTAGCAAATGTGATGGCGGAAAACATGGATCTTACTAAAAAAGATGCAGGTTTATTTGTGGAGAATTTTATTGATGTTATGATCGATACCCTAGCTGAGGGTGAGGATGTCGAACTGTATGGCTTTGGAAAGTTTAAGCTATCAACACGAAAAGCATACACAGCAAGGAATCCCCAAACAGGTGACCCCATTGAAGTTCCAGAAAAACAGGTGGTTACTTTTAAGGTAGCAAAAAGGCTTAAAGAAGCCGTCCTTTAAATTTTTATAAATACTAATTAAAAGATAGAATTCAGCAAAATTATATAAAAACCATTGGATTAAGTTATACTTTTCTATCTGTTAGTTTTTAAAAGGGTATTTTCAGCAATTAATATAATATATTTTTTAAAAATATCATATCGATACCCTGTTTTTAATAAAAGGATATTTTCAGCGGAGATAAGATATACTATATCCTGAATTTTCAAAAAGGAAAATATTATGAAAACTAATGAAGGATCTATACAATATGAACATACACTTGATCATGTATTAGAATTTTTTTCAAAGGCTGGTAGTATTTTTGAAGGATCAGAAACTTTTTATTCTAACGAAGAGGATATTCTCTCTTTGTTTCAAAGATCATGGATAACTGATAAAGAATTAACAATGAAGGCATTGTTTTGGTTAAGAGATTGTAGAGGTGGGTCTGGTAATAGATCTGGATTTAGAAAATGTATTAAATGGTTATCAGAGAGTAAAGAGTATTATAAATGGGTGAATGCAAATATTTCGTCTATACCTTTATATGGAAGATGGGATGATTTAAGAACATTATTTAATACTTATTCAGAAGATACAGCATCAGATATATGGGCTTATAGTATTTTCTATAATAAAAATTTTCTTGCATCTAAATGGGCAAAAAGAACAGATATACCTATCTATCTTAAATTAAAAAAGAATAACATTGTAAAAAACATGGGTGAGTTTAGACGCCTTTTATCAAGAAATAGATCTGGTATTGTTGAATCAAAAATGTGTAGTAATCAATGGGATACTATCAATTATGAACATGTGCCATCCGTAGCAATGGCAAGATATAATAATGCTTTTGAAAAAAATGATAGTGTTAGATTCAATGAATATAAAGATGAATTGAAATATAATAATAAAAAAATTAATGCTAATGTTTTATTCCCACATGATTGTATAAGAACTGCAAAATATGGTGATAGTGATATCGCGGATGCTCAATTTGATGCTTTACCAGATTATATTAATACTGATAAACAAATAATGGCTTTGTGTGATTCATCTGGATCAATGGATATTAATATAAGTGGTAATATAAAAGCTATAGATGTTTCTATGGCTTTATCATTATACACATCATCAAAAGTTGATAAGAGTAATCCTTTTTATAAAAAATTTATTGCATTTAAATCAGAATCAAAATTTGTATCATGGGATAATTATAAATTATCTGAAACTATATATAATAGTGATATTTTTGACGGTGCTATTGGATCAACTAGAATTGATAAAGCACTTGATTTGATTTTAAATTCAGCTAAATTGTTTAACCTTAATGATGATAAATTGCCAAATATGTTGTTAATATGTTCTGATATGCAATTTTCTCAAGGATGTCTTTCAAAAGATGGAGAAATAGAAAGATCATTAAAAAAATGGGATGAATCAGGATATACAAGGCCACTTATTGTTTATTGGAATCTGATGCCTTATGGTGGGTCACCATCAACAAAAAATGATAAAAATATATGTATGGTATCAGGGTTTTCACCATCAATTTTAAAAAGTATATTGAATTGTGAAGATTTTGATCCTGTTTCTATTATGATGGATACATTGAATAAATACAAAGTTGTTAATCCATCTTCATAAAACATTAAAATATTGATTTGTAAAGGGGAGTATATTTTATTATACTTCCCTTTTTTTATTGACAATGATATTATTTTATAGTATATTGATATTAAAAAAGGGAGGTGTTATATGTTATATGTTCAGAAATACTTACAAAATAACTCTTTGGATGATTTAAAAAATGATTTTGATATTAAACACACTATAAAAGATGATCTTGTTTGTTTGAAATATGGTATCAAATCACCAAAATACAATCCTATTGTTATTGAATGCAGGGGTATTGTGTTGTCTTTGCCTGATTATAATGTTATAGCCAGACCATTTGACAGGTTTTTTAATTTGTATGAAGGTGATGATTATAAAAAATTTGATTGGTCTAATGCTATTATAATGAATAAACTCGATGGATCACTTATCAAAGTTTATTATCATAATAAGTGGTACTGTGGTACATCCGGTACAGTAGATGCTAGTGGCAATGTTGGGATTGAAAATGATAAAACATTTAAAGAATTATTTGAGGAGTCAATAGGTGGTTCTATACAGGAAAAATTTAAAAATTTGCCAAAAGACAAAACCTATCTTTTTGAATTAACATCTCCTGAGAACAGAATTGTATCAAGGTATAAAAAAACAAAGTCTACATTATTAGCAGTTAGAAATAACAAAAACGGAAAATATATTAATACACATAGTTTAAATTTTTGTGATACTGTTGAACAATATAATATACCTAAATCTTTTGATAAAATTGTTGAATTTGTTGAATCAAGGAATCAGTTTGATGAAGGATGTGTATTATATGATTATAAAAACAATATACGAATAAAGGTTAAGAATAGTTCTTATGTAATTTTGCATCATCTAAAAGGTGATGGTCTTACAAAAAAATCTATAATTTCACTTATTATTAAAAATGAGATTGATGAATATCTTGCTTATTTTCCTGAAGATACTTATATAATTAAGCCTTATATTGACAAATATAATGATCTAATATATAATATTAATAATGTATACGATAAGTATAAAGATATAATAGATCAAAAAGAATTTGCAATGAATGTTAAACATTTGCCTTATTCCTCTTTCTTGTTTCAATTGAGAAGAGGTAAAACTCTTAAAGAATTGTTATCTATTGATAACATTAATATAATATTAAGGAATATATGAATTTAAATGCCAAGATTATACTGATAACAAAACAAAATTAACACATTGTTTTGTTCATAATTAGATTATTGATGAAGGTTTTTTAAAAAATAAAAGGATATTTGTTTATGAACGAGAGAAAGCTATGGGAACATGAATATGAACCAAATGATTTTAAAACAATGATTCTCAATGATGATATCAGAGATCCATTGAAAGAAGCATTAGAAACCAGACCAAATATGTTGATTTATGGTCCGCCTGGTGTTGGCAAAGGCACATTTGTTAATATTATGGTTAAACATCATAATATTGAGGATACAACATTGAAAATTAATGCTTCAGATGAGACAGGTATTGAAGCTATTAGAGATAAAGTAAAAACATTTGCACAAGCTATGACATTAGGTAAAATGAAACTTGTTTATCTGAACGAAGCTGACTCTCTTACAAGCGGTCCACAAGGTGCTCAAAAAATGTTAAGAGATCTCATGGAACAAACACAAAGCAATACACAGTTTATTTTGGCTTGTAATTATGAACAATATATTATACCTGAACTTAAATCAAGATGCCAATGCTTTAATATAACAGCACCACCCGCTGATAAAATTTTTAAATATTGCAAAGCTATTCTTAAAATAGAAAAGGTTGAATTTAACCAAAAATCACTTGTCCAATTGGTTAAAAAATGTTATCCTGATATCAGAAATACATTTATTACAATGAGACAAAATACTTCAAATGGTAAACTTGCTGATGTTATTGTTCAATCAGCGTCCGAAGAACTATATAATAAAATTCTTGGTCAAATGAATAAAGACCCAGGAGAAGTAAGAAAGATTTTAAAAAGCAATTCAGTATATTATGAAGGACTATATGAGCATTTTTATAATCATTTGATGGATGAAAGTGAATCAAGGGAACAAATTTTTAGTGATGAGGCTAACGCTGTTATACATATAGGTGATTCAGCTTATAAAAGTGGAATAGTTGCGAATAAAGAAATTGAGTTTATGAGAATGTATTTTAGTATGATTCAAGACAAAACAATAAAGTTGGGGGGATGATGGCTAAGGCTAAAAAAGAAAGAAAACCTAATGATTTATTTGGTTGTTTAAATGCCATATGTAATAAAAAACCCCCTATCATATATGATAAAAAAGAAGCAAGTGCTTTTATTATAATGTTATGGTTATCACATGAATACGATTTGATGCCATGGGTCGATAAAATTAATACTAATAAATTAGTATTTAATGTGCCTGATGAGTTAACATATAAATATTTTTATGATAAAATTCCTAAAAAAAAGAGATTTATTAAATGGATTAAAAAGAGCAAACTATCAGAAAGTAAAGAAAAGGAATTAAAAGAATTATGTGATAAATATAATATAAGCAAAAGAGAAGCTATGATGTCATTATAATTAAAGGATGAAAATATGAAACTTAAAGATTATTTGAAAGAAAGTTCATTATCAAAATTATGGAGACATAATGTTAAACATGATTGTGCTGCATTAACTGCATTCAGAAAATATAGTAATTGTGGGTATGATGAAAATGGTGAACAATGTGAAGATGAAACACCTATTTTGTTAACAAAAAAAGAAAAAAGAAAAAGAAATGCAGCATTAGCAGCCGATTTAAAGAAGAAGAATTATAATATAACTAAAGTGATTGGGTCATATCCAGAAGGTGGATATGTAATAAAAGAAGTATCTTATTTTGTTGTTGATAGTAATGATAAGGGAAATATTGAACAGGATATTATAGAATTAGGTAAAAAGTATAATCAAGATAGTGTTTTGATCATTCCAAAAGGGTCTATAGATAATAAAAATACAGCCTATCTTGTTGGCACAAATAAATGTTGTAATAATTGGTTAGGGTTTAATGAAAAACAAGCTTTTCAAAAAGGAAAATTAGGATATAAATCCCCTATCTATACAACTTTTGTTAATGGAAGGCCTTTTATTTTTGAATCATATGTGTTAACAGATACACTTTTTGGTAGTGGGACTAATGCCATGCTCGCTGATAAATGGAGTAAAGAATATGATAGTAAATATAATATAAATTTTAATACATTATCAAAATTCATGAATAACGCAACAAACGAACAAATGGCTCTTTATAGACAGTATATCAAAGAAGAAAAACCTAATGATTTAAAAAATCTAGTGGAGAAAATCAATGATTAAAGAAGCTGCATATAAAGGTAATCTTGGTATGCTTGAAATGTTAGAGTTATATAAAAAAGCATCCAAAAAAGAAATAGAGGAATTAGAGAAATATATAAAAAAAGAAGATTGGGAATCATATAAAAAAATTGTTAAACGTATATTAAATATTGATCTTAAATAAAAAGGAATGTTATTTATGAAAGTAAAAATCGGTTCATTAAAAAATGTTATGAAAAAAGCTACTTTGAATTATGTTATCCCTTCAGTACAACTAAAATTCAAAAATTCAAAAATTATTAGTAATATGGTAACGCAATCAATGGATGCTGTTATTATGTTAAATCTTGATAATAATATTCTAGATATACCACCATCTGATAGTTTCTCTTTTAATTTTTCTGATCCTAATATTAATGTAAAACCTTATATTGATCTTGTCGATGAGGATCTTGTTGATGCTGATGTATCAGATGAAGATATCAAAATTAAAACTGATAAAAAACAGAAACTTTGTTTTCATTTTTCATCACCTGATTTTGTATCATCTTATAGTGGGACTAAACCAGAAATTGATGAATGGTTCTTTGAACAAGAAATTGATGATGAAATGATGGATAAATTCAATAAAATCAAAAAGATAGCTGGTAAATTTGGTAAAATTTATTTTACCATTAAAGATAAAATTCTTAGTGTAGAGGCAACAGATAAACAAACAAAATTCGCTAATAGTATGAAATTTGAGTTAGGCAAAGTTGATAAAAAAGATATATCACTTTGTTTTAATTTTAGTAATATCAATGCTCTCTTATCATTAATTAAAAATTCATATAGTGATTTTAAATTTAAAATCCATATCACTGAAAATGAAAAGGGTGGCATGGTTCTTTTTAAAAGAAAAGATGCATCAGAAAATTATTACTTTGTATCAAAAAATGAATAATTATAAACCCCTTTTGTTATAAATAATATTAAAAATAATAAAAGGGGTTTATAATGAATAAAAATTTTCGCTTACATATGATTGTAGAAAATATTAAAGCAAAAGATAGAAAAATTATATCAAGAATGATTTTATCTCAAAAAAACGGCACTATTGATATAAATGATAACACTTTATCTTTTAAAGAGGATAATGACTCTATGACTATAGAACTAAAAAATCCAGATGATTCTATTATAATTTCTATTGTTGAAATAGTTGATGTTCTTGGTCTAAAAGTTAAACCAAATAGCAAAAATAAAAAGATTATTATAGAATATGAATAATAAATTTAAAAATAAAGCTATGGGTATTATATCAGATGGTAAGGCTTGTCTATATGATTTGTTCTATATTAATAATAATAAATTTAGTAAAGATAAAGCTATAAAATACTTTACAATGTGTTTTTATAAAGATCATAATATTAAATTTATAAGTTCAGAAAATCATTCTATGTTTGGACCATCTGATATAATGTTTAATGGTAATATAATCATAGGTATATCAAAAGATATACATAAAAAAAATACAAAATGGGTCGAATTACAAAAAATCATAGAAAAGGAATTGGTTAAACGAGACATACTAAACAAAAAATCATTCAATAAAATGTTTGATATACCTTATAATTGTTCTGTTAAAAATTTTCTAATGGATAATTTTGCTGAAAATATCATCACAGCAAATGCAGAATTAGAAGAATACCAAAATACACAAACAGGTGCTCTTTATAAAATATTTCTTGATGATGGTGATGAATTAAAAGATGATTTTTTTAAAGAACTAAAATCATTATATAAAAAGAAAATAATAGCAGAAATTTAATGACAGATTTTAGTGTAAAAATAACAAAGGTGAAAGATTATGAACCTTTGAAAATTAATAGAATCCAAAAAATTGAAAAAACTAAAGTTGGTAGAAAAAAATTATCTTATAGTTATGTTAAATCTTATATAGAATCAAAAGGTTACCAATTATTATCTGATGATTATATAAATTGTGACACAAAATTATTATTAAAATGTCCAGAAGATCATGAATATAAAGTAAAATTTTCACATTTTAAAAATAATAGAAGATGTCCTATATGCAGAAAACTATCTTATAATTATGTTAAATCATTTATAGAATCAAAAGGTTATCTATTATTATCTGAAAAATATATTAATAGTAGAAGTGATCTGTTGATTAAATGCCCAAAAGATCATGAATATAATATAAGATGGAATGCTTTCCAACAAGGCCATAGATGTCCAATATGTGTGAATCAAAAATTATCTTATAACTATGTTAAGTCTTTTATAGAATCAAAAAATTATAAATTATTATCTGAAAATTATAAAAATAATAGAGTTAAATTATTATTAAAATGCCCAGAAGACCATGAATATAAAGTAAAATTTAATGATTTTCAACAAGGTCAAAGATGCCCCTTTTGTAGTAATAATATATCAAAGGGGGAAATAGAGTTACAAGATTATATTGAATCACTTGGTTATAGTATCATAAGAAATGATAGAACACAGATAATTAATCCTTTAACAGGGTATAATTTAGAATTAGATATATGGATACCTTCTTTAAATAAAGCCATTGAATACAATGGCATTTATTGGCATAGTTTAAATGATAGAAAAAAATACGATGATATAAAAAAAGATCAATGCATACAAAGAAACATTGACCTATTAATAGTAAGTGATGAAAAATGGATTAATAACAATGATATAGAAAGGAAAAGAATTAAACAATGGCTATTAGACAAATAACCATTGTGATTTTTATGCTATATTATATCTTTGAAATTTAAACAAGGTCTAGATTCTTCAATTGTTATTTCATCCACATTAAACTCTTCATTTGTATAAAATTTTCTTCTCTCATTCCCATGTTTATCTAAATATTTCACATCATCATTTATATCAAAAATACATGACCCTGTACCATCTTTTGATATATGTTTTCTTAAAGTTCTTCCTATACTTTGTAGTATTCTTATACTACTTTTGAAAGATGAACAAAGAACACAATATTTTAATGATTTTATATTGATGCCCATTTGGAATACCCCAAATGTAGCAATTAATATAATATTGTCATTATTATGAGTTTTCTTTTGCCAATAAGCTCTTTCTTTATCATTTATTTTGCCTGATATGAAAAATATTTCTTTGTTTTTGAATTCAGGCTGAGCTTTTAAAAACTCTTCTAGTATATCACCTTCCTTTTCAACTTTATCAACTAATAGAAGGATTGATCCATTGACATTTTTAATAATTTGTTTTAGTATATTAAGCCTGTATTCTTTTGCAAATACTTCATTTTTAACATCTGAAAAGGTTCCCTCTATATCATCACTATATTGAACATTGACGATTTTGACATTACATTTTGCTATATACCCTTGTTCAGCAAGTATGTTGCTCTTTTTTGATTTTAAAACTGGTCCTATATAACTTTGCACTTGAATATTTTCTAAGATGTCATCTGGCATAGTACCAGTGAAACCAAATCTCCAAAATGCTGATGATTTTTTAAGAATATTATGTAATATGTCACCTCTTACACCATGTACTTCATCTACAATAACACAATCAAAATTTTTTATTTCATTCTCATAATTTGATAATGATTGCCATGTTGATATAACTATTTTATTATCCCATTCTTTATAATCTTTATTAACCATGCCAATTTTGTTATATTCTATGCCGTAATCAATCATATCATCTTTAAATTGTCTAACAAGACTAATGGTAGGGACTATTATTAAACATTTCTTTGTTTTATTATTTTCTAATAAATGTTTTATAATATAGGTAATCATAAGAGATTTTCCACTGGCTGTAGGCATTTTAAAAATGCCTTTAGACATTTTAAGTGCTGTTAATATTACCTCTTCTTGATAATAATGAGGTTTATATAATAAATCCCATTTTGGTTTTGGGTTTTTTTCACCTGTAAAGGTATTCTTTACATCTTCATCTAGTTCTATGTTAATATGATTTTTGTATTCTGATTGGGTAAACTTTATAAGTCTGGTAAGCAATCCATATGGCAAACTTCTTGATGATTTTCTAAAAAACCCTTTTTTTCCGTTCCATTTGCCTGATTGATAAGCTGGCATGAAGTTATAATTTTTTACATAAAATTCGAAATGTTTATATAAATCGTTAAGATAATGATAATTTTCTGTTTCTACACAGATATTTTGGCCTTTATAAAGTGATATTTTTACTGTTTCTTTCATTATATTATCCTTGTTCTTTTAAAAATAATTTCATTAACCATGCTTGTTTATCTAATGCTTTCCAAACCGATTCAAAGAAATCCATTTTTAATTCTTGTTTATATAAAAGATTTTTCATCTCTTTTATTTTTTCATCTTTTGGTAAATAATATCTTTCTATTTCTGTTTTAGTGAGTGTTTTTTCGTTTTCATATTTATAATGATCATATTTTTTGCCTACTAATTCTTCATATAGTATTTCAACTCTTTTATGGTTTTGAGACTCTTTTAAATATAAAAGTCTAAATTGTTCAGATATAAAAGGATTATTTGCTATTTTGTTTGATATATTATATTCATTATACTCTAATAAATCTTTAACACTATATTCTTTATATAATTGTTTTAATATGTCATTTTGTTCTATATCCTGTTGAATTTTTTCTAACAATTGTTCATCTAATTTATTCATATAATTCTCCTATGATTTTTATAATAATATCAATATAACATATTATTATTATAATGTAAATTTACTTATATCATCTAAAGTGTTATATTGATAATAAATATATAATTAGGAGGATGCAAACAAACACTTATGAAATATGAAATAATTGAATCAGATATTGACAATGGTTTATATATAATAAAGATGGAAGATGGTTTACTTTTATCTTTATATAATATAGCTATTACTAATGAAAAAATGTATTATAAATATGATATTCTTAATTCTAATTCTAATACAGATTTTTCTTTAATTAATAAAAAAATAAAAAAAATAATAGAAGATATATGCTTTAATGGGGACATATAATGAGAGCTATTGCTGTAATGAAGGGTAATCATATAACCTATGGTAATTTATATATAAAAAATGATAAAATATTTTTTGAATCAGATGATGTTATGATAAAAAGTTTTAAACAAGTGGAAAATTTTAAAGATTATAAAAAATTCGAAGACAATAAAGAGATACTTGGGCTCTTTTTTAATAAAAAAGATACTAAAAAATTAATGAATGAAATGGGTGTAAAAGATCTTTATTTTTATGATGGTCATCCATGTGAACTTAATGTTAATGAAATTAACAAACATTGGTTTAAATATATCAATGTAAAATGTAAAAAATGTTCTAAAAAGTGCAAACAATCTTCTAGAGTGAAAATTTTACAATGTGATGATTTTAAAGGAATATAAATGGAATTAATAAAGAATACATCATATATAGAGCAGTGTATTATTAAAACAATGATTAATAATGATGACTATGCGTTTAAAGTTATATCAGTTTTTAATGCTGATTATTTTGATACGCCTGGTGTATCATCTGTTTTTTCATCGGTTAAAAATAATATAAAAAATTTTGGTGAGATACCACAAAACACTATTATTATTAATGAATCTTCTGATACTGAGGATGTAAAAAAAGTATTAGATGAGATTAATACTTTTGATTTTGATATATCAAAAAATTATGAATGGTTATTTGAACAAACAAATCTTTATTTGAAAGATAAAGCTATAAAATCAGCCATTATGAAAGGTGTTGATGTTATAGAAGAAGGTGATAACCCACAAAAAATAAGAGATATAGTAGAAGAAGCATTATGCAAAGATCTTAAAATAAATCTTGGTTCAGAATATTTTGATGATTTTGGTATTAGGATGGATAGAATTATAAATTCAGATGTGAAAAGAATACCATCTTATTACCCTGAATTAGATGAATATCTTAATGGCGGGTTTGTGCCATATACCCTTTCTGTTATAGGTGCACCAATACATAAAGGAAAGTCTCTTTTAATGGCTAATATAGCAGCAAGACAGGCTAAACATGGTCATAATGTAGTATTGATGTCAATGGAAATGTCAGAAGATGTGTTTTCACAAAGATTCGACTCTATATATTCTAAAACTGATATTAATAGAATGTATGTAAATAAAAAAACACGATCATATATGATTAAAGAGATAGCTAAACTGGTAAAAAATAATAAAGATAGAGGTAAACTTTTTATTAAAGAATTTCCAACTGGTAACGCTACTGTAAATGATTTTAGAAAACATCTTAGAGAACTTAAAATGAGAAAAATTGATATTGATATTTTATATTGTGATTATATTGGTATTATGAAAGCTGAGATAGAAAGAGGTAATCTATATATAGATGGTAAAAAAGTCGCAGAAGAGTTAAGAGCATTAAGTTTGGAATTCAATGTTCCTATTGTTACAGCTACACAGATTAATAGGGAAGGATCAAAAATGGAATTAAAAGAAATTGATCATAATTATACAGCTGATTCAAGTGGTATACCAGCTACTTCAGATTTAATGGTGTTTCTTGGTGATGATGATGATTTATTTACTTATGAAAATGAAATTCATTGGAAAATTATTAAAAATAGAATAGGTGGGAGAGTAGGTGATATTAAAAAATTCTATATAGATACAAGGTCTCTTAAAATGTATTGTGAGACTGAATATGATGAATGGATTGATGATGTTAAAACTTCTAATGATTCAAGGGATGTAAAGGCTAATATATCTTAATGCCAAAAAAATATACATATCAATATATAAAAGAGTATATAGAAAAAGAAAATTATCAATTACTTTCTGATACATATAAAAATAATAATACAAAATTATTATTAAAATGCCCTATAGGGCATGAGTACAAAGTAACACTTGGTTCATTTCAACAAGGCAGAAGATGTCCATTTTGTGCAGGCAATATAAAATTAACATATGAATATGTTAAATATTTTATTGAATCAAAAGGTTATCAATTACTATCTGATACTTATATTAATAGTAAAACAAAATTATTGATAAAATGTCCTATAGGACATGAATATAATGTATTATTTTTACATTTTAAAAATGGTATTAGATGTCCTGTATGTTATGGTAATAAAAAACTTACATATGAATATGTTAAATCTTATATTGAAAAGGAAGGGTATCAACTATTATCCAAAAAGTATAAAAATAATAGTACAGAATTATTATTAAAATGCCCAGAAGGGCATGGATACAAAGTTAAATTTTATAGTTTTAAACAAGGATGTAGATGCCCTATATGTTGGAATGAATCTAAATCAAGTAAAGACGAAAAAGAATTACAGGATTATATTGAAACATTAGGGTATAATATTATAAGAAATGATAGAACCCAAATATTTAATCCTTTAACTGGTTATAATTTAGAATTGGATATATGGATACCTGATTTAAAAAAGGCAATTGAATATAATGGTACTTATTGGCATTCTTTAAAAGAAAGAAAAATAAATGATGCAATAAAAAAAGATCAATGTAAAAAATTAAGTATTGATTTGCTTATAGTAAATGAAGCAAGCTGGATAAAAAATAAACAAAAAGAAATAGAACAAATAAAAAAATGGTTAAATAATCATTGACATTTTTTAATAAATTCGTTATCTTGTTTAATAAAGATAAGAATATTTTTAAATAAGGATAATTTAAAATGACACATACTGTATTTGTTTATGGCACTCTTAAATCTAATAAATATAATAACTCATTATTAGAAAATTCAGAATTTTTAGGCAATGGTATAACAAAAGATCCATTTTTACTTGTTCATGATAGTTTGCCTTATCTTATTAAAAAAAATGATCATGAATATAGCACCACTATAAAAGGAGAAATTTATGAAGTTGATGACGAAATTTTCAAAAAAATTGATAAATTAGAGGGGCATCCTTATTTTTATAAAAGAGGATGTGTTATCGTTAAAAATGAAAAAACAAATGAATATATTTATTCATGGTGTTATTTTGTTAATGATATCACATATGTATCTTTAAATGACATAATAAAAAACGGAGAATGGGATAAATAAAATGTTTTCTATTGATGCTTTGATTATTAAAATGATACCGCTTGTTGTTAATGCTATAGCAGTAAACAAATTTACTTTGCTTTCTATATATGTTTTTCTATCCAAAATGGCAAGAAAAACAGAAACAACTATAGATGATAAAATATTGACAATGATTAAAAATATCTTTATGATTATTATTGGCAAAGGACATATAGTTAAAAAGAAATATGAGGAATACAAAAATGAAATTTCAAATATTAAGTGATATTCATTTAGAATTTATACCAAGTGAAAAGGAAAAAACATCACTTTTAAATAGTATGAAAACGAATGCTGATTGTGTATTAATTGCTGGTGATATTTCTACACCATATGATATAGATAACACTTTTAAAATTATTAGCGATATTTTTTGTGATCAAAATGTCTTTATTATCGCTGGTAATCATGATTATTATGGGTTTGATGTTAAAAAAGTTAATGAAATTCTATATGATAAATCAAAAAAACACGATAATATTTTCTTTCTTGATAATGATGTGTTTGAATATGATAATTATGTTATTTTAGGTACATGTGGATGGTGGGACACTTTTAATAAAGAAGGATCATTGTTAATGAATGATTTCCGTTATATAAATGACCTTGTTTATGATGAGTATAAAGGATTTGAATTTTGTGAAACAGCTAAAAAATTTCTGATTGATAATTTGCAAAAATACCAAGATAAAAAAATAATAGTAATGACACATAATGCTCCATTATTTGATTTCACGCCTTCTAAGTATATTGGTAGCCCATTAAATCCATTTTTTACAAATAACTGGGATGATATCATAAAAAAATATGATATTAATTTATGGGTATCTGGTCATTTGCATCAATCTAAAATGTTCACAAAATATGATACCTTGTTTGTTGAAAATAGTTTCGGGTATTATAAAAGAGAGGAGAATCCTAATTTCGACAGTAAACTGGTATTAGAATTATGAAACTAAAAGATAAAATAAAATGGAGAAATAAAAATACAGATACTATAGAAACAGGTGTTATACATGGTATTTTTGGAGATAAAATTGCTATAGGCAAACATTATGTGTCATGGCTATTAATAGAAGATATAGAAATAATGGAGATAAATGATGAATATGATGAACCAGAGAGTAAAAATAATAATTGAATCTAATTTTACATATAATGAACTTATAAGATCATCTACAGCTAAGAGAAAAGGAATAAAAAATATTCCTAATTATGATCAAATAGAAAATCTTGTAAGCCTTACTAAAAATGTATTACAACCTGTAAGAGATAAATTCGGGCCAATAAGAATAACGTCAGGATTTAGAACACCTGAATTATGTAAAGAGATAGGTAGTAATATTAATTCTAATCATACTAGAGGTGAAGCAGCTGATATAGAACCAATTGATAAAGGTGTTGAATTAATAGATATTATGAATTGGATATATAAACATTGTGATTTTAGAGAACTCATAGGAGAATTTTTCCCGGATGGATGGATACATGTAGCATACAGAGAAAGTGATAATAATAGACAAATAAGTTTGAAAGATGATGAACATAATTATTTTTCATGTGATATGCCATATATAAATTCAATTTATTGAAAATATCTTGACATATTTATAAAAATAGTATATTTTTGCCTATACTAAACATAAAGGGGGTTAAAATGCCATTTGAAAAATATAATGAAATAGAGAATTCTTATAGACAAAAATTTGTTAATGATTTTTTCAATAACAATAATCATGATACGTCCTTTGTTATCATGGAAAAAATCCATGGAGCTAATTTTCAAATTTTGATTGACGAAAAGGGCAATGTTAAATATGCTTCAAGAAATAATATTATTGGTGAGGAAGCCAATTTTTATAATTTTCAAGAGGCTTTAAGTTATATTGATCTTTCTGATATTATTAATTATGCTATGATTAATAATATGGCTATCAATCTCTATGGTGAATTACATGGAACAGGTGTTCAAAAGAATGTTTTCTATTGTGATAATAAAAAATTGTTATTTTTTGATATCAAAATGAATAGTGAGTATTTACCATTTGAAGAGTTTGAAGAGTTTATGGTCCATTGTAATTTGCCTATGGTGCCTATTATTAGAAGAAACGTTACATTGAATGAATCTTTGGACTTTGATGTTGAGAACTTTAATTCATGTGTTTCTAATGTTCATAATGGAACAATGATAGAAAATAATATTGCTGAAGGCATTGTTATTAAGCCAATGTATGATGTTATATATAATACTTATGGTGAAAGATTTATCCTTAAACAAAAATCTAAAAAGTTTTCTGAAAAAGCTAACAATAAACCAAAGATTAAAAAAGAAATGGACCCTATTGTTAAGAAATACCATGAAATTCTGTTACAATATGCAACAGAGACAAGAATGGATAATATTTTTAGTAAATATGGTATGATAGAAACACCAAAACAAATAGGTGAATATATTAAATATTTTATGGAAGATGCCATCAAGGATTTTATAAAAGAGAATCCTGATTATAATGAAGCAGATATAACCAATAAACAAAAAAAAGAGATAACAAATATAGGTGGTATGATCGTTCCTATTCTACAAAAAAATCTATAAATATCTTGACATTCTTTGAAAACATGATATAATATCTATAAAAATAAGGGGATATTATATCATGAAAAAATCTATAATAATAGATCAATCAGTACAAGTATCAGGTAAAAGATTGGACTTTATTTATTATTTATGTGATTTTATAATGTCTGATTTATATCTTGATACTCTTACAGTAAATATTAGTTCATATAAAGATATGAATCAATATGATGCTAATGGTCTTTGTTTAGGTTATGATGAAATAGAAATTATTAATAAAAGGGATAAAAATGAATTAATATCTGTTATTGCACATGAAATAAGACATTGTTATCAACATAAACATAATATATTTAATAAAGATACTTTAAAAATGGAAAGAGATGCATGTGAATATGAAAAAAGAATAAAAAAAATGATTGACAAATAGCCTATAAATATTGTATTATATAAAAAGTATGGTGATGATATCTTAAATGGTAAAAGTCTTGGGCTGTGACCCCTTGTATGGCGGTTCAAATCCGCCTCATCACCCCCATTCAAAATGTTAAATTTTTAAGGAGATTTATTATGTGTGTATCTGTAGATTGTGACCTGGAATACGACGGGGTAATGGTTGATGATCTTATGAAAAATGAACTTTTTAAGTATATTAAAGATTCCCAGAATAGAAAAATTGGTGTACTTTTTGCTTGTGTTATTGATGATCAAGTTTGTTTTGGATGGTCACTTACAAATAAAGAAGATGAATTTGATAAAACCACAGGTATTTCACTTGCTCAAAATAGAGCAATACATAATATAACAGATAGATATGATAAATACTTCGAATATGCTGATTATACTCCTACATTTGAACTCATTGATGATATCATTCCTTTTACTGTTAAAAAAGAAATTCCACAATTTTTTGATAGAATGTCCAGATATTACAAAAATAATCGGTATTCTTTTGTCGTTGAATATATTATGAACTATTATTCCATTAAATAATGTTAATTAAAAAGACACCTATGGCGTTATTGTTAACACCATAGGTGTTTTTATAAGGAATGGTATATGAAAATTAAAAAATTTAACAAACCCGATTATAATTTTATTTTTAATAAAGAAAATGGGTTCTTTGTTAGATGGGGGGTGGATACAGAAGATGATCCTGTTTATTCCCAGTATGGCAATGAAATTCTTGACATAGAAATAACTGATATTTGTAAAGGGCCTGGTGGCATTCCTTGTCCATGCTGTTATAAATCTAATACACCATATAACAAATCTAATATGTCTTTAGATACTTTTAAAAACATAATAGATAAAATGCCTGAAACTATTACTCAAATAGCAATAGGTGCTGATGCACAAGGCACTTCTAATCCTGATATGTTTAACATGATGAGATATGCTAGAGAAAAGGATATTGTTCCTAATATTACTATAGCTGATATATCAGATGATACAGCGGATAAATTAGTAGAATTATGTGGTGCTGTAGCAGTATCAAGATATAAGAATAAAAATTATTGTTATAACTCTGTTAAAAAGCTTGTGGATAGAGGCATGTCACAAACAAATATCCATATACTTGTAAGTGAAAATACAATTGATCAAATTTATGAAACATTTAATGATTATATCTTAAGAGATAAACGATTAAAAAATCTTAATGCTATTGTTTTATTATCTTTAAAAGAGAAAGGTAGAGGTAAAAAATTTACTCCATTATCACAAGAGAAATTTAAAAAGGTAGTTGATTATGCATTAGATAACAACGTTCCAATTGGATTTGATAGTTGTTCTTGTCATAAATTTCTTAATAGTGTAAAAGATAGAGAAAATTATAAAATGTTTGAAACAGTTAGTGAACCATGTGAATCTGCATGTTTTTCTGCATATATTAATAGCAAAGGTTACTTTTTTCCTTGTTCGTTTTCAGAGGGTGAAGGAAAATGGAAAAATGGTATTCATGTGCCCTCTTGCAGTGATTTTGTAAATGATGTGTGGATGAATAAAAAAACTAATGAATTCAGAGAAACACTTCTTAAAAACGATAGAAAATGCCCTTTGTTTTATGTATAAAAGGAGTAAATTATGTCTTTTAGATACGATTATCCATATGAAATATATAGAAAATTGCCAATTGTTAAACCTATGAAATGTTATCACTGTGAAAAAATGGTAAGATTTGAAAGGGGGTGGGTGATGTATACCAAACCAATAAAAGATCACTTTGTTTTTTTATGTAAAGAATGTTGTTCTACAAAAAAAGAAGCAGAGGATTATGGTAATTATTTACTAATGCAAAATAGAGGATAATAGTGAAAATTATAAACAATTCAACTTTTATTATTAAAAATAGAACAAATAGAAAAATTAATATGTTAACATTTGTTTTAGAAACATCTTATTTATTGGAAAAATTTAATGAATTATATGGTTATGACATTACATATAATAATTTTTTAAATGATGTTAATTATTATAATTATGAATGGAGCCCACATGAAAAAAAGATGATTCGTTTTGTTGACGAAAACAATAACATAGGCAAAGTTTATAATTATATGTTAAGAGAAAATGGCAAAACCAATAGTTTTAAATGGACATTTATATAATAAAGTTTAAAAAAGGGGGTTAAAATGAAAGTACGGAATGGTTTTGTAAGTAATAGCTCATCTAGTTCTTTTCTTATTGGTTTAGGAAAAATTAATAATCTAGAAAAAATTAAAGAAATTATTAAAGATGATTATGATTTTGATATTGTCCCTTTTGAAGATAAAGAAGTAATAGTTGAGTCATTCAAATATGAAGAACTATCATTAGGTCCTGATAAACTTTCAAAGGGAGACAATGTGTTAGTTATTGATTATTTAGGTGATGAAGGTGATTCATTTTTCGATCCTCATGGTCAAGGTGACATGGATTATAGTTTTGATTATGAAGATTTTAATAATAATTTTAAAGAAAAAATTAAAAAAATTGAAAAATATGTTGATAATTTTTCAATTATTTATGGAGCAGGCAGAAACGGATAAGGAGATAAAAATGGATAAAGAACAATTTGAAGAACTTCTTTTAAATATAATGCAAATAGGGCAAGATCTAAAAAACAAATTGGATAATATTGAAGATGCTATAAAAAACAATACTAATGTTATTGATAACAAAAGTGATGATAAAGATGGTATGTTAAATGAAGATCTTTATGGTATACCTTTAGATAGTGTTCATCATCCTAATAATCCTGATTATACATCTAATAAAAAATATTTCTGGAATGATGAATTAAAAATGTGGAGGCCGAAATGAAAATAAGAAATGGGTTTGTAAGTAATAGCTCATCTAGCTCTTTTTGTTTATATGGATATTCTATTTATGATATTAGAGAATTTCTTGAAAAAATAAAAAATTATATTGATAATGATAAATACAAAGAAATTGTTTGTGGTATTGATGATATTGATGATATTGATGAT
>Ga0102925_1000586_pt1 | contig 20098 bp, 20 predicted proteins | sample SalPonR1_A_D1_MG_FD_78216 | JGI IMG/M metagenome (GOLD analysis project Ga0102925, IMG submission 78216) | Salt pond soil microbial communities from South San Francisco under conditions of wetland restoration - Salt Pond MetaG R1_A_D1_MG | ecosystem: Environmental > Aquatic > Marine > Intertidal...
TATTACACTTAAGTTCAAGTCTAAGGTAACTAATAAGTTAGCGTACTTCAGAGCAACGGTACAGGGATTAAGTGAAACGTTTACTCCTGAATGGGATTCAGCTAAGTTTTTAGGTAATCCATTTTCACATTATACATATACGGGAATAGAACGTAGTGTTAATTTTACGTTTACTGTATTCTCTTTGTCAGCTGAAGAGCATCAAAAGTCTTGGGAGAAATTAAACTTCTTGGCATCATTGGTGTATCCACAAGGATATTACGAACAGAGTACGGCAGTTAAACCACCATTTATAGATTTTACACTTGGTGATATGTATAAAAACAGAACGGGATTCTTTGAAGAACTATCGTTCGAAGTAGATGATAATTATCCTTGGCATATAACTGACCGAGAAAGATTGTTAGATATACGAGATGCGTATGACTTACGTGGTTACAAGACGTTAGGAAATAGAGACTATGATATGTCTAATTACAAACTTCCAATGATTATTAACGTAAGTGTTAGTATCAAGATTTTGGAAAGCAGAGGTAATACAGAAGATAAGAAATTCTATTCATTTAATCCACAGAATGTATAATGGCGAGTAGATACAAAAATAACGAACGAAAGAAATTAAGAGATGGAAGACAGGTATATCGTTCAAAGATATATCCTGACATTCCTTTACGAGATAATGATATCTATGTTGCTACCGAAACAGGTGACCGATTAGATACGTTGGCATATCAATATTATAATGACGCAAGTCTTTGGTGGATTATAGCATCAGCAAATAACCTACACGATGCACCACTTGGTATAGAGGACGGGACAATCTTAAGAATCCCACAAAACTTTATACAAATCAACTCAAACTTTAATAGTTAATAGTTATGTCAGTATTTCCAAACTTTTCCAACGTTAAACCTTACGTTCGGGAAGAACTCGAATTACGAAAGGATAATATAGAATATCTATCAGGATTAAACTCGTGGGTACGTATTACATCTGCCGTAAAAGAAGAAGACTCAAATGAGACAGGACTTATTATCTATTCAAATCCTGACTACAAACTATTTTCTGCGGCAGGAGATGACCCTTCTATATACGGAAATGAGAAGTTGGCAGGAACTATTGGTAAGACGTGGGGCGGAAAGGCTGTAGAGATTCTTGAAGGACAGGGATACAGACCATTACCTACAGTACAAGACCTTACAATAGATGACGGAGATGATAATTTTTCACGTAAGGCGGGGTTTAGTGTTGTGTGTTATACTCTCGAACAGATGGAAGCAATTACACAGTATTTATTAGAACCTGGATTCACTATATTTTTAGAGTGGGGATGGAACACTGAAAAAGCACTTCAAGGATTTTTAGACGAACCTTCAGCAGAAGAGATAGCTAAGTTCCAATCTTTTGTCAGAACAGCGGAAAAAAGAAGAGATACTGAAGGACACTATGATAACTTTTTAGGGTATATCACAGGTGGTGGTGTATCAATGGACGGTGATAAATGGGTAGTTAATGTAGAACTGTCAGGATTTATGGAACTGGCTTCATTCTTTGGGACGAACTCAATGTCACAGGAAGATAAGAAAAATCCTGAAGTAGATGATTTTGGAGAAGAGGAACAAGAAGGGCAGAGGTTAGGTATTCAGAGATTTATGAGAATGTTTAATGAACTACCTAAGACACTTAAAACTAATAAAGTTAGGGAATTATATAAGCCAGATAACAACCAAGGGTTTGTAACAGACGCAGGATATTATATAAACTTTGACAGTGAGATTAGAGAGAAGATAAATACTGAAAGTGATATTCAAAGTTTTAACATATACACTGAAGATGTTGAAACATCAGACGGAGAGAGTATATCAATACCTGACGGTCTGCAACTTGTAGATAATGACAGGTATATCTTATTCGGTACTTTAATGGAACTCATTACAGCCGCTAACCCTGTTCAATCGTATAAGTTGGGTGGTAAGGATATATCATTTAAAATTGATTCTCAATATTCAGTTGTATCCGCATTTCCAAATATATACAGTACAGATGCGTCTAAACTATTTATACCAAATCAATGGGGATTAAAGTTTTCATATAGAGACTTTAGAAATCAGCAAAAAATAAACGATGTATTAGAGAGAGGTAACTTATCGTTTGAAGATTATATTGATAATCGTGTTCAATTAGGTGGAGAGGGTAGTGTAGTAAAGTTTCCTGAATATGGTAATAATAACCCAATACCTGAAATAACATTGCCCGATGGAACTGTATTTCAAAAGGGTGGAGAAAAGGATGGTTCACGATGGGGATACTTGTATAAGTTATATGTGAATTTTGATTTTGCTATGGATGTATTATCAACTCCTAATTTAATTTTGAAAGATGCTCTGTATCAAATATTAAACGGAATGTCTTCAGCGGTAAATGGTATATGGGATTTCCAAATTGTGGAAGTACAGAGCGAGAGAGATGGAGAGGATACTACAGTATTGAAGATTGTTGATTTAAACTTTTCACCAATTGAAAGACCTGACCCTGAAGATGAACGATTAGTTTTGAATGTAATAGGTAGTGACTCTATTCTACTTGATTCATCATTTGATTTGAATCTTGGAAGTATGACAATGAATAGTATTATTGGTGAACGAAATAGTACACCTGCCAATACAGAAACCAAGAGAGTTCCAGGACTTTTTGGTAGAGGATTGACAGACGGTATATTAGGTGCAATAGATGACATACGAGAAAATGTAGGTACACAGGGAACTGATAGTGAGGGTAACGGTGAAGAAGACGAAGTGACAGAAGAAGATATTATCCGTCTATTTACTAAGAAACTTACATTGGTTCCAAGAGTTGAATATAGAACAAAGGATGACATAGACACTGATATTCCACTTTTCAAACTTTGTTATATAGCGGCTTATGATAATAACGCAATATTCTCTTTACTTAAGAGTGGAAACGATATTGTTGAGGTAGAGGACGATGTTCCTTCACCATTGATTGATATAAACTTTTCTTTCACAGTTCACGGTATTAGTGGTATTACAAGAGGTGACAAATTTTATGTGAGAGGAATACCTAAGAAATTTGAAGAGGGATTCTTTCAAGTAACGAAGGTAACCCATAATCTGTCAGATATGAATTGGACAACACAGGTAGAGGGTGGATTCAGAATATAATGGACAAGAGTAGATACAATAAAATAGCGAGAAATTTAAGTACACGGGATATTACTAATACCGTTAAGCCTTCTATACCTACACCAACTGAAAGTGATTATGAAAGAGGATATATAGTAAGATACTTTGTACAGTTACTAACTAATAAATCAGCCCCCGTATATGAAGTTAATGGCACGGGGTTTTCTAAATTTTCTTCGAATCCATATTACAACGGTGTACAGATAGATTGGAGATTGACAGGTAAGAGAGAAGATGTAAAAGAATCAAACAAACGTTCTATACAGATTGTATCTCCTATAATACCAAGACTTAAGTTGTATTTACCTAACTTGGTTCAATTTTATGACCCTTCTTATTATACAGAACCAACACCTGAAAGACCTGAAAAAGAAATAGACGAAGAAGTAAAACGAAGAAGGCAATTAACTTCACCTACAGGAAGTGCTTTTGAAAATAACCAAGATGTTTCTACAGAGATACCTATAGAACCAGAAGACGGACTTTATGAGACAACTACTATATCTCCAACTTTGTCATCTACGTTCGGAACATTTGATACATTAGACGAAGGAAATTTCAACTCTGGTTCTACATATATAATATCAGGAAGTGATAGTAGGGCATTTGGTAATACGAGTTTTATTACAGATATTCCATATATTAGTTTTGGAAGAAATGCTGGAAGTGCTAACTTTGTTGAAAGTGGTACAACTAATTTTATAGTTGAAGAATCAAATTGGAATTTTGAATTAGATATAAGAAATGGAGCTAACGAAAATGGCTCATTGTCATTTTATTTTCCATCTGTAAACGGTACTGGCTATAATATTACGGAACCACTAAATTGGTCAACAGGTCTTAAAACATTTTCTGAAAATCTTAGTGGGCCATACGATGAACAATTAAATAGTTCAAACACAGCGAATAGTTTACGAAGAGAATTTATTGACAAACCGAGTACCTTTACTGTATCCAATTCTGATATTGCTTGGGAATTTGATTACTCTGCAAAGATTTTATTTTTAGACCACACATTTGCCCAGATAGAAACTAACGAATTTGCAGGACAAACAATTACTGAAGTGGAAGATTATATAGCACCACCACCTTCTCCAAGTTCTGTACAAGGTGACACAATAAATGCTCCATTTGTAAATGTAAGTTGGAATCAATCTACGTTTGGCACTTCATTGACCTTAGTTGGGCATAATGTTTATATTGATGGTAATAAGTATAATGATTCTGTTATATCAGCAGGAACAAATGAGTTAGACGTTGTGTTAGCAGATGGAACATATGATATTAAAGTCACAGGAGTTTGGAATGATGGAGTAACTAATTCAGAACTTACTGAAACTACAATAACAGGGGTTGAGGTTACAGGATTTTTCGAAAGAGTAGTTGAAGGTCAGGATGATTTTGAATCATATGCAGTTGGAGATGTCCCTACTAACTTCATAAACGATTTAACAGGTGGAAGTGAGCCAAATAAATATGGGTGGTTTGTTGATGATACACGAGCAAATGGTGGAACTAACTCACTTGCTTCATCCGTTGACCAAGTTGGTGTAGATAATTCTCATTCTCGAATTTTATTACCAATTAGTGTAGATGTTAATAGTGAATTGAAATTTGACTATTTCTTATCATCGGAAGGTAGTAGTTTCGATAATGTGCGAATTCTTGTAGACAACGTTGAAGTTGTAGATGGACGAGTAATTGAAACGTGGACGGAACTTTCACACACACTTTCAGCTGGTGATTATGTTGTAGCAATTGAATTTATTAAAGATTCAATTATCGGTGATTTAGACGATAGATGTTGGATAGATAATTTTTCACTTCTTCCTGTATAAAATTTGACATTAGTAAAACTTTTACGTATATTGTACGTAAAAATTATCTATGTTAGCAGAAAAGTACTGTCTGTACGAGGCAAGTAAAGACCAATGGTTAGGAGACAGTGGTCAATGGGTATCACATCGGACACATATTCAATATACTATTCCTAAAGAATTCGAATTACAATCATATGGTGGTGGTAGTCAGATAGATATTCAGTTAGTTCCATCAGCACAGACGGACGAGATTATAGTTGAAGATTACACGTCTCATATAGACCAATGGCAAGTCAATAAGTTTGACTCTGTAAAGGAAGCCGAGCAGTATCTTTATGATAATGAACATTTGGTTGATTATAATGGATTTGTTTCTGTCAGAAAAATTTATTTCAAGTAACTTGATTTTCCTCAAATAATTTCGTATATTCATTATATGAGTACCCATATAGTAGAGACACTACAAGAAAAAGACGAGTTTATAAAAAAGTGGAATAGCCACTCGTCTATTGTTATACCTATATGGACTGATTTAGAAAGACATCCGATGAACAATGACCTATCTTTTCTTTTTGTTCGTATGGATAAAGACTATATTATACCTTTCGAACACGTAGATTGCCTTCCAACTTCTATATACTTAGGAAACTCTGAACAAGAAAAGTGGGTATGGAATAAAAAAGGACTCCTTCAAACAGGACTTGAAATACAGAACCTACACGATATACAAGCACATCTATATTTTAATGAAAACCGCTTAGAAGAGATGGACTTCTACGAGATTGATATGGTTAGTCATTACAGGAAAGCGGATATACGAGAGACCGTTGGTAAGGTATTACCTATAATGAAATGGGTAGAATTTCTGAAACCATTTGTTGACAAGATTGAGACGGATTTTGAAGAGACTTGGGTAGATACTGATTTGATACCAATAATGTCAGACGTTGAACGTGGCGGATTGAGAGTAAATACAGAACGATTTGTACAGAAGTGGACTAATTCTATTAAACACTTAGATGGTGACATTGTATATACTGAATACAATCCGTACATCATTACATCCCGTCCATCAAACAGACACGGTGGAATAAATTATGGTGCCCTAAATAAAAACGATGGAACGAGAGAGATAATCATACCGAGACCTAATCACATCTTTCTACAGTTTGACTACGATGCCTACCATCCACGAATTATCGGAAAGCTGATAAAGTATGACTTACCTGATACATCCGTTCACCAATGGTTAGCAGACCAATACGGCGTGGACTATGATGAAAGTAAGGGAATAACGTTTCAATTACTATATGGTGGGATACCTGAAGAGTTCAGAGAGATTGAATTCTATGACAAGACTTATAAGTTTATTGAAGAGTTAGACAAGGAAGCAGATAGAAATGGATATATTCAAACACCAAGGGGGAGAAAGATTTATGTTGATTGGGTAGAAGACCCGAACCCACAGAAGTTATTTAATTACCTACTTCAGGCAACGGAAACTGAATTCAATATTTCCGTTCTAAGACGTTTAAAATCAAGGGGTTACACCTTACCCGTGTTATACCAATATGACTCATTCCTGTTCGAGTATGAGGTTGACGAGGGAACTGAGAGAGCAAAAGAACTTAAACAAGAACTTGAACACTTCGGATTCCCCGTAAAAGCAAGTTGGGGAACGGATTACTCGAAAGTTTAATATTTATGGGTAGATATAATTACATAACAAGAAAGGTCATTCGTGACATTTACGGTGTTCTGAATCATACATATACGAAGTATGAATTGGATAGCGATGAATTTTATGAAACAGGACTTTGGGTTGATAGTTATGAAGACCGTATCAGCGGACTTGAATTTGATTTGGAACTTCAGTTAGAAGTGAACAATGAAAAGTATGGTGATATATTTATTATTGACGGATGTGTATTCACTGACCCTGACGATGTACCATTTATGATTTTGAAAATAGGAATGGGTAGATGTGGTGACAAGAAAATACATTCTGAACTATATCCTGAACTAAGAGATGCAGTCAGACACGAAATTGAACATTTGACACAACGAGGATATAATCGGAAAGAAGGTAAGTACGTTAGAAATAATGACCTGATACGTCAAAAGATAGCAGAAGATATTGTACCTATGTATAAATATTTTTTACTGAAAGACGAAGTAGATGCTAACATACACGGACTGTATTCGAAAGCGAAGGCATTAAAGAAGCCGTTTCAGATAGTTATAGATGAATACTTGGACGAACTTATTGATAAAAAAGTAATACAGAAAGAGAATAAAGAAACAATATATAAAACTTGGAAAAGGAGAATACCCGAAATTGGCGGTATTCCACAATTAAAATAATTATGATAAAAGATAAATTTATAAAGACACTAATAAGAGAAATTTCATATAGAACGGATAAGGGATATCCTGATTTTGATAATCCTGACCATATTAATATTATGTCAGAGATTTTAGATGATTGGGGTCTGTCAGAAATTAAGGATGAACTAATCCAAAACTTATTATCAGAACAGCCTGCTGAAAAAGAAGACCCTGACGATGGAGCAGGAGCAGATGAACCTGACCGTATATTCCAACATCCACGATTGAATATGGAAATAGAGTATACTGACGAAGATGGAGAAAGAAAAACAGGACTCGTTGGTAACTTGTTAAGAAAGTCAGACGAAACTGAGGCAGGGCGTGCTGCACAAGACGCTATTGCATCTTTATCAGATGAAGAAAAAGAAAAAATAAATAGAGAGTTAGGTTCACAAAGGGGAGATGAAACTGACCCTGATATGAAATTCGATGGAGAAAAAGAAGAACCTAAAGCAGATGGTGAAGAAGGTGGTGAAGAAGGAACTGAAGGTGGTGAAGGAGAAGGTGACGGTGAAGGTGAAGAGATGGGAACATCTGTAGACCCTGATACTGACGCAGGCGAAGATTACATTGATTCTCTACCTGACGGAGACCCTGCTAAGAAAGCGGCTTTAAAGAAGAGGGGAATTGACCCTGATAAGAAAGAAGACGAAGACGAGGAAGACTAATAGTTCTCTTTCTTTGAGAATCTTATATTTATAGTAAGAACTAAAGAAAGAAATTATTTATGAATAGTCAATTACTATGTACATTTACTAATAGAGAAGATGTACAGCAGACGTTACAAGAAATTAGAGAGGTTTACGTAATAGTTTATAACTACATTTACATTCTACAAAATAAGTCAAATCTTGACGAACTTTTTGTGACATATAATGTAAATACTGATTATACACCAAGAGAGACCCTTCACGATACAATATTAATTCACAGAAAGAAAGAATCAAATACACTTTATACCATTAACGCTCTCAACGAACTTATCAAAGAAGAGAATAATGGAGTGTTGGACAAGACTTTTATTGTTGATTGGAAGAAATTTAGAAACACTATTGTACTGACTAACAACGAAGGTACGAAAAAGATTCCTACCAAGATATATGATGTGATAGAATTTAACTAATATGACAGTCAAGAAAGGAGACAGAGGAACCAAGGTAAAGAAAGTTCAATATAAACTTGGTCTGAAAACAGACGGTATATTTGGAAGTGGTACTGAACATAGAGTTACAGTATGGCAGGATAGTGTAGGGCTAACTCCTGACGGTATTATGGGACAAACGTCTTGGTGGAAAATGTTCGGTTCAAAAATTGAAGACTTTACTCCTATCGGTATAGTGGTTCACTCAATGTCTGAAGAATTTAAATGGGAAGGTGAAACTATAACAGCGGGTCAGTTACTAAATAGATTAGGATTATCCGTACACGTATTGATTCATCCTGACGGTCAAATTCAGACACTCAATCAAACAAATGTAAAATGTGCTCACGCAGGACAATCAGAACACAACGGACTCACAAACCTTAATTCATTCTTTCTTGGGTTCGAACTTCTTGTACAGGGGTTAAATTCATACGGAGAGTTCGTAGAAAAAATTGACAAACCTGATTGTTATACAGACGCACAAATAAAAGCAGCAACTTTAATGACTCAAATGTGGTGTAGTGAACTTAATATCAGACCACGAGACGTAGTAAGACACTCCGATGTATCAGGTGACGATATTCGGGGGAAGGGAAAGGGTAAAGTAGACCCTGGAAATGGTTTCCCTTGGGAAGAATTCAAAGCAAATCTAAGATAACGTATATTTTAAAATATATTATAATATCTATTGACATTTATAATATTTTTTCTTACCTTATATACATAATAGTTTAAGAGAGAGTGTAAAGGCTTTTCTAAAAAAAAGTATAAAATAATATTTGACTTTTGTCTAATTTTTTCTTACCTTTATACTTATAAAAACAAGGACTTATCCGTAAGTCCGTGTAAAACTTAAACTTAAACGAATAAAACATAAGACATAACTATGGCAATAGATATAAGCAAAATCAAAGGTAAATTAAACAAGTTACAGAACAGCTCAAACAGAGCATCCAATTTGTGGAAACCTTCTCCAGGTAAAACACAAGTTCGAATTGTACCTTATAAGTTCAGACCTGAAAATCCTTTCATCGAACTTTACTTTCACTACAACATTAACAAGAAGACTTATCTTTCACCACAATCTTTCGGAAGACCTGACCCTATCGTAGAGTTCGCGGAAAAACTGAAGAGAATGGGTGACAGAGATGATTGGAAAGCAGCGAAGAAGATGGAACCAAAACTCCGTACTTTTGTACCTGTAGTTGTAAGAGGTGAAGAAGACCAAGGTGTTAGATTTTGGGGATTCGGTAAGACAGTATACCAAGACCTTCTTGGATACATTGCTGACCCTGACTACGGTGATATCACAGACCCACATACGGGACGAGACATTACAGTAGAGTATCAGACAGCTGACGAAGCAGGAACACAATATCCTGTAACTACAATTCGAGTGAAGCCAAACGTAACTCCTTTGGTAGAAGATGAAGAAAAACTTCAGAGTCTACTTGATAATCAGAAAGAAATTACAGATGTATATTCTGAACTTTCTTATGATGAATTGAAAGAAGTACTTGAAGGGTGGTTGAATCCAACAAGTGACGAAGAGGAAGAAGACGAATCTGTGAGTGGAAACGAGTTGTCTAATAAGTCAAACAGTAACAGTAGTGGTGGAAGTTCTGCTTCAACTAAGACTGTACCAAACGATGAAGTAGACAAAGAAAAGTTGGACAATGTAGCATCTGCATTTGATGACTTGTTTAATGGGTAATATACCATTGGGTTAATTATAACCTTTCACTTAATATTTAAAAACAGATATGGCTAAAAAGACAAAAGAAGAGGACTTAGCGTCCGTCTTACAGGGAGAGTTAAATAAACTTTCCAAAGACCAAAAAGTAGCATTTTTCCTTGACGGAGATGACGCACCAACGAATGTAGAGGGGTGGATATCCACAGGATGTGCTATGGTCGATGTAGCAATATCTAATCGAAAATATGGTGGGTTCCCTGTAGGTCGGATTACCGAGATTACAGGACTTGAACAATCAGGAAAATCACTACTCGCTTCACACGTCCTTGCGGAAACGCAGAAAAAGGACGGTGTGGCGGTAATGATTGACACGGAAACATCAGTAAGTAGGGAGTTTATGGAGGCTATCGGAGTCGATGTCTCCAAACTTCTCTATGTTTCAGCTGACTCCGTTGAAGGGATTTTTGAGTATATGGAAACCATTATAAACAAGGTTAGAACTGCTGACAAAGATAAATACGTTACAATAGTAGTAGACTCTGTAGCCGCCGCATCCACTAAGAATGAGATAGACGGTGACTACGATAAAGATGGGTACGCTACTGACAAAGCAATCATTATTTCCAAGGCAATGAGAAAGATTACCAATATGATTGGTAGACAAAAGATTGCCGTTGTGTTCACTAATCAACTCCGTCAAAAGATGGGAGTTATGTTTGGTGACCCTTGGACTACTTCAGGTGGTAAAGCACTCGCTTTCCACGCATCCGTAAGACTTCGGTTGAAAGGTGTAGGTAGAATCAAGCAGAAAGTAAACGGACAAGACAAAGTTGTAGGAATGAAGATACGATGTCAGGTTATTAAAAACAGGATGGGCCCACCACTACGGTCAGCCGATTTTGAGATATACTTTGACAGAGGTATTGATGACTACGGTTCTTGGTTACGAGTACTGAAAGACAACAAGTTAATTAAAGGTGGAGCAGGTGGATGGTATACCTATCAAAGGGTAGACCCTGAAACAGGTGAATTGATTGGTGACGAACCAATTAAAATTCGTTCTACTGAATTCCAAGAGTTAATGGAAGAAGATGAAGAACTCCGTCAGGAGATGTACGAGAGAATATGTGACGAGACTATTCTTGAATACAAGTCTAATACTAAAGATACTGACTCAATGGAAATAGAAGAAACTGAGGAAGCATAATGAAAGAACTCTACAAAAACATCCTTAATGAGGTAGAACAAGAGAGAGACGAAGACCGAAAAAGGAATAGTAGAGTTATGATTATTGATGGACTCAACACCTTCATTCGAACGTGGAGCACTAATCCTCAAATGAATGAGGACGGTGACCACGTTGGGGGTGTTGTTGGTTCATTAAAATCTATAGGCTACCAAATCCGACAATTCAATCCAACAAGAGTTATCGTAACGTTTGACGGAAAGGATGGTTCAAAGAAACGTAAGAAGATTCACACAGATTATAAAGCAGGACGAGAGAAAAACCGATTCCGTGTAAACCGTCAATATGGTGATATGTTGACAGAGGAACAGGAAAGACTTTCGATGAAACAACAGTTCGTGTGGTTGAACGATATAATGAACTATGTTCCAATGCAGACAATGATATATGATGGAATTGAAGCAGATGATGTTATAGGGTATTTAAGCACTTCTATAATAACTGACGAAGATGAACAGATAGTAATTGTTTCTACAGATAAAGACTTTCTACAACTTGTAAACGAACGAATAGTTGTATTTTCACCAACCAAAAAGAAATTGTATGACCGTCAAGCAGTATTTGACGAGTATGGTTTATGGCCTCAAAATATGTTACTGTTCAGAACAATGGACGGTGATAAATCAGACAACATCCCTGGAGTTAAGGGAGTTGGACTAAAGACTATGTTAAAACGATTCCCTGAATTACGAGAAGACCGTAAGATTACATTCGAAGAGTTTTTTGAAATAGTAGAGAGTAAAGAAGAAGGCTATAAGATATACGAAGACATTCTCAAAAATAAAGACCTTATCCTTAAGAATAGAAATCTAATGGAACTATCAGACCTTCACATACCAACGGCATCTAAACTAAAGATTTTAGACAGGTTTAGAGAACCCGATGTGAAGTTTGACAAACTACAATTCATTCGAGTCGGTACGAAGTATAAGATACTTCAAAATTGGAAGGGTGTAAACAATTGGGTACACGATACTTTTAAAAATATTATTACCGATTAAATGGCAGGACAAGACACATTAGCAAAATATGGTCAAGCATTTCAAACAAAAGCAATATCCGCCCTTTTAACTGACGCCAAACTTCTTGAAAAACTAAATGAAGTAATAGAAGAGAAGTTCTTTGAGTCAGATGTTAACAAGTGGATAATTGGAGAAATAATTGACCACTATGACAAATATAAGAAACCACCAACGGTGGATGTATTTAAGGTACGAGTTACAGACCTTGATGACAAAGGATTCCAAAAAAGAATCGTTGACCAACTTAAGGAAGCATATGTTAAGATGGAAGACGATGATTTGGATTATATTAAAGACCAATTCGAAGAGTTCTGTATAAACCAAAACCTTAAGTCAGCCATTCTAAATTCCGTTGACCTTCTTAAAGCAGGTGCATATGACCGTATTAAAGATACGATTGATAAGGCAATGAAAGTTGGTGTAGATAACAATATGGGTCACGATTACATATTGGACTACTCTGAGCGTACAGAAGATGTCAACCGAGACACAGTACCGTCTAATTGGGAAGTTATTGATGACCTAATGGATGGTGGTCTGGGTCCAGGTGAATTAGGAGTTGTAGTAGCACCATCGGGTGTTGGAAAGACTTGGGTATTGTGTAAGTTAGGAGCTGAAGCAATAAGACAAGGTAAGACTGTAGTACATTATTCAATGGAACTTTCTGAACACTATGTTGGTCAGAGATATGATACTATATTTTCAGGAATACCTTCATCTGACTTACTTGATAATAAAGAAAAGGTTAAAGAACTTATTGACGAGTTAGATGGTAACTTATTGATTAAGTACTTTCCACCAAAGGGTATAACAGCACGTACCATAGAAACTCATATCGAGAAGATGACAGCGAATGGTAACAAACCTGACCTGATTATCATTGACTACGCTGACCTTTTACTTTCATACTCAAATACTTCAGATTCTACATACCAAGAACAGGGTGGTACATATATTGAACTTCGTGGTATGGGTGGAGAGTTAGAGATTCCTATTTGGACAGCATCACAGACCAACCGTTCAGCGATTGATAGTGAAGTTATTCAGGCGGATAAGATTGCGGACTCATATGCTAAGATTATGAACGCTGATTTCATTATGTCTTGGAGTAGAAAAGCTAAAGACAAACTTAATAATACGGCACGATGTCATATTATGAAGAACCGATTCGGCCCTGACGGTATTACCTTCCCGTGTAAGATGAATACAAACACAGGATTGATTGACATATATGATGGAAATTCTGCAAACGGAGTCCTTGCAACGAAAGAAGCAGGAAACGGTGCAGAGATGGAGAGAAAGTTATTACGTAAGAAGTATATAGAGACATCTTCAGACTTAGGATAAAAAAATAGTAGATAAGTTTATAATCTAATATTTATATACGTAATACTATAAAAAACAACTATGAAATTTAAAGACTTTTATTCACACTTATTTACAGAAGCGAGTTTGACAGGAAAATCACGGTCAGGTGGTACAAGTAATTGGGACTATTATGTAGTTCAACGATTTGACAGAAGTAAAGATTACTTTGCCGAAAAGAATAATAGCCTATACGGTGACAATATAGAAGAAAAAATAGAAGATGTCAAGGAAGGTGATAAATTAAACATAGTTGAAAAGGATTTAAAAACAAGTGGACGTAGTAAATACGCTAAAGTAAAACACGTAAAAAGCGGAAAAGAAGGATACCTTAATATAAATAGTATTAGAAAACCAACATCTTCAGGAAAGGGAGTGATTCCAGGTGGAACAAACTCTAAAGAATTTACACCTGATAAGTTGAAGTTGGAAGGTATAAAGTTTACTTCAAAAGGACAGATAGTGAATACAGTTGTATCTGCTATTAAGTCTAAGTACGGTGATGATAAGTACAGTGACGTTAGACGATACTTATATGCCTGTATGGAAAAGGCAGGACGGACTTCTATTAATGAGAGTTTTACTAAAACATTCAAGGTTAATTCAGGAGTTGAGTTAAACAATAAAGATATTAAAATACTGAGTAAAAACTTTGGTGAGGTACTTGCAGCTATATACATTATAGCAACAAACAAAAAATCAAAGTATGTAGAATTTCCGAAAGATATTAGTCAGGGACTATATGATTTTATATCTGTACGAAAGAGTGACATTACAGAGTACTATAGTGTGAAGTCTCACGGTGGTAGTTCTACTTCTATGGAGAACCTTAACTACATACTAAAGAACTTTTCAGATAATAACGTTCTATTTACGAAGCATAAAAAAGAAGTTGATGTTATTATGAGTTTGATGAATAACAAGGAAGCAGGTAAGACTACACTGACTAATATTGAAAACTTCTTTGACGATGTATTACCGAGTAAAGGTAAAAAGATTACAGACGAATTAGGAAAAATTTCTTCGTATCGTCCGAAGGATGTGTCACAGTCAGAATTGACGAAGTGGTTCCAAGGAATGTTAGAGCAATCAGACGAAGATACATTTGTGGACACGATGAATACTATATATGATAAAGTATTTGGTGACGTAAGTAGAACACCACAAACCACTGATAAGGTACTAAGAGATATTTACCAAACAGGGTCAGGTGAAAAATATGACCACGGTTATTTATACTATCCAATGGGTTCATATATCACAAGTTATATGAACGAAAATGGAGAATACAAAAAGATATTAAATGTAATTTTAAACTACGGAAGTCTTATTAATCAGTTTAATGTTAATATGAGACCAGCAGAGTTTGAAATACAAATTAAGAAATTTAAGACAGAGAGTTTCCGATTCTCTTATAACGGTGGGTCAAAATACCCTGCCAACCGTCCAATAGGATTCAAGAAAGGTTAAAAATAAATAAAGGTTATGGACATATCTAAAAAGATAGCCATCATTGGCTCTCGTACATTTAATGACTACGAACTATTAGTCAGTACGATGGAGTCATATAAAGACTACATTTCTGTCATAGTGTCAGGTGGTGCTAAAGGAGCAGACTCACTTGGAGAACGATGGGCTAAAGAAAATAATATTGAAACTGATATATATTATCCTGATTGGGATAAATATGGGAAGAAAGCAGGATTTTTACGAAATAAACAGATAGTTGAGAACTCTGACGGAGTTATTGCATTTTGGGATGGAGAGTCTAAAGGTACACAGCATTCTTTTCGTTTATGTGACGAATTAGAAATACCTATAAAGATTGTCAAATTTTCAGTATAAATCTTCTTGGACTTTTCAATATATATCATAGTTATAACCACCACATAGATTTTATTAACAATTAAAAACAAAAAAAAACAATGAGCAAATCACAAGAACTATTCGAACAAATCAAAGAACTTTTTGAAGAGTTCGAAACAGAACACAACGAAACAACTAAAGTTTCAGCAACGAGAGCCAGAAAGGCAATCGGAGAAATTAAAAAGTTAGTTACAGATTACAGAAAGGCATCAGTAGAAGAAAACAAGTAATGACAAATATGAGGTATGTGATTAAGAGAACGGGAAAATTAGTACCGTTCCAAAAAGAAAAAATAAGTAACGCAGTTTCGATGGCTATGTCTAACGTAGACTTAAAAGACCAAAGAACGTGTGATAGTATAGCTGACATAGTTGAGATTAAGTTATTCAAAGACAACGGAGAGAATTACAGACCTTCCGTTGACGAGATTCACGATTTAGTGGAGAACGAATTGATGGACTTAAGTCTCAATGATGTTGCCAAGGCATACATTCTTTATAGGGATAGTCACAAACCAAATATCTTCAAGAGAAGAGTTCATCTGAAACCATATGAGTACCCTGAGTTAAACAATTACGTAGACGCTATCAGACACGCATATTGGGTTCACACGGAGTTCAATTTCACATCTGATATCCAAGACTTCAAAGTTAATTTGAACGAACGAGAGAAGTCAGCAGTGAAGAGAGCTATGTTAGCAATCTCACAAATTGAAGTTGCAGTTAAATCATTTTGGGGAGACATTTATAAGAAGATGCCAAAACCTGAAATGGGTAATGTAGGTGCTACATTCGCAGAGTCAGAAGTTAGACACGCAGATGCGTACTCACATCTACTTAAAATATTAGGACTCGATTCAGAGTTCGAAACTCTAATGAGAATTCCTGCGATGCGTAGACGAATTAAATACTTAGACCGATGTGTTGTAAACGCACGTTCAGTTGAAGACAGAGATTACTTTGAATCAATTATACTCTTCTCTATGTTTGTAGAGAACGTATCACTATTTTCACAATTCTTAGTTATTATGTCTTTCAACAAACACAAGAACACATTGAAGGGGGTATCAAATGCTGTAGAAGCAACTTCGAAGGAAGAGAACATTCACGCAGAGTTCGGATTTGACTTGGTAAATCTTATCAAGAAGGAGAACCCTGAATGGTGGACAGACGAATTGAAAGAAGATATTGTAGATGCTACACTCGATTCCTATGACGCTGAATCAGAAATTGTAGATTGGATGTTTGAAAAGGGAGATTTAGAATTCCTGACAAGAGAACAGACAATGGAATTTATCAGAGACCGATATAACCGTTCATTAAAAGAAATAGGGATTGACCCTATCTTTAACACCAATCCTGAGATTTTAAAAACTGTAGAGTGGTTTGATGACGAGATATTGGCAACTAAGCACACGGACTTCTTTAATAAACGTAGCATCAATTATACCAAGAGACAACAAGCAGTTACAGAAGACGATTTATTTTAAAGGGAAATTAAAGAATGACAGATAGAAAACCATTTGATTGGATTACAGATAAAACAGTTACATTTTTAAATAGGGGGTATCTAAGTGAAAACGTAGACCCGATAGAACGAGTAAGAGTTATAGCAGACCACGCTGAGAAGATTCTTGGTATTGATGGATTCGCTGACAAATTCTATGACTATATGAGTAAGGGATATTATTCCCTTTCTTCACCTGTTTGGGCAAATTTCGGAAAGGAAAGAGGACTACCTGTTTCTTGTTTCGGTTCAAGTATAGAAGACAACATTGAAGACATACTATATACAGCATCAGAAGTTGGAGAGATGTCAAAGATGGGCGGTGGTACTTCAGGTTACTTCGGTAATATCCGAGGACGTGGAGCACCAATTACTGACAACGGATTAGCTCCAGGGTCAGTACACTTTATGAACCTATTTGAAGCGATGGTAGATAACATCTCACAAGGTTCAACACGGAGAGGGAGATTTTCACCTTACCTACCTGCTGACCATCCTGACATTATGGAGTTCTTAGAAATAGGAACAGAGGGAGCACCGATACAAGACCTGACACACGCAGTTACAGTTAGTGACAAGTTTATGCAGGAAATGATAGACGGTGACAGTGAGAAGAGAAAGATATGGGCAAAGATTATACAGAGACGGGGTGAAATCGGATATCCTTACATTATGTTTGAGGATACGATGAACAAGAATACTGTAGATGTATACAAAGACTTGGGAATGAGAATCAATAACTCAAACCTTTGTTCAGAGATAGCACTTCCAAACTCAATTAAAGAATCGTTTGTATGTGTACTTTCTTCAATGAATACACTTCACTATCACGAGTGGAAGAATACAGACGCAGTAGAAACACTTATCTATTTCTTGGACGCAGTGAACGAAGAGTTTATCACAAAGTTGGAAGATATTAGAGATGACGGTACACCTGAAGGTAAGAAAGCGTTCTTCTATATGGAGAAGGCATATAACTTTGCTAAGAACCACAGAGCATTAGGTCTTGGTGTATTGGGGTGGCATTCATTTCTACAGTCACAGAACCTACCGTTTGACTCACGAGAAACTGCCAAACTAAACGTTGAAGTATTCAAACTAATTCAGAAGAAAACTTATAAAGCATCAGAAGAGTTGGCAGAATTATTCGGAGAACCTGAATATCTGAAAGGATACGGAAGACGTAATACAACTACAATGGCAGTAGCACCAACTACATCTTCAGCATTTATATTAGGTCAAGTATCACAGTCAATAGAACCTTTGTTCTCAAATTGTTATGTGAAAGACTTAGCTAAGATGAAAGTAACGGTAAAGAATCCTATTCTAAAGAAACTACTCGCTGATATGGGTAAAGACACGAAAGAAGTATGGGATAGTATTAAGAAACAAGATGGTTCAGTTCAACACTTAGAGTTTCTGACTGACCACGAGAAGGATGTATTTAGAACGTTCGCTGAAATCAATCAATCATCCATTATAAACCAAGCGGCAATCAGGCAGGATTACATAGACCAATCACAGTCATTGAATCTTATGGTTCCACCTGATATGCCAACAAAAGAAATTAACAAACTCTTGATAGAGGCTTGGCAACTTGGAGTAAAAACACTTTACTACCAACATTCAATGAATTCAGCACAGGCATTCTCACGTAAGAAATTACAGATAAACGATAGTCACTGTATTGCCTGTGAAGGTTAATATATTAGAAGTTTTTAATATTCAATCCAAAGTGGTGATATTTTAACCGAATTGGTGAAAACTTTATATTTATATGTAAAGAGAAGAATATGAAAAAAGCTGATAGGTTTAATCTTGATGAATATATGAAGTATAGAGAGTTCTTAAATGAATGCTCTGACAAAGAATATGATGATTCTTTGGTACTTCATAGTCATCATATCATACCTAAACATCTACACGCAGTTGAAGAAAGAGTAAATAATAAATCTAATTTAATTGACTTATCAGTAGAAGACCATATAAAAGCACATTTATTATTAGCAAATTGCTACGAAAAAAATACGTATGAGTATAATAGCAATATGAGAAGTGCGAGAGTATTGTCTAAGAAATCTATAACAGATAAAAAAATATTAGATGAAATATCAAAAACATATGTTGGAGAAAATAATCCATTTTTTGGAAAGACTCATTCAAAAGAAACAATAGATAGAATATCTAAACGATTGAGTGAAGTTCAGAAAGGAATAACATATGAAGAACGATATGGTGAATTTGCTGACGAAGAGAAAGAAAAAAGAAGTAAATCTGTCAAAAGACATTGGAAGTCTATGTCAGAAGAAGAAAGAAAAACACGAAGTAAGAATATATCTAAATCATTGAAAGGAAAATTGGTAGGGAGTAAGAATCCTGCATCTAAACAAATTATAGTTGAAGGTGTAGAATATGAAACTATATCACACGCTGAAAGAGAATTGAATATGAGTAGGTATAAAATTAAAAAATATTTAAACACACAAATAATAGAGGAATAATATGATAGAAGTAAAAAAGTTTTTTGGTACGTGGTGTGCACCCTGCCGAACACTTGACCCAATAATTGAAAGAGTCAAAAATAAAGTTGATTCTAATGTAAAATTTTCGTATATTGATATTGACGAAAACCAACAACTAACGGCAAAGTACGGAGTTCGTTCTGTACCAACTGTAGTTATTGAAAAAAATGGGAGTGTTATTAAAACACTTATCGGAGTACAGAGTGAATCTAAGTACTTGAATGAAATTAACAACGCATAAATACATAGGGTCTTAAGTCCCGTTTTTTAAATAAAACATTGTCTTAAGTCCCGTTTTTTAAATAAATAAGTTATATGAA
>Ga0102925_1000587_pt1 | contig 20097 bp, 12 predicted proteins | sample SalPonR1_A_D1_MG_FD_78216 | JGI IMG/M metagenome (GOLD analysis project Ga0102925, IMG submission 78216) | Salt pond soil microbial communities from South San Francisco under conditions of wetland restoration - Salt Pond MetaG R1_A_D1_MG | ecosystem: Environmental > Aquatic > Marine > Intertidal...
CCAAGTGGGTCAGCGTATCCAAAAGAGGGTACGGGTAGTTTATTAGTTAACTCTACAGGAAGTGATGCGTCTGATTGGTATACAACATCTATACAACTTGCTTCAACATTTGACAAAAATAATGTACATTACTTAAATAACAATTTACCTGAACACATCACAAAAGATAAAGACAATGAGGACTTCTTATTGTTTATGGATATGATTGGTCAACACTTTGACGTTTTATGGTCTTATGTAAACGGATTGACGAGAACTAAAAAGTTAGAGGCTAAAGTTGACAAGGGTATCACGAATGACTTGATATATCATATGTTAGAGTCTTTCGGTTGGAATACTGAACAGGCATATGATTCACAGTTCTTATGGGAATACGCATTCGGACAATATAAGGATGGTACACAAAAGTATGACCGTCCATTGAAGTCAGCGAATCAAGAGGTATGGAGAAGAATATTAAACAACTTACCATATCTTCTAAAACACAAAGGTACAAAGAGAAGTATCCGAGCTATACTTGCTTGTTATGGTGTACCTGAATCACTATTGACAATTACAGAATTTGGTGGGCCAACTGACCCAAGTGGTGACGGATATTCTAACTATACATTCCAAGATACAACGGCAGCATTGGTATTTTCAGGAAATCAAAATGTGACAGTACCTTGGCAACCTATAACTGGAACTTATCCAAATACTATAGAAATGACTGTAAAGTTTGACAGTCAAAAAGACCACGGGTTATTATCAACACCTAATCCAGGGTTTCAACTTGATGCAATACAAACTACAGGTTCACTTGGTAAAGTATCACTTACTGTAAGTGATGAGGACGGAGTTTCACAAGTTGCTGAAACGGGTGAAATCAAGTTATTCACGGATACTTATAAAAATATTACAGCAAGACTAATTCAAAATGGAACAACTTCATCTTTTGATTTGTATGTTCAAGAATCAGTTGATGAGAGATTAAGAACTAACGTATCTGCAAGTTTAGAGTTAACAGGTTCTACGGGGTTTACGGGGTGGCGTCAAACAGATACACTTACTATTGGTGAAAACATTATATCCGGTTCAACTCTGTCAGGTTCAATTGACGAGTTTAGGTTTTGGAAAGAGCCGTTAGAACTTTCTTCTATTACAAATCACACGAAAATACCCGATGCTATTGACGGTAATTCTTATACAGCATCAACTGAAGACTTGTGGTTACGATTTGATTTTGAAAGACCTAAGAATTTAGGAACAGGTTCTTCTGATATACTTAACGTAGCGGTTGTTAGTGGTTCTTATGGAGTTCCATCGGGTTCTGCAAATAACTTTGATAACATAAGTGACTATCCATATAATTATGTGACATATACACGAACGGTGACATCAAGAGTACCGTCTTTAGGATATACTTTTTCAGATAAAATTAGATTTGAAAATCAAGTAACATCAAGTAAAGAACTTTCACATCGAGTAAGGGTAACAAAGAAGGCATTCGATAGAGCACCTGTAGATTCACCAAGACTTGGACTGTTCTTCTCATTGAATAAAGAATTGAATCTTGATATTGTCCGTTCATTTGGTGACTTCAATATTGACAACTTTATTGGTGACCCGTCTGACACATATGAAGACGAGTACGGTGGGTTAGAGACCTTACGAGATTACTACTTTGAAAGAATTACACGTAACTACCAAGAGTATATACAATTGGTACGTTATATTGACAAGTCTCTATTCGATACACTAGAAAACTTAGTACCTTCAAGAGCAAAACTTTCGAAAGGTTTATTAATAGAACCACATATACTCGAAAGAAGTAAAGTAAGATGGAAGCGTCCTGAATCAGAGAAATCAGATTATGATGGTACTATTGACTTTATGGACTTCACAGAAGTAGTCTTTGACTATGATGTATATGAAGGCTTGATTAACTATGACGAAGAGTCAGAACTAACAGGACGGTACGCAGTATACGAAGGTTTAATAGACGAAGATGAAGAAATAGAATTACGTGCAGAGTATCAAGTACTTCTTGCTACTATTGGATACGAAGATACTACGGTATTACAGGGTAGTGTACCGTCTTATACAGCGAGTATTGAGGCACCAATTGGAGCACAGTTAGAGGCACTTAATATTGAACAAAATCTACAAGACTTTACGAAAGTTGGATTTGAACTCCAAGAAGGATTTGGATTATATGCATCTGCTTCACACGGTAAAGTGACAACGGTTGACGCACTTGGAAATAGAAGAGGAAGTAGAAAACAAATTTACAAGATTAAAGAAGAATATACAGAACGAGTTTATACACAAACAGAAGGTTGGCCAGCAACAACTAATGATGAACAAGTTAAATATGAATATGTTGACGTAACGAAGACACGCTTCATAATAACTATACAAGAATTTGGTGATACGCCACCAACCGTTGGTGGAAATATCTTAGAAGTAACTCCATTAGACGGATACTTCCCAACTCATTATAAGAATGTAGCAAACCTATCAGAAGGATTACAACGTTCATATCATAAAGGTTCACAACAAACAGCAGATACAACACCTGATGGATTACCACCAGTACAGACATTCACTACGAATCCAAATATTCTACGAGTGGCAGATACGGGTAGAGGTTCAGGAGAACCAATATTGATTGTAGACGAATAAAATACGAAAAACTTTTTATACCTATATTTATAAACATAAGAAACTAATTAATTAGAAACAATAATGGCATACTTAGACAACACAACAATAACGGTTGATGCTATCCTAACGAAGAAAGGAAGACAGAAGTTAGCAGCAGGACAATCGTTAAACATTTCAAAATTCGCATTGGGAGACGATGAAATAGATTATTCATTGTACGAACCTGCACATCCTAAAGGTTCTGCCTTTTACGATTCAGCAATTAAGGCAATTCCTGTATTGGAAGCAACACCTAATGAAGCACAAGTTTTGAGATATAAACTTGTAACACTACCAAAGGGAACTGCAAGGATACCTATTGTATCACTTGGTGTAAGTTCTATTTCTGTAACTCAAAATGACGGTGAAGTTGCACTTTCACCAACTACTTCTCCAGCGGGAAATAGTAACTTGGGATATACAGTTATTTTGGCAGACCAACGAGCAGGTACACTTTCAGTTACAACGGGAGCAACACAAAGTGGAGCTTCATCTTCCACATTAGGAGAAGAAATTTCAACAACTGCACAAGTTGTATCAGGACTAACCTTCACATTCACACCAAATCCAAGTTTGACAACAAATGTATCAACTACGGTCACGGTGTATGGAAATGAGACGGGTGGTTCGGTAACAATTCCTGTAGTAGTAACTTATCAAAGTAACTAAGAGGATATAAACAATGGCAATAATTAACGACCCAGCAGTAGCACAAGCGATAGCAAACTACGTATCTAATAATCAGAATATAGATTCCGTAGAGATTGCACAAATTATTAATCAGGGATTAGACCCTTCACAAAGATTACAGACAACTTCTGTATCAAACACAGGTCTTTATAAGAGATTTTCAGACTTTGACAGAGTTGATGCAAAAGTAGAAGTAGTTACCACAGGATTGTGGTCAGGTGATTCAGGTTCACTTACATCATTCTTTACGTCTTCCACGCAAGTAGCACAGACAGTTAATGCAAACGCTGTTTTAGGTAACTACTATTATGATGTGTATGCCAGTGACCCAGCATCCGATTCATCCGCAACAACTCAATTCGCCGTAGCATACGGACACGTAGAAGGAAGTGGTTCAGCTACATTGGCTGAAAACGTAAATTCTACACTCGCATCTAAAGCAACTTATAAACAGTATGTTTCTACTCTTCTAAATGATGGAGATGATAAGTTTGAGTTCGAAAATGGTTCAGGTGTAGCAGTAGAATCTGATTCTATTTACGCAATTAGTTTAGCGAGAGCGAGATTTAGAGAGAAAATGGACCCAGGTAATTGGTCTCTAACACTATCTGGTTCGAACGGAGAGTTTACTTTCGTTGACAATAGTGGTAAGAAATTTGGTGACAGACTTGGAAACGCAGGACGAGTATTTAAGATTGTAAGTGGCTCACTTAACCTTGGTACAGAAAACGATGTGACGGTAAACACTACTACAGCATCTAATGAGGAAGGATACGGATTGTTTTATCCTGACCGAGGAATTTTAATCCTAAATCCGTCAGCACTTGCAGATACAGTTGGTTCTGTACCAGCAGGAACACTTCTTGGTGACGAGAATTCTGACCAAGAGTATCAAAATCACGAAAGACTATATGAGTCTATTGAATTAGGTTCAAATTTCCAAGCACGTAGAACGGAAGATGTGGAAACACAACACTTCTTTGTACGAGCAACTAACAGAGAATTTAACTATTCAAATAATCCAACATATACAAACGATGATGGAACATTTGTAGAGACATCCTTTGAAGCAGACCCTAAAACGTATATTACTACAGTAGGTCTATATAACAATTCAAATGAAATGATAGCAGTGGCTAAGACTTCACAACCAATAGCCAAGTCATTTGACAAGGAAGTACTTATTAAAGTTAAACTTAGCTTTTAAACCATAAAACATAGCACCTACGGAGGTGATTAAATTCTAAAGCCCCACTTCGAGTGGGGTTTTTTGTTTAAGGTATATTTATAGTAAATAAGAAGATATGTTTAAAGAAATTCCAAAGTCTGACATTAGTGTTAAGCCTTTCAAGGTATATAAAGAGTACTCTGTAAATGAGAGTACCAATGTACCTTATTTTGGTAAACAGGTGACAGGTTCTTATTTTTTTGATGAAGATAATGATTTTACACAGGGAGTTTCTAAAAAAGTCCTTTATGATTCAATAAAGGCTCAATTTTATTTAAATCCACAAACAGCATCGGTGCTAACCGAAGGTGGACTCCGAGAAAACTACACATCTACAAATGAAAGAAATTTAGGTACGGAGTTTGTACTTATATCAATTCCACAGGAAGAGTACGGAGAGAATATTAAGATAGGGTCTGTAGAACTAACTACGGGTTCGGTCACGTACACGGACGATGGGAATTCTAATTTAATATCAGGTAGTGGAGATGTAGTTGGAAATATTTTCTATGACCAAGGATTAATTATATGGACTGACAATGTTACGTCAGGTTCAACTTTGGAAACCTTTCAATTAGATTATAGGGCAACCACTACAATATACGAAAACGAAATTTTTATTCCAATTAAAGAAGGTGAATTTAATATTTCACAAAACCCGTCCGCAAATGATAATGGATTTATTAAATATGATGGGTATATAACAAGCGTTACGGGTTCAAATGGAGAACTTCTTACAGGCTCGAATGGAGAGGTTATTACAGGTGGATTTGGTGACTATCATTATTCATCTTCGATAGACCCTACAGGTTCATATTTAGCACCTTTCATTACAACAATTGGTTTGTATGATGATAATGGTACTATGGTAGCAAACGCTAAATTAGCAACACCAATTAAAAAGTTACCTGACTATCCAATAAACTTTTTGATAAGGTTAGATACATAATGATTAGACTTACAGACTTATTATTTGAAGCAGAGGATTGGTGTAATGACCCACAGTTTCAAGAGTTTGCTGACTATTTAGCAAAGTGGCAATCACACGCAACATATCGAAGTGTTAGAATTAATGACTTGATAAAGTCTTTTAATAAATTAGATAGTAAGATACAGAGGGCAATATCTGCCACACCACAAGAAATTAAATCATCTTATTCTGCTCTCGATATGGATGCTATGTGGAATACTAACAAGGTAAAGGTTGTATCATTTACGGAGAAGAAGGCAGCTATGTACTTTTCAAAACAACTGACAGGGAATCCTGTAGTATCAGGTAAGTTCATCAAGAATTATACATTAGCAATATCTTACCCACGAGTTGTCAAACTTTGTGGTAGAGAAGTGAATATTGGAGACGATGAAGGTGAGATATTGATTGTTGAGCCTGAATTTGACAAAAGATTTGTAAAAGATTATTGGGAAGACCAGAAACGAAGTTCAGAGGTAAAGCAGAAAGCGAGAGAGAACTTAAATAATTTATCAATGAACTTTTTCACAATTTATGACGAAGTTGCTGATAAATTTGGTATTGATTCTGAAAGAGATAATTATTACAGAACAACTTACAGTGAAGATATACTAAATGACTTTAAAGATGAAATAAGTATATACAAACAAGTTGAAGATGATAATTATTTATACGAAGAGGACTTTAAAAAAATAAAATCTTATATATTAAAGTTAATAAGCAAGTACGAATCAAAAGCAAAACAGAATATCACTAATAGATTTTTTAAAGAGTTAAAGAAACGTAGTAATAGAGAAATTGAGTTAGAACATCCAAACGCTTCAAGAGAAGATTTGAAACAGGATAACGTTTACGAATAATTAGTTTTTTTGAAAAAGTTTATATTTATATAAAACGGACAAACATTATGACAATTTTAGAAAGATATCAACAAGCAATACCTGATACGGGAGATGCTAACATAAAGGGAAGGGATAAGACTCCAATCGGTGACGATAACCCAACGGGTGAACAAAATCCTTCACTTGACCTTGTTACAGACGAAACTCGTTTGAAAAACGCAAGAGGTGGACAATTAACGTCTAAGCCTTACTCTGACACATTTATATAAGATAAAAAAAAATAAAGGTTATTTATGAAATGGTTATATGAAGGGGAAGAGATTTCTTCCTTAGACGATATGCCCGAAGATGTATTCGGGTTTATATATGAAGTTACACACATTCCTACAGGTAAAAAATACCTTGGTAGGAAACAGCTTATCTATACCCGAAAACGAAAAATCGGAAAACGGGAAACACAAAAACTCAAAGACGAGAAGAAAGCCAATGGTGAAAAGAATTGGTGGATTGTACCTAAATACAAGTACGTTAAAAAAGAGTCCGATTGGAAAGACTATTACGGTTCAGCTGAATCAGTACAAGACCTTTTGACTGAAGGAACCGAGAAAGATTTTAAACGAGAGATATTAGACTTCGCCTACCACAAGAAACAGCTCAACTACAAAGAAACTAAACTCCTATATGTTCGAGAGGTATTGGAAAAAGATGAATACCTTAACTCAAACATATCAGGTAAATTCTACAAAAAAGACACAAAAAATCAAATAGACTAATACTATGAACTTACAACAAGTAGCAAACAAATACAGAATATCAGAGAACGCATTGGGTTCTAAAGAAGAAGGACTCCAAGTAATCGCTAAGTCTCTACAAGAGGTTATCAATGAAATGGAATCTACTAAAGATGTTAGAAGTGGAATCAATAAGTTGAACCGATTGAAGGACTTCGCACTTGACGTTAAAGGTTCTTCATTCTAAATTTGACATTACCGTATATTATTCGTATATTGGGTAAAATAGAAAAAGAGTAGTCAACAATACTTGACATTAGTCAAGTTATTTTGTATATTGTACCTATATGTTATCAAAGAGAGATAAAACTACGGTTATAAAAACATTAGATGGTGCTATGGGAGTGGGTAAGTCACTGAAGGGTGACGAACGTGCTCATTTCTGTCCTTTCTGTCATCATCATAAGAAAAAACTTCAAGTAAACTTAGAAACACAACAATGGCATTGTTGGGTGTGTGACTCTAAAGGCGGGAGTATAGGATACCTTTTATCTAAACTGAATGTTGACCTTTCTAAGATACAAAAGATAAATGATATCTATGGTGAACAGAGTTATACTACTTCTGCGAAAAAGGAAGAACCTAAAGTACAACTACGTTTACCGTCTGAATTCAAACCACTTTACAAGAAACCAAAGTCTATAAATCCATATTACAATAAGGCTATCGCATATCTTAAGGGTAGAGGGATTGGTATGGATGAAATCATTAAGTATCAAATTGGATACTGTGAAGATGGATTGTATGGTGGACGAGTAATTATTCCTTCATATACAGAAGATGAAGAATTAAATTACTTTGTGGCAAGAAGCTATTACGAAGATGACAAATATAAATACAAGAATCCACCTGTCAGTAGAAACGTTATAGTGTTCGAGAATCATATTAATTGGGACGAGCCTATAACATTAGTAGAAGGAGTATTTGATTCATTCTCTGTCAGACGAAACGCAATTCCATTACTTGGTAAGTTTTTACCGAAAGTATTGAAAGAGAAAATCTTTGAGAAGAGAGTAAAAGAAATAACAATTTTATTAGATGACGATGCTATCATAGACAGTTCGAATTATACGGACTACTTTATGAAAAACAATATAAAGGTACGTAACATCATACCTGAAGAAAAGGACGCCGCTGATATGGGGTTCGAAAACACTACTAACCTAATTAAACAAACAGAGTGGTCACGATGGGATGATATTGTGACTACAAAATTAAAAAGTATATGATAAAGAAAATATACCATCTTGCAGACCTTCACATCCGTAACCTAAGAAGACATAGAGAATACAAAGAAGTATTCGATAAGTTCTTGGACGAAGTACGTGAAAAAGATTTGGGGGATGAAGCAGTTATTTATTTAGCAGGTGATATTGCTCACGCAAAGACTGACCTTTCACCTGAACTTGTGAAAATGATTAGTTGGTTCTTTACAGAATGTGCGAAACTACACGATACATTTGTAATCACAGGTAACCACGATTGTAATCTTAACAATGATTACAGATTGGATGCCCTGACACCAATTGTAGAGAACCTTAACAATGACAAGTTACATTATCTACGTGACACGGGTGTATACGAACACGAGAACTTGACGTTCGTAGTTTACTCTATTCTTGACCACAAAGATAACTGGCCGAAAGGAACCGAGGTTGAGGGAGACAATAAGATTTGTTTATTCCACGGCCCTGTTAACAAGTCTACAACTGATGTTGGATACACAGTAACATCTAACTCATTCACAGTAGATATGTTTGATGGATTCCATATGGCTATGTTAGGTGATATTCATAAGAGACAACAACTCCAAGGATATGACCCTGTAAAGGGGAAGCCTATTATTATGTATGCAGGTTCTATGGTTCAACAAAATCACGGTGAGCTATTAGAGAAGCACGGATATCTTCTATGGGACGTAGAGACACGTACATTTACGGAGCATCACATCCATAATGACTATGGATACCTAACCATTGACGTAAAGGATGGAGAGGTTCCACAGTGGGTATATGACGAGGTTGATACAAAACTTCCTAAGTCTCCGAGAATGAGACTACGATTCAGTGGTACAACGAATACAGATATGAAACGTATCGTGACTGAATTGAAGAAGATGTTCGCAGTCAGTGAAGTTACCGTTACGCGTACAGACACGTTGAGAAGTATCAGAACTAACAATAACTTGAATGACAACATTGTTGGTAATGTAAATGATACTACGTTTCAGAATAAACTTATCCGAGATTATTTAGAGACGCAGTACCTATTGGAAGACGATTTGTTGGATAAGGTAACTGATTTAAATACGGATATCAATTCCCGTGTAAAGGATACGAAGGTAGCAGAGAATATTGTATGGTATCCTAAGAAGTTTGAGTTCTCTAATATGTTTTCATATGGAGAAGATAACAAAATTAGATTTGACAAGGCACAGGGTATGATGGGTATATTTGCACCCAATGCTTCAGGTAAATCATCTTTATTTGACGCACTATCATTCTGTATCTTTGACAAGTCAGCACGTACATATGTATCGAAGAACATTCTAAACAATCGAAAAGATAATTTCTACTGTAAGTTTCACTTTACAATTGATGATATTGATTTCTTCATTGAAAGAATTGGTAAGACAGTTAACAAAGGTAAACACGTAAAGGTGGATGTAAACTTTTGGAAAGAAGAGGGTGGAACAACTACGTCACTTAATGGTGAACAACGTAGAGACACTAATCGTATCATTCAGGAATATCTTGGTACATATGAGGACTTTGTACTGACAGCACTTTCTCTACAGGGGAACAATGCTTTATTCATTGATAAGTCACAGTCAGAACGTAAAGATATCTTAGCACAGTTTATTGGTGTAGACATCTTTGATAAGTTGTATACTGAAGCACACGAACAGAATAAAGAGAACCGTACACTGATTAAGAAGTTCAAGAAAGATGACTTCACTACGAAGTTGGCTAATATTGAGACTGAATTAGATACGAAACAGAAAGAGTACAAGATAGCAGAGAATCAATTAAACGCTTATAAAAAAGAAGAAGACGAACTTAACAAGAAGTTGGTCAGACTTAATGAGAAGATTGTATCTGTAAACTCTGACTTGGAAGACATTGATATAATGACTGAAAAGAAAAAAGAGTACGCTGAAAAACGTAAGGATATCAAACAGTCTATTTCTGACCTTCACTCTAAAATTCAAGAGATGGAAGAACGTCAGATTGAATTAGAAGAGATACTTGACGAGTTCGATGAAGATGATTTGAAGGAAGGTGTAAAGAAGTTCCGAGAGTATGAGAAGTCTTTATCTAATGTGAATAGCACAATAAGTACTACAAAAGTAAGATTAGAAAATCTCAAAGAGAGAAAAGAACACTTGGACACTCACGAGTATAATCCTGATTGTGATATTTGTATGAAAAACTCCGAGTCTATCTTAAAAACTAAGGAAGAAGTGGTTGAAGAGATTAACGAATTAAATCAAACACTTGTTGACTTAGAAAAGGAAAAGGTAGAACACGAAGACAAGTTAAATAAGTACAAGTCATATGACAATGATATGCAGAAGTACAGTGACACTAAGGCTAAAGAAAATAAAATTGACCGAGAAATAACAAACTCTCTCAATAAGATTTCACAGTACGAACGTGACCACGAAAAGTATACCAACTTATTGGACAAACAAAATGGACTTATAGATGAATACTATAAGAATGAAGAGCAGATAAAGAAGAACAAAGAGATTCGTTCTGATATAAAAGAAGTACGTTCAAGTTTATCAGATGTTAAGTCTAATATTAAAAAGTCTAATAAAGCCGTTCTCGATATTAATGGACGGGTATCTTCACTTGAAAATCAGATTGAAAACATACAGGAGCGTATTGATGAAGTGAAAGAGTTGGAAGACCAACACGAGATGTACGAGTACTACTTAAACGCATTGAGTAGAGACGGTGTATCTTATGAGTTGATATCAAAGGCACTTCCGATGATTGAAGGTGAGGTGAATAACATTCTCTCACAGATTGTTGACTTTGGTATGCAGTTTGAGATGGACGAGAAGAACATTAACGCTAACATAGTATACGAAGACCAAAGTTGGTCACTCGAAATGTGTAGTGGTATGGAGAAGTTCATTTCAGGATTAGCAATTAGGATAGCACTAATTAATGTATGTAATCTACCGAGACCAAACTTCTTGGTTGTAGATGAAGGGTTTGGTACACTTGACCCTGAAAACTTGACATCATTGTATATGCTATTCTCCTATCTCAAAACACAGTTTGATTTCGTAATGATTATCTCACACATCGACTCAATGAGAGATGCGGTAGATAACTTGATTGAGATTAAAAAAGATAACGGGTTCTCAAAGGTTAAACTTTAAGAACATTTTTTGGCGGAGTCCTTGGTTCAATTCTTTCCTTGACCAAGGATTCTACCAATCCTTTCATTGAATATCCCTTCTCTTTACAGAATGCTTTGAGTTTAGCGTGAACTTCTGCGTCAATTTGTATAACTTTATATTTCTTTTTATTAGACATTGTATATAATTCTATAGAATACTTATGTATAAATAGTCTATTTTTTCTTTTCCCAATATTTATTCGTATATGGCAAGAATAAAGAAATTTTCTCCGAAAGAGAACCTAAGATACTTTGAAACTTTCACCAATGACGATGCTCTTGATTCAAGGTACTTTCGAATAACTGAATTCAAAGACACCCTAACAGGTGGTAAAAATGGATTCCTTATCGAGGGTACTCCTTATCTAAAAGAATCTACAGAGATAAAAATCGAAATACTTGATGTTGAAGGTAATGCGGTTTATTATGAACCTGGAGATGGTATACCTGAATACTACGAAGGTGTATCAAAGGTAGTTGCCGTATATGTATATGAAGACACTCCAATCGGCCCCGCTAATATAACAATTCTTGGTGAACTAAAACAATATGTTGATGATACAGGATTAGCTCGTGACATACCTGACGATTGGAAAGGTGTATATAATGTTAAGTGGCAAAGAGACTTAACAATAAATAAGAACTTACCTAACGAAGATAAAGTACGTTTCTTCAGAAGACCTAAAATAGACATTGAAGAGATTGCCAAACCTATCTTTCTTGGTAATCCTAACGTTGTCACACAAACAGGTGACGTAGCAGGTATTCCATTAGTACCTAATGAGGGAGATGTATTAACAGACTTTTCACTCCCAACTTCGTACAGACTTAGAACAATTGATGGAACTGCTTGGACGGGTTCTATATTAGACCAAGACATTACACTGACAGACCTTGACTTTACAACTACGGTAATTGACATAGTTAGTAAAGACGAGATAGTAGTCTCACCACCTTATTCTGAAAATGGAATAGTTCAGTCATTCACATCCGAGCCGTATTCTGTATCATTTAATTATGTAGAAGGAGTAAACGGAACTGCTACATCTTTCACAGGTTCATTTGCCAAAATAAAGGTAACAGACCTTAAGACCTTCGTAGGTGACGTGGCAAATGTTAAAGTATTCAGACGTTCACAATCACAGATAGCAGATTACGAATTCATTCAGGAGATTCAGTTGGAATCTAATGAGTTACTACGTGACATAGAAACAGGAACGGCTACACAAGTAAACTACGGATTATTCACGGAGCCAGTATTAACTGAATATTGGGTAGAAGAAGGACTGACTACAACATTTGACGTAGATAATCTTTACAATTCTGTAAATCTTAATGGTACAGAAGGACAATACTTTTACACGAGTCAATCATTAGATATTGAACAAGGTGTAGAGTACACATTAGACTTTAATGTAAAAAAGTTATCTGTAAATGACAATGATTCATTACAAGTATTTTTAAGTGGTTCGTTAAACGGACTTCCGTATGAACAGAATATAGCAACTCTAAGTTCAACTACGGACATACTTCAAAAGACAAATATTAATGAAAATATTATTGCAGATAATATAGTTTCAGCAAGTTTGTACTTCGAAGTAGAGGGTAGTGATTGGTATGTTAATTCTGTAAGTTTTAAAGCATCAGAAGAGACATCGTTTTCACCTGATGAAATTACATTTGTACAACAAGTTCCTAAGACTTTACAGAACGAAACGTTTGACTATCGTTTTGATTTTTATGATATTAATAGTAATTATATTCCTGTACGAGTTGAAGAATCAAAAACATTCACAGGGGGCAACCTAACACAGATTGGGGAGAATCTTGAAGTAAATCCTTCACAATTTTACTTTACATTTAATTCGAGTGGTAATCCACTTCCACCTTTATCAATAGCATTAGACGTACAGGCCACAGCACTTACGGGGTCAGTAACATTTACTTCGGGTGCCTATGACGAAACGGGTAGTTTAATCCCGTCTTCATCTTATTCTGGTGGTCAATATCCAGGACTTCTAAATGATATTACAGGTTCTCCTTCATTAAGTGCCGCAAACTTTACAGGTTCAGTTGATTCCATCGAAGTACAGTATATTACATACACGGCTACACTTGGTGGTCAATCAGATACGTTTACTATTTCAAGAGTTCGTGAAGGAAGTGACGGTGTTGATACGTTCATTGGAGAGATAGACCCTAATCCATTAGTACTATCTGCTAATTATAAAGGAGATGTAACAGAGTATGAATCAGCGGATACAGAAATTACATTCAGACAAGGTGGGCTTGATTTAATTTACACAAGTAGTGGAGACAGTGGTACATTTTATCAGTCATCAATTCAGTCACAGAGTATAGATTACGGCCCGATAAGTGGTGACGGGTCTCCGTCTATGAGTATTGTTGACTTTGACAATATGACAGAAGTAAGTGCTTCTGTAACTTACAACTTTGATGTATATCCTTATTTCACATCTTCAATTGTATCAAGAAGTTTGAGACAACGATTTACAAAGGCGGTTGAGGGTATCGCACCAATTGAGATTGTATTTAGTCCTACGAATGTAACACTTAACGCAGATGAAGATGGTACATTACAGGCAGGTGATTATACATTAGGAGACACTCAAATATCTGTAAGAGAAAAAGATGAATATTTATTATTTACAGGTTCGGGAGAACGTGGAACATTTGAAATAGTAGACGCATCTTCTACAGGAATAACAGTATCATCGGGGACGGGTACAAATGAGTATGGAAGTTCGGATAACGATACTGTTAATTACACTGTATCAGATTTAACGAGTGACACTGGTAGTGTAGACTATACTATTAGAGTATATCCAAATTCTTTAAACGCAGTAAGTCCTATTGACTTCACACGGTCACAGACATTCTCTAAAACAACGGATGGTACAGACGCAAGGGCAGTACAATTAACAACTTCGACAAATGTAGTTGTTTATGATATATTTAACAGAGTCACAACACCACAGGGTGCTATAACTCTAACTGCCACTTCCGCAAATACATCGGGGTCTGCATACTATGTATTCCGAGATGAAAATGATGTACTACTTCAAGGCCCTTCAACTTTAAATACGTACACGGTCACAGACTTTCCATCGTCAGGTTCACAGAATACATACAAAGTAGAATTATTAGATGGGTCTCCATCTTCTCCTGTTTTTTCAACGGACACCGTAACGATTACAGGAATACGAGATGGGATATCAGGATATGACGCAGGTTTATCTAATCCAATAGCTACTATAAATGTAGATGTTGGTGGAAGTACGGACTTAACAAATACAGGTACACTAATTCGTGCATACAAAGGTGTAACTGAATTACAGTATACACAATCATACGAAGAGACTGACCAAGACTCAAATGGATTTTCAATTTATGAAGGACAGTTTTCAGCATCTATATTTGATAATTCTCCGTATATAACTCCTGCACCACTTGAAGAAGTAAACGGTGAATTATACGCTTCACAATCTATTATTACAAGTTGGACAGACCCACAAATAAATGATACTGCATTTATTACATATAAAATTGATTTTGAGAATGGGGAAGCCGAGCAATTTATAACACAAAACATACGAGCAGTTTCAGATGGAGCAACTGGTCCAGGGATTGTATTAAGGGGAGAGTGGACAGGTTCAATAGATTATATTTATGACCTTGAACAAAGTAGAAGAGATGCTGTAATTAGAACTTCAGATGATAGTGGAAATACGGGTACATATTACTTTGCCACAACCGCTGATTTGGTCACAAGTTCTGTAGAGCCATTTACTACGGAGCCATTTACAGGTGTATTCGATTCAACTACAACTGAAACAGGTGAAACAGGGTCAAACGGTTGGCAGTATCTTGGTGAACAGGATTTCTTTGTTGCAGCAAAAATTGCTATCTTCGAAGAATCATTTGTTGAAAATACTATTAATGTTGGTATTCCACCTGTAGGTTCTGACAATCCACAGATTGCTATTGTAGGTGGAACACAAGAACCTTATATCTCAATTGGACAAACCGATACACAGGGATATTTAGAAGAAGGTATTTGGTTAGGTATTGACGCGGGAACTGCTGTCACGGAATCTAAATTTTCACTTCGTTCGGGAACTGATGGAAGTGGTAAGTTTAACTCACTTGAATGGGATGGTGAAGACCTTATTATTCGTGGTGGAATTAGGCAATTACCGAGTGGAGAAATATACGAACCTGTTAATAGAGGATATTGGCAAGAAGGAGTTATTTACTATTCAGGGTCTATTGTACAATATGCACCTACAGGTGAACCAACATCGTCTTATTCAGCAATTCAAGCTCATACGGGGTCATTAACAACGGCAGACGGTGGCCCAAATGAACCACCATCTGCTTCGTTTTGGCAAATATATGCAGAAGGAGCAGCAGGAACAAGTGGAGTAGATGGAGCAGGAGCCGATGCGAGAATAATTAGTTTATTATCAACAGCCCAAGCATTTGTAGAACAAACTGATGGAACATTAACTCCGTCAGAAATTGACTTCACTGCAAGTTTACAAAATCTAACAGGCGAAGCTACTTATTCAGCTGTACCGAGTGTAACCTTGATAACAGGTACAAATGATAATTTTCAAACTCTTACTTCTGCAAATTTTGGAAGTAATGATTCAGTTACGGTTACCGCGGAATCGGGTACTCAATCTGATAAGATTACTATTGTACGATTGGTACAAGGTTCAGATGCAATTACAACTGTAAATACCAATCAATCACATACTGTACCAACGGATAGTTCAGGTGGTAGTATAGTTTGGGCAGGAAGTAGTACTACATTAAAAGTATTTGAAGGAGCAACTGCATTATCTTATGTTGGATATGACCCAACTCCGTCTATATCAAATGGACAATGGGTAATTACAGAAATTTCCGCAAGTGGAATTCTTGGAGTTGGTGACACGTTTGAAAATAACATAGCACCTGATATAGTTGATGATGGAGATAATGCAATTATTCCTGACCTTAACAGCACAAATTTTAATTTCACAGATGATGTAGCAACTGTTACTTATAGTTTATTTATACAAAAACAAAATGGTGACACTAATAGTAGTATAGTCACAGTTCAAACATTAACAAAGTCAAAAACAGGTGAAGCGGGTACGAGTGGTACAGACGGAACGAGTGGTACAGACGGAACGAGTGGTACACAAGGAGAACCTGGACCCGGAGTTGTATATCGTGGTGAATGGGAGAGTGGTATTGAGTATTTTTCAACTGATACACGAACGGACGTAGTTAAAGGAAGTGACGGTGAATATTATTTAGCTACAACTACTCATACTTCAACAACATCAACCGAACCAATTACAGGTGGTAGTTATACTACGGTATGGGAATCATTTGGAGCAACGTTTGAATCCGTAGCAACTGATATTCTTTTCGCACAAGATGTGTACGCGAATAGAACAGTTAATATTGGTACTAATAATGGCGAACCTGTAATTGCTTTAAATGCAGGAACAGCTTCTTCACCACAGCAGCCATATATTTCAATCGGTCAAGACCCAGCTGGATACAATGAGGAAGGTATTTATTTAGGATACAATAATTCATTTCCTGTAGCTTCTTTTATATCAGGTTCGGGTGTCAATCAGTCAGGATTTAGGTTTAATCCAGAAAACGGTTCATTTGAATTAGACAATATTGAATTACTTGTAACAAGTTCTTTTGGCGAAACAAGTATTATTGGTGGTATTTTTTCTACAGTTAACGCATCTATACAGGGTAGTATAGTTTCTAATGACGCAACTCTTGGAGCGTGGACACTCGATGAAGATAAATTTTCTTCGGACGGATTGAATATTATATTAGATGCTACAAACCAATTCATTCAGGTAAAAGAGGATGTTACGGGTACTGTAAAGTTTGAAACAAATACTAATTCAAACTTACCTAATATTTCTTCGGGTGGAGATAGTGGAACTTTAAATGATGAAAATAACGTAACTACATCATCATTACAATCCTCTATAGGGGGTGGATTTGGTTCTGATTCAGTACTTGTTACATCTTCATTGGGAATTTTTCAAGCACAGGTCAGCGAAGAATATACAATAGAATATAATTACAATTCATTTGCGTCTGACCTTATTCCAACAGCAGTAGGTTTAGATGCTGAAGCAGAGGTTGGAATATACTTAGGTATACGAGAAACAGGTTCAATATTAGTAGGGGACACTGCTACGTCTCGTGAATCAGTCTTAGTTCAGGGTAGAGATTTATTACAATTTTTTGATGGAACTGAGGGTGTATATGACAGATTTGAAAATCAGTTTTCAACAGAAGTTGCTTCAAAATCATTTACTCTTAAATCTAATTTAACACAGAATACTTGGTATGAAGTATACGTAGCACTTGACGCAAATGTTAATATAGACCCAAATAGGAGCCCTGAAGGACGAAGATATGTTCCAGGTGCTACTATTCCAAATGGCACAGGTAGTATAGATTACAACGCAACAAGTTTCTCACAGGGTGGTGCTACATATGACGCTCTCCCATCTAAAACTACTATAAATGGTGGTGGGTTTCAAACTATTGTTAGTCCAACTGCATACTTTGAAGTAAATGCAAATTCTGATAATAATTACACATCTTCATTAAAAGGTGGTCTTGGGGTAGATGCGTTATATCAACATAATACTGATTACATTGTTGATGGTGGGACAATAACATTCAATAATATAAGTAATGTTGAACCTTCATTTACAGTGGTTAAAGCTGTAGCTGTATTTCAAGGAACAGCAACAAATGGTAGTACAACGGTAGCACGTTCTATTAATGTAAGTGACGTAGTTAGAACAGCACAGGGTGAATATAGAGTTGATTTCGATAAACCATTTGACACAAATAGTTATGGGGTATTAGTAACTGCTTCAGATACTACAGGTGGTACTGCAACTGTAATCGCTGGTGGTGTTTCAGCAAGAGCAGTTGACGATTGTAATATAGAACTAAGAAGAATGCAGAGTGGTCACGGATTAACTGATGACTTCGATGTATGTACAGTAATGATTATAGGATAAAATAAAATAATAAAGTTATGGAAATAAAAGAAGAAAAATTAGACGAAGAGTTGGTAACACAACTAAAAAAACTAAGAGATGATAATAATAAGTTGACTATACTTATTGGTCAAGAAGAGATGAGGCGTAGAGATTTGAAAGTTCAAATAGAGAGAATCGAAAATGAGCTATCACAATATCACAACATATATAAAAAAAATAATATACAACTTAACTCTAAATTAAATGACCTTGAAAAAAATTATCCAAATGGAGAAGTTGACGTAGATAAGGGAGTCATCTATTACGAAGAAAAAACTTGACATTTGTAAGAAAAAATAGTATATTATAATTAGTTATATAAAAAAGTTTTATGAGAGAGAAAAAATTATTGTATGTGACTCCACACCTTTCCACGGGTGGGATGCCACAATATCTATTAAAACAAATAGAGACATTTAAAGACGATTACGATATTAAAGTGGTGGAAGTATCTAATCATTCACCCACTTATGTTGTCCAAAAGAATGCTATTAAAGCACTTGGGATAGACATCGTAACTCTTCCCGAAGACAAGTCTGTATTGGTACAGATGATAAAGAGTATGAATATCGAGCATTCATATGACATCGTACACTTCACAGAGATTCCCGAACACTATCTGTCACACGAGATATTGGACGAGATTTTTGACAACGAAGGAAGACATTACGATATCGTTGTATCCACACACGGTTCAGGTACAAATCCTGACAGAATCAAGTATCATCCTGACCGATACGTATTGGTATCAGAATGGAGCAGACAGAGATTCGAACACCTTGGTATTGATACAAAGGTATGGGAATATCCTATATATGACTATTCACCAAAGTATATTACAGAACAAAAGCGATTAGGATTAGACCCTGACTACAAGCACGTTTTAATGGTGGGATTATTTACAGAGGGTAAGAACCAAGGAGAAATCTTTGACGTAGCGAGAGAACTGACAGATAAGAAAATCAAGTTTCACTTTGTAGGTAATCAAGCAGGTAACTTCAAAAATTATTGGGAGCCTATAATGAAGGACAAGCCTGATAATTGTGTAATATGGGGAGAGCGAGCTGATGTAGATAGCTTTTATCAAGCGTGTGATTTATTTTATTTCTCTTCTAAGTTAGAACTAAATCCATTGTCAATTAAGGAAGCACTTTCGTGGAATCTTCCAATACTTATGAGACGGTTAGATACGTACTTGGACACCTATGATGATAATGAACTTGTCACATATATTGACAATAATTGTGACAAAACAAAAGAACTTTTATTAGAAAACTTAGACTTGAAAGAGCGGAAGGATTATAAGTACGATAACGTCTCAATTGTTCTTACTTATCCGAATACAGACTTTCGAAAAATGTTA
>Ga0102925_1000588_pt1 | contig 20091 bp, 17 predicted proteins | sample SalPonR1_A_D1_MG_FD_78216 | JGI IMG/M metagenome (GOLD analysis project Ga0102925, IMG submission 78216) | Salt pond soil microbial communities from South San Francisco under conditions of wetland restoration - Salt Pond MetaG R1_A_D1_MG | ecosystem: Environmental > Aquatic > Marine > Intertidal...
GCGTGCTGGAGATACAGCAGCCCCGCGACCAGGCGGGTCGGCGTGGCCGGACGCCCGGTCTGCGACGGGAAGAGCGCCGCCCATTCCCGCTCGAACACCTCCCAGTCGATCAGGGCGGCGAGCCTCACCAGCTCATGGCGCATGTCGATCATCTCGACCAGGCGTGCGCGCAGCAGATCATCTTGTTCCGGTGGCGACTTTCTGGGCTTCATGGCGCGGCTCGAAATTGCAGGGTTCCGGCTGCAATAATACCAAACGCTGCATGCAAAACCTAAGAAAAACACTGCGTTACAATGCAAAATCAATAGGATGGGAGTTGTTCAGGGTGAACTATTTAGATGTAGCCCGCATTCTTTCAGATTGATTTTCGGCCGCTACAGGTCCCGCCAAAGGATAGATCGATAAGCTCGCAAGTGGATCGGCGCATCTTGAACTAGCCCAGCGGCCCCGGCCGCCGCTCCTCGCTCAGAAGCACGTTCGCGTCCACCTGCCCGACGCCGGGCAGCGTCATGATGCGCCGCCGCAGCACCCGCTCGAAATCCGAGAGATCCCGCGCCACGACCCGGAGCCGGTAGTCGTAGAGGCCAAGGACATGCTGGACAGTCTGCACCTCGGGGATCGCCGTGACCGCGCGCTCGAAATCCTCGAGGCTCACCCGCCCCTTGGTTGCAAGCTTCACGCCCAGGAACACCGTCACCCCGAAGCCCAGAGCTTCCTTGTCGAAGACGACGCGCCTCCCGCGCAGCGCCCCGGTCTCTTCCAGCCGCCGCATCCGCCGGGCGACCAGCGAGGGGTTCGTCCGCCGCTCCCGTGCGATCGAGGCAGCTGTCCGCGTCCCGTCCGCCTCGAGCGCGCGCAGGATGATCCGGTCGAGAGGGTCGAGCACGATCACAGCGGCAGCGTCTCCTCGTCCTTGATGACGGCCACGTGCATCAGCGCCTCGACGTCGGCGATGTGCGGCAGCGTCAGAATCCGGGTCCGGTAGATCTCCTGATAGTGCGGCATGTCGCGCGCGATGACGTTGAGCCGCACGTCGACCTGGCCCAGAAAGGTCTGGATCTCGATCACCTCCGGCACCTCGCGGGCGTCCGCGATGAACTCGTCGAAAGCGCGCGGCGCGGTCTTGTCGAGCGTGAAACGCAAGCTGACCTCGACCTCCCAGCCGAGCTTGCGCCAGTCGATCACCGCCTCGACCCCCCGGATCACGCCGCCGGTTTTGAGCCGGTCGAGACGCCGCCAGCAGGTGCCCAGCGTCACCCCGGCCCGCTCGGCCAGCGCCGCGACGGGGACGGAGGGATCGGCCTGATAATGGCGAAGGATGCGGCGGTCCGTGTCGTCGATGCGCATATTTTTCAGTTTCAAGGATTCATTGGCGAAATTTTCCGCTCAATGGCCGGACTTGTCAAATTTCGGACAGCATCAGACATCGAGACCGGCTATGTCCAACCTCGGACACCACCAAGGAAGGGACATCCCATGCGCGTCTATTACGATCGCGACTGCGACATCAATCTCGTCAAGGACAAGAAGATCGCCATCCTGGGCTACGGCTCGCAAGGCCATGCCCATGCGCTGAACCTGCGGGATTCCGGCGCCAAGAACCTCGTCGTCGCCCTCCGCGAAGGCTCCGCCTCGGCCAAGAAGGCCGAAGGCGAGGGCCTCAAGGTCATGGGCATCGCCGAAGCGGCGGCCTGGTGCGACCTGATGATGTTCACCATGCCGGACGAGCTGCAGGCGGACACCTATCGCAAGCACGTTCACGACAATCTCAAGGAAGGCTCCGCGATCGCCTTCGCTCACGGCCTCAACATCCACTTCGGCCTGATCGAAGCGAAGCCGGGGGTCGACGTCATCATGATGGCGCCGAAAGGCCCGGGCCACACCGTTCGCAGCGAGTATGTCAAGGGCGGCGGCGTGCCCTGCCTCGTCGCCGTCGACAACGACGCCTCGGGCAAGGCGCTCGAGATCGGCCTGTCCTACTGCTCCGCCATCGGCGGCGGCCGGTCGGGCATCATCGAGACGAACTTCAAGGAAGAGTGCGAGACCGACCTCTTCGGCGAGCAGGCGGTTCTCTGCGGCGGCCTCGTGGAACTCATCCGCATGGGCTTCGAGACGCTGGTCGAAGCGGGCTACGCCCCCGAGATGGCCTATTTCGAATGCCTCCACGAGGTGAAGCTGATCGTGGACCTCATCTACGAGGGCGGCATCGCCAACATGAACTACTCGATCTCGAACACCGCCGAGTTCGGGGAATACGTCTCCGGCCCCCGGATCCTGCCCTACGATGAGACCAAGGCGCGGATGAAGGCGGTGCTCGACGACATCCAGCAGGGCCGCTTCGTTCGCGACTGGATGACCGAATGCGCCGTCGGCCAGCCCTCGTTCAAGGCGATCCGCCGCAACAACGACGCCCACCAGATCGAGGAAGTCGGCGAGAAGCTCCGCGGGATGATGCCGTGGATCACCGCGGGCCGGATGGTCGACAAGGCGAAAAACTGATCCGCCCGGATCTGTACCCGAAGACCCCGGCCCCGCGCCGGGGTCTTCTCGTCTCGCCCCGGCCCGTTGAGCCTGCCCCGAGACAGGCGGAGCCTTTCCCGCACGCCCGACCCTCGGGCTTCTCCACATCGCCGTGCTGCCCACCGCGCTCGCCTCGGTCATCCGCGTCCGCGTCATCACGACGTCCGGCTCGCTGTTCATGAGCCTCACGAGCTACATGGTGCCGATTTGGCCTGTGATCTTCGCGATCGCGCTGATGGGAGAGGACCTGCCCCGCAACCTGTTCGTCGCTCTCGCGCTGATCCTGTCCGGGATCGCCCTGTGCCAGTTGCGCGCGTTCCCGGCGATGCTCAGCGGGCGCTGACAGCCTCGACGACCTCCTCGACGACCGCGGCGAGCAGCGCCTCGTCCTCACATTCCGCCATCACGCGGATCAGCGGTTCCGTGCCGGATTTCCGGATCAGGAGCCGGCCCGTTCCGTTCAACCGGCCTTCGGCGGAGGCGATCGCCGTCTTGACCGCCGCGGCGGCGAGCGGATCGGCGCCGGCCACGAAACGGACGTTCTTCAAGAGCTGCGGGACCCGGTCGAACTGGCGCGACAACTCGCTCGCCCGCTTTCCGGTCACGACCATCTCACCGAGGAACTGAAGCGCCGCGACCAGCCCGTCGCCGGTCGTCGCATAGTCCGTCATCACGATGTGGCCCGACTGCTCGCCGCCGAGGTTCCAGCCCCCGCGCCGCATCGCTTCCACGACGTAACGGTCGCCGACCGGCGTCCGTTCCAGCCTCAGACCACGTCCGCCGAGGAACCGCTCGAGCCCAAGGTTCGACATCACCGTCGCGACAAGCGTCTTCTGGACCAGCCGTCCCTGTTCGGCCCAGCGGCCGGCGAACAGCGCCATGATCTGGTCGCCATCTGCGACCTCCCCGTTCTCGTCGATCAGGATGACCCGGTCCGCGTCGCCGTCGAGGCAGATGCCGAGGTCCGCGCCGGTCTCCGTCACAGTCTTCGCGGCGAGCGCGGTGGCCGTCGAGCCGCAGCCGTCGTTGATGTTGCGCCCGTTCGGCTCGACCCCGATCGCGACGACGTCCGCGCCGAGTTCCCAGAGCACCTCCGGGGCAGCCCGGTAGGCAGCGCCGTTCGCGCAGTCGACGACCACCTTCAGACCCTCGAGCGTCCGGTCGGACGGAAATGTCGCCTTCGCCCGCTCCACGTAGCGGAACCTGCCGTCGTCGATCCGCTTCGCCCGGCCGATATGGGCGGCCTGCGCGGGCTCCGCACCGTTCCCCAGGATGGCCTCGATTTCGGCCTCGGCCTCGTCGGAGAGCTTGAAGCCGTCGGGACCGAAGAACTTGATCCCGTTGTCCTCGTGAGGGTTGTGGCTGGCCGAGATCATCACGCCCACATCGGCGCGCATCGATTTCGTCAGGAGCCCGACCGCCGGCGTCGGCACCGGCCCGAGGAGCAGCACGTTCATTCCCGTCGAGGTGAAGCCGGCCGTCAGCGCGTTCTCGAACATGTAGCCCGAGAGCCGGGTATCCTTGCCGATCACCACGCGATGCGCCGCCGAGCCGTCGCGCCGGAAGAACCGCCCCGCCGCCGCGCCGAGGCGCAGCGCCAGTTCGGCGGTCATCGGGTGATCGTTCGCGCGCCCGCGAATGCCGTCGGTCCCGAAGAGAGTGCGTGTCATCGCGTCACCCCGTTGCATGGCACCGGCGAGGAGCCGGTCCGCCATGTCTCTGCACAAGCCCGGGGCCCGGCGCAACTCACTTCATGCGACAAAGATTGCGTCGCGCCTTCAGTTCAGGGCGTAGCGCTCGGGCTGGCGGTAGAAGTGGTGATAGCCAATCGTCGTCGTGCGCGGAAAGACCCGCGACCAGCGCGGGCGCACCGACTTGGTGTGATAGTGCGTCGCGCCCTCGGTCAGCCGGCGCGGCGCGCCGTCGAGCATCAGCCGGGCGATCTTGCCGACCTTCGCGTAGGCCCCGCGCTCGTGGATGACTTCCTTGTGACCGTCGCAGGAATAGGTGAACTGGCACTGGTAGCGCTCTCCGGTGCCTTGATAGATGACGCCGCACACGTCGTCGGGATACCGTGGGCTGTCGACCCGGTTCAGGATCACTTCAGCCACCGCGAAGATGCCCTTCACGCTCTCGCCCCGGGCTTCGAAGTAAAGCGCCTCTGCGAGGCAGCGCCACGACTCGTCCCCCTGCGGCCTCGGAAGACCGTCGATGAACGCCTTGTCATAGCTGACTTTATCGAGGTTGACCCCCGGAAGCGTCACACGCACCCGAACGGGCGTGTCCATCAACCGGCGGACCCGGTTCGCCGACACTGCGCCGAGCGCTTCGCGTTCCGCTCCGAACAGCGCCTCGAGGCTTTCATCGAGCGCCATCCGCGGGTCGTTCGACTGGCTGACGATCACGTCCGCCTGTGCTGCGGCACCAAAACTCATCATAGCGATGACCAGCATCGCCCAGCGCATGGGTTTCGGGATCATGGAGCCCCCTCCAGATTTTCTATGCGGACCAATGGCCCACGTCGATCAGCGGAGGTAGTACGTTAACAGCGCCTGAACGTCCACCCGACCGGTGGAAACGATGTGTTCAACCCTGTGGATAAGCAGGGGATTTCGGCGAAGTCTTGCCAATCTTGATTCGCACCCCAATCAAACCAGAGGCTTAGGCAATGTTCTTCATCTCACGGATTGCGAGATGCGCGGCCGCGAGACGCGCCACAGGCACCCGAAACGGTGAGCAGGAGACGTAGTCGAACCCGATCTCGCGGCAGTAGGCGATCGAGTCGGGATCGCCGCCGTGCTCGCCGCAAACGGAGAGAGTGACATCCGGCCGGCTCCGCCGCCCGCGCTGCGCACCGATGGTCAGAAGCTCGCCGACCCCTTCGACATCGAGCCGGTGGAACGGGTCTTCCTGGAACACGCCCTGCTGCACGTAGACCCCCATGAACCGGCCCGCGTCATCACGCGACAGGCCGTAGGTCATCTGAGTGAGATCGTTCGTTCCGAAGCTCAGGAAGGCCGCATGATTGGCGATCTCGTCGGCCCGCAGAGCCGCGCGCGGCGTCTCGACCATGACACCCAGCCGGTAGTCGAATTCCACCCCAGCCTCTCCGCGCACGCGCGCGGCGACGGCGTCGACCCGCGCCTTCACGAGTTCGACCTCGCGCCTGGCCGAAACGAGCGGGATCATGACCTCCGGCACGATCGGATCGCCGAGACGGCTCGCCTCCACCGTCGCCTCGAAGATCGCGCGGGCCTGCATGTCGTAGATCTCGGGCACGGTGATCCCGAGCCGCACGCCCCGCATCCCCAGCATCGGGTTGAATTCCGAAAGCGCGTCCACCCGCCGGGTGACCTGCGAAAGCGGAAGGCTCAGAGCATCTGCGAGTTCGCGCAGGCCCTCACGCGTGGAGGGCAGGAATTCGTGAAGCGGCGGGTCGAAGAGCCGGATGCAGACCGGTTGCCCCTGCATGATCTCGAAGAGCGAGATGAAGTCGGCTCGCTGCATCGGCAGGAGCCGCTCGAGCGCCGCCGCCCGCCCCTCGGAGGTGTCCGCGAAGATCATCTCGTGCATGACCGTCATCCGGTCATCTTCGAAGAACATGTGTTCCGTCCGACAGAGTCCGATGCCGTCGGCGTTGAAGGTACGCGCCATCCGCGCCTCCGACGGTGTGTCCGCATTGGCGCGCACACCGATGTCGCTCGACTCCTCGGCCCAGCCGAGTAGCGTCCGGAAAGCGTCGTCGAGAGCCGGTTCCAGAAGCTCCGCCGCCCCGACGAGCACTTCTCCCGAAGAGCCGTCGAGCGTGATCGTGTCACCCTCCCGGAACACGCGTCCGTCGTCGGTCGTCACCGTCTTGTCGCGGCGGTTCAGCCTCAGACCCGAGGCCCCCACGACGGCGGGAAGGCCCAGACCGCGGGCGATCACGGCCGCGTGGCTGGTCATGCCGCCGCGTTCGGTGAGCACGCCCACCGAGGCGTGCATGCCGCGGATGTCCTCGGGCGTCGTCTCGCGGCGGACGAGGATGCAGGGTTCCTCGCGCGAGGCCGCCGCCTGCGCCGCGCGCGAGGTGAAAACGATCTTGCCCACTGCCGCGCCGGGGCTGGCGGCGATGCCCCGGGCGCGGACGTCGCGCGTTCCCCGCGGATCGACCTGCCGGTGGAGCAGCTCCGACATCGCGCGCGGATGCACCCGCATCACGGCCTCCTCCGGCGCGATGACGCCGTCGCACGCCAGCGCGACGGCGATCCGGACGCTCGCCCGGGACGTGCGCTGGACCCGCACCGCATCGAGAATGCGCAGCCGTCCGGCCTCGAGCGTGAACTCGATCTGCATCTCCTCGCGCAACTGCGCGCGGCAGAGCCCGCCATAGCGGCAGAGGTCAGCGAAGACTTCCGGCAGGGTCTCCTCGAGCGACGGTCCCCGGGGATCGCGGGCAAGGTAGATGACCCCCTCCCCCGCGGTGACCGCGTCGCGGCCCTGGCTCTGTGACAGATAGCGGCCCGTCACCTGCTGCTGGCCCGTGGCGCCATCGACGAACTGAATGACGCCCGAGCCCGACTCTGCCGCGCCGAGGCCCAGCGCCATCGCCTGCACGACGAGCCCCAGCCCCGCTTCCGCCGGAGCGCCCTTGGCCTGCCGGAGAAGCCGCGCGGACGTCCCGTCCCACGCCCGCGCCATCGAGCGCAGCACGTCCTCGAGTTGCCGCGCGGGATCCTGCGGGAAGGGTTCATCCGTCTCGGCCTCGTAGATGTCGAGCAGCGCGCGCACCGGGTCGGCGGCATCGGGGATCTCGAACATGTCGGGATCGAGCCGCGCGACGTGGATCGCATAGGCCTGAATGAAACGGATGTAGAGCGCGTCGGCGGCCTGGCCGAAGGCAGGCTTCATCGCGGCATGGCGCGCGTCGTTCATGCCGATGTTCAGGATCGCCCCTGGCCCGCCCCAGTCGGGATCCTCCGACGAGGGCCGCACGGACACCACCGGCGCCGGGCCGAAAAGGGCCAGAAGCCCGTCCGCGTCCGGCATCTGCCCCGAGGCGATCCCGCGGACCGCGTGGAACGACAGCGCAACCGTCTGCGGCACCGGAAAGCCGAGCCGGATCAGCCGCTGAAGGCACTTCGCGCGCCCACCATGCTGGCCGACAGCGACCGGCGATGATGGCGTGATCTCGATAAAGTCCTGTATTTCAACCTGTTGCTGCACTGCGGCAAAACTCCCTTACGGCGCAGGATACGCCGTCAGGCGAAGCTGACAAGTGCGGCTCTGTCGCATGGGCCACTTGACCACCGCAGACGCCTCCATCTGTCGGGAAATATCCTCGGGGGAGCGCGAGGGGGCAGACGGCCCCCTCGCCGCCTCAGCCCTCGATCCTCGTGAGGTCCGCGACCGCGAGGCAGATCTCGCTGATCCTGTGGAGCAGGTTCAGCCGGTTTCGGCGCACCATCTGGTTGTCGGTGTTCACCTGCACCGCCTCGAAGAAGGCATCGATCGGTCCGCGCAGGCCCGCCATCGCGTGCATCGCCTCGGAGAAGTCTTCGGCTTCCATCGCGGGGCGGATCCTGGCCTCGGCGGCATCGAGCGCGTCGAACAGCGCCCGTTCCTCCTCGGTCTCGGCGAATTTGGGATCCGGGCCGAAGGAGTATTCCACCCCGTCCGCCTCCTCGGCCTGGCGCAGGATATTGTGCGCCCGCCTGAAGCCCTGGAGCAGGTTCACCCCATCGTCGGTAGCAAGCGTGGCCGACAGCGCCTCGGCCCGCTTGACCAGCAGCGTGAGGTCGTCATTCCCGGGCATGGCCGTGACGGCATCGATCACGTCGTGCCTGATGCCCTCGTCACGAAGATGGACCTTGAGGCGGTCGTGGAGGAAGCCGAGGAGATCGTTGCGAGTCGCCGGAATGCTCTTCCTGATCCGCCCGAGCCAGGTGCCGTCCGCGGGCTCGAAGGCCTGCTGCTTCTCGGCCAACTCGTCTCTGATCGCCCGCCAGGCCGCGCCGAACACACCGTGCTTGGCGACACGGTCGATCATGCGTTCGACAATTCTGATATCCTGCTCTTCGGCCGCGTGCGAATTCTCGACGATTTCCTGCTTCAGAAGCTCCGCGTCGATGAAGCGCGTCAGGTTGAGCCGAATGTCGTTCGACAGGAGAATACGTATCACGCCGAGCGCGGCCCGGCGGAGCGCGAAGGGATCCTTCGACCCGGTCGGTTTCTCGTCGATGGCCCAGAAGCCCGTGAGCATGTCGATCTTGTCGGCGAGCGCCACGGCGACCGACACCGGTGCGGTCGGCACCGCGTCGTTCGGACCAAGCGGCGCGTAGTGCTCTTCCGCCGCCGCCCCGACCTCGGCCCCAAGCCCGGCCGCCTCGGCGTAATAGCGCCCCATCGTGCCCTGAAGCTCGGGGAACTCGTAGACCATTTCGGACGAGAGATCCGCCTTGGCGAATCGTGCCGCGGTCCGCGCGGTCTCGGGATCGGCCCCCACCTCTGGCGCAAGGTCGGCGGCCAGTTCCGCGATCCGCTCGATCCGCTGCTTCTGGGTGCCGAGAGAGCCGTGGAAGGTGACGTTGCCCAGCGCCTCGATCCATGGCTCCATGCCCGCACTCGCCAAGCGAAGATCGTTCTCCCAGAAGAACTTGGCGTCCGAGAGCCGCGCGGCCAGAACCTTCTGGTTGCCGGCGAGAATGGCCGCGCCGTGATCCGCCGTCTCGCGGTTGGCGACGGTGAGGAATTTTTCGATCCGGCCGGTGCCCGGGTTCCTGACGGAGAAGAACTTCTGGTGCTCCTTCATGGAGGTCTTCAGCACCTCGGGCGGCAGACCCAGGAACGCCTCTCCGATGTCGCCCATCAGCACGACCGGCCATTCGACGAGCCCCGCGACCTCCGACAGGAGCCCCTTGTGCTCGACAACCTCGAGCCCCTGCGCAAACGCGAGGGTCTGCGCGTCGTGCCGGATGTGGTCGGCGCGCTCCTCCGCCGACAGGATCACCCGCGCCTTCTTCAGCTTCGCGGTATAGTCGTCGAAACCGGTTACCCTGAACCGCTCCGGCGCCATGAAGCGGTGGCCCGCCGTGGTGTCCGCCGACGCGATCCGGTCGATCTCGACCGGCACCACGTCGGCCCCGCCCTCGTCGGAGAGAATGCAGAGGATCGAGTGCAGCGGTCGCACCCAGCGGAGCGTCCCGGTGCCCCAGCGCATCGACTTGGGCCATGGGAAGTTGCGGACCACGCGTTCAAGCACTTCCGCCGCGATCTCGGACGCCGGGCGGCCCGGCTTCTCGATCGTCGCGAACCAGACCTCGCCCTTGCCCGTATCTCGTGCCTCGAGCCGGTCTTTCGTGAGGCCCGTCGCGCGCAGGAAGCCCTCGAGCGCCTTCTGAGGCGCGTCGACGCGCGGGCCCTTGCGGTCCTCGCGCAGGGTCGGGCTCTCGGCCAGCAGCCCCTCGACCGTGAGCGCGAGCCGGCGTGGCGTCGCGAAGCCGGCGGCCGAGGCGTAGGTCAGACCCGCCTCGACGAGACCGTCCGTCACCAGCTTCCTCAGGTCCTCGGCCGCGCGTGCCTGCATCCGCGCGGGAATTTCCTCGGAGAAGAGTTCGATCAGCAGATCGGGCATCAGTTCAGCCTTTCAGGAACGGGCGGGCAGCCGGGCGGAGCGGGGTCGCCGTCAAAGACGACCTCGCCGCAGGCGTTGATCTGGTGCCAGGCGTACCCGCGGCCGTCGGGATAGAGGGCGACGATCCGGTCGATCCCGTAGGTGATGTTTTCCTCGCCGAGGTAGGCGGTCGCAGTGCCGGCTTCGAGATCGGCACCGATCCGTTCGGCATCGAAGCAGTCGAACCAGCCCGGCGCGACGAGCGGCACGGCGTCGGGATAGGGCTGAAGATCGGCAGCGACGTCCTCGACCTCGAAACACGCGCGGAACCGGATCGGCGAGCTGCCGGCGTCGATGCCTTCGAAGGAGCTGACCGAAAGCCTCTCGACCGTGCCGTCCTCGCCCGTCACGCGCAGCACCACGTCGCCGCCGTTCTCCGCGAGGTCCACGTCCTCGTAGAACGCGTAGACCTGCAGCCAGTACATGGCGGCGCCCGCGATCAGCCCGGCGGCGATCAGGAAGATGGCGACCGGCTTCCCGCTCATCCCGCGTAGCCGCCCGCCCCGGTCGTCACGAACGCGTCCGCACATGTCTTCGCCAGCGCCCGCACCCGGCCGATGTAGCTCTGCCGTTCGGTCACTGAGATCACGCCGCGCGCGTCGAGGAGGTTGAAGAGGTGCGAGGCCTTGATGCACTGGTCGTAGGCCGGATGCGCCATGACGATCCGACGCCCCGTCTTCGGATCGAGGTCCTCCGCGTCGAGTATCCGATGCACCGCTGCCTCGGCATCCTCGAAATGGCGCAATAGAATCTCGGTGTCGGCCACGTCGAAATTGTAACGGGAGTATTCCTCCTCGGTCTGGCGGAAGACATCGCCGTAGGACAGCGGGATCGATGCCTGCGGGTCGTTGAACGGCATTTCCATCACGTGGTCGATACCGAGCACGTACATCGCCAGCCGTTCGAGGCCGTAGGTCAATTCGCCCGAGACCGGCTTGCAGTCGTGGCCGCCGACCTGCTGGAAATAGGTGAACTGCGAGACTTCCATCCCGTCGCACCAGACCTCCCAGCCGAGCCCCCAGGCGCCGAGGGTGGGGCTTTCCCAGTCGTCCTCGACGAAGCGGATGTCGTGCAGGCCCATGTCGATGCCGATGGCTTCGAGCGAGCCGAGATAGAGGTCCTGAAGGTCGGGCGGCGACGGTTTGATGAGCACCTGGAACTGGTAGTAGTGCTGGAGCCGGTTGGGATTTTCGCCATAGCGCCCGTCCGTCGGCCGCCGCGAAGGCTGCACGTAGGCCGCGGCCCAGGGCTTCGTGCCGAGCGACCGCAGCGTCGTCGCCGGGTGAAACGTACCCGCGCCCACCTCCATGTCGTAGGGCTGCAGGAGCACGCAGCCCTTCGACGCCCAATAGGTCTGAAGCCGCAGGATGATCTCCTGAAAGCTCCGCGGTTTCTCGGTCGCCTTCGACATGTCTGCCTCTCGGGAAAAGCGCGTTCTCAATAGGCAACAGCCGAGGAAGGGTCAACGCGGGACCGGTGTTTCCCGTCTACCATCCTCGCCGCGCTCTGCTAGTTTGCCGTCCATGCAAAGCCTGCGCTGCCTGTGCGGGCGGTTTTTCTGACGGGAACGGGAATGGTGAGAGCGATTGTCCTTGCCCTCGGCGCGGTCGTCTGGGCGACCTTTGCCGGGGCACAGCAACTCGGGTGGGTTCAGATCGAGGCGCGGCCGAGCCAGCCGCAGGCCATGGAGAGGGCTCAGGACTACGCGGCACAGCTGCCGAACGTCAACAGCTTTGCGCTGCCATCGGGATGGTACGCCATCGCTCTGGGTCCCTACGATCCCGTCACCGCAGAGCAGGAGCTTCGCCGCCTTCGCGCCCGGGGCGCGATTCCGGGAGACAGCTTCGTCTCTGACGGCCTCGGCTTCGGCCGCCGGATTTTCGGCGACGGCCTCCTCGTCCAGCCCGAGACCATCGCCGCAGAACCGCCGCGCGACCTCGCTCCGCCGGAGGAGACGATCGCGCAATCACGCGCCGCCGAACGGCAGTTGTCGCGCGAGAACCGCGCCGAGGTCCAGGAAGCGCTTCAGTGGGACGGCTTCTACACCGCGGCGATCGATGCCTCCTTCGGTCCCGGCACGCGCCGCGCGATGGAGGCATGGCAGCTCTCGAACGCCTACGAGCCGACCGGCGTCCTTTCCACCGCCCAGCGGCGGGAACTGCTGACTGCGTACCGGGAGGCGCTTGCAAGCCTTGGAATGAACCCCGTTGTCGACACCCGCGCCGGAATCGAGATCGACCTGCCGACCGCGATGGTCGAGTTCTCGCGCTACGAAGCGCCGTTCTCGCATTACGACAGCACGGACGGCGGCGGCGTACGGGTCCTTCTGATCAGCCAGGCGGGCGACGAAGACACGCTGTCGGGCCTCTACGACATCATGCAGACGCTCGAGATCGTGCCGCTCGACGGCCCGCGCAACCGCGGACCGCGCTCTTTCACGCTGACAGGCGCGAACGACGATATCGTCTCGACCACCTATGCCGAGGTCTCCGGCGGCGCGGTGAAGGGATTCACCCTGATCTGGCCCGCAGGCGATGAAAAACTGCGCACCCGCGCGCTTCAGCAGATGCGGGCGAGCTTCACTCCGACCGCGGCCGTACTGCCCGACATGCCGGTCGCCTCGGCGGACCAGGGCGTGGATCTCCTGTCGGGACTGCGCATCAGACAGCCCGAGCGGACCCGCAGCGGCTTTTACGTCTCGGCGGACGGCAAGGTGGTCACCAGCGCAGATGCAGTCGCGGGGTGCGCCCGCGTCCTCCTGAACGGCGAGACAGAGGCACAGGTGGCCGCGACCAGCGCCGAGCTCGGCATCGCGCTTCTGGATCCGGCGGCGCGGCTCGCGCCGATCAGCCACGCGCGGCTTCAGGCGGGCGTGCCACGCCTCCAGTCCGAGGTCGCGGTGGCGGGCTTCCCCTACGGTGGGGTGTTGACGTCGCCCACGCTCACCTATGGCACGCTCTCGGACATCCGCGGCCTCGGCGGCGAGGAAGACCTCACGCGGCTCGCACTCGTCGCCGAGGCGGGCGAGGCCGGTGGCCCGGTGCTGGATTCGACAGGGTCGGTCCTAGGGGTTCTTCTCGCGCCGAAGACCGATGGCAGCCGCCGGCTTCCGCCCGAGGTGAGCTTCGCCGCGGACGCCACGGCGCTCGCCACCTTCCTCTCGGAAAACGGCGTTTCTCCGGCAGCGTCCGAACGCGTGGAGACGATGGCCCCCGAAGACCTCACGACGCTCGCCGCCGAGATGACGGTTCTCGTCACGTGCTGGGACTAGCGGTCAGGCGGTCCGCCAGAAACTCGAGGTGAAGAGCACCAGCACGACCATCAATTCGAGCCGACCGATCAGCATCGCGACTGTCAGGATCCATTTCGCTACGTCATTGAGTGGCTCGAAGCTGCCGGCCGGCCCGATGATCGGACCGAGACCGGGTCCGACATTCGCGATGGCCGTCGCCGCGCCCGAAACAGATGTCATCACGTCGAGACCTGTCATGGCGAGCAGCACGGACGTGAGCCCGAGCGTGACGGTGAACAGCACGAAAAACGCCATGACCGAAGACAACACATCCTCGGTCACGGGCCGCCCCTCGTAGCGCGGCGTGAAAACGCCGTGCGGCGAGTGGATCCGCCTGATCTGTGACCGGATCGACGCGAAAAGTATCTGATAGCGGAAGATCTTGATCGAGCAGGAGGTCGATCCCGCACAGCCGCCCACAAGCCCGATGAAGAAGAACACGACGACCGGGAAGGCGCCCCAGAGTTGATAGTCGACGCTCGAATATCCCGTGCCGGTGACGATCGACGTGATGTTGAACGCGGCCTCGCGGAACGCTTGCTCGGGACCATCGCCGTTCGCGACGAGCCGGTAGAGCGTCACGACCACCGTCGTGGCAGCGAGGACGACAAGAAATCCGCGCACCTGCACGTCGAAGACCAGCGGCCGGCCGGATCCCGCGACCAGTTGCACGTATCGCACGAAAGGCAGGCTCGCCAGCACCATGAAGACCGTCGCCACATATTCCGACGCGCCCTGGTAGGCGCCCATGGACGCGTCCGAGGTCGAGAACCCGCCCGTCGACAGCGTCGTCAGCGCATGGTTGACGGCGTCGAAAAAGGTCATTCCCGCCCAGTAATATGAAATCGCGCAGGCGATCGTCAGCGCGGCATAGATCGTCGAGATCCGCCCGGCGATTTCCGTCGCCCTCGGCAGCACCTTGCCCATCGTCTCGAAGGCTTCCGACCGGAAGATCTGCATCCCCCCGACACGGAGTTCCGGCAGGAACACCATCGCCACGACGATGATCCCGATGCCGCCGAACCATTGAAGCATCGAGCGCCACAGCAGGATGCCCTCGGGCAGTGTCCCGAGGCCCGTGAGCACGGTCGAGCCGGTGGTGGTCAGCCCCGACATGGCCTCGAACACCGCATCGGTGATTGTCGCTTCGGGCGCCCCGATGAGGAACGGGATCGCCCCGAAGGCGGGCAGAGCGACCCAGACGGTCGTCGTCAGCAGGAAGGTCTGCTGCAACGTGAGCCGGTCCTTGACGCCGTTCGCGCAGGCAAGCGCGAGCAGACTGCCGAAGAGCACCGTGATGATCGCGGATTCGAGAAACACCGGCCAGTGGCCGTTGCCGGCGTAGATATCGACGGCCATGGGCAGGACCATCGTCGCCCCGAGCGCGGCGACGAGAAGGCCGATGACGTAGCCGACGGGGCGAAGATCGATCATGCGGCGCAGGCTTGGCCGCGGCTCCGCCCGCTGTCAAGCGCGGTCGGCAAGGGCATAGGCCGCGCGGAAGGCGTCTCCGGCCGGGCTGTCCGGATATCTGTCCGGGTCGGGATGGAGGCGCAGGAAAAGTTGAAGCTCGTCGCCGTGGTCCTCTTCGGTGGTCGCACCCAGATCCCTCAGAAGATTGCGCATCGCGCGGTTTCGCACGTGGACAAGCGCCACGAAGCCATCGACGCCCGTTCGCTCCGCTTGCCAGGCGAGACACCCGAAGAGAAGCGTTCCGAGACCCCGGCCCTGATGGCTGTCGACGACCGTGATGGCGACTTCCGCAGTGTGCCCCCGTCCCGGAAGGCGGACGTAGCGCGCCAAGCCCACGGGCGTCGCGGGATCCGCGCCGAGGTCGAGTGCGCCGATCACCTCGTTCGTGTCGACAGAGGTCAGGAAGGACAGGTCGTCTTCGCTGAGCTGCGGCATGATGCGGAGGAAGCGGAACTGGCGCGACCGGTCGGAGAGCTGCGAGAATCCAAGCCGGATGAGCGGCGCGTCCTCGGCCCGCGCCTCGCGCAGCAGAACCGGCGTCCCGTCGCGGAGCGTCGTCGTGCGTTCGGGGAATCCGGCCATGCCACCTCCCGCTGCCCAAAAACGGGGCGTGGGACGATCCTAGCAGATCACCCCACGTGAAACAGCGTCTGGAACAGGCGGGGATCGAGGCTGTCGCAGGCGAATGTCTCACCTTCGGTCAGAACGCTCACCGCGTCGTGGCTGTGGAGGCTTTCCTGATGCGATGCAACCACGCGGAAGTCCGCGATGCGGGTGTCCTTGAGGAACTGCTCCGAGAACAGCCGTGCGGCGTCCTCCACGAAGATCGGGTTCGCGGCATTGAGTTCGGCAAATGCCTGTTCGTCCTCGCGCTTGACCATGACCTGCGTCTCCGTCGGCACTGCGGCCCGCGCCATCTCGATGAGATCCTCGAACCAGAGGCAGCCGGCCCTTCCATCGAGTTCGACCGAGATCCGCGCGACGGAGCGCTGCGAATGCGGCGTGGCGAGTTGACCACGGGACTGGCGGGCGTGCTCGGAGAGCTCCAGAGAGCACGGGCAGGTCGACGAATAGACGTAGTCGAGATGAAGGATCTTCTTGCGCACGCCGTCGCGCTCCACCAGTTCGAGCGCGATGTCGTAATACTGGAAGCCCTCGAGGCCCGACCGCAGGCTCCGCACCTTCATCGGGAAGGAGACCCGCATCTGGATCCGGGCATCGAAGGATTCGAGGTCCGCCTTGTAGTCGTCGAGCGCCGCCTCGATCACCTCGAAACTGAACGTGCGCTCCGCGTGACGGTAGAACGTCCGCATGATGCGGGACATGTTGATGCCCTTCTTCTCCGCCTCGAGGCTGACCGTGCCGGTCACCGAGGTCTCGAGCGTCAGGTCGCCGTTGTCGCGGGTGCGGAAGCGGATCGGAAGGCGGAAGTTGGAGATGCCGACATGCTGGATCTGCCGCTTCGCGCCCTTGATGAGGCTTTCCGGCCCGTTCTGGAGGTCGGGCAGAGACGCCCTGTATTCGGCATCCGTGCGGAACTCCTTCGGGTAGGTGCGCGAAAGCGTCGGATAATTCGAAAGCTCGCGCCCCGGGATCAGCCGCGCGACGAGCGGATCCAGCGTCTGGATCTCGTCGCTTGAGGCAGTGCCCGCCCACGTGCGAAGCAGATCGAGCGCCCGCTCCGCTTCGACGCGCGAGGGCGCGCGCTCGATGTCTGCCGAATGAATATTCATGTAAACCGTTCCCCGACCTGCTTTTCAGGATGACCCGGGCATCCGAGGTCTCTTGCCAGAGAATACGTCTGCGGCGACTGTCCGGATCAGTCTGAAGCGGTCGCCACGGCCTCTTCCGAGTAGGCGATCACGAAATTGCGAAGAATGCGCTCGGGAACGCGAATGTCCTCGGCAAGCACTTCTTCGGTCAGCGCCGCAGCCGTCCCGGGCGGGAAATATCCCCGATCCTTATAGATCCGGATCCGGGTCGCGAAACCCTGCCCATCGGCCTCGGGATGGAACTGGGTGGCATAGACGTTTCTGCCGCATCGGATCATCTGGAACGGGCACGGGTCGGAGGTCAGCAGGTGCACGCAGCCCGCAGGCAGCTCCTGCACCGCCTCCTTGTGTCCGACGAGGGCACGAAACCGGTCGGGCAGCCCCGCGAGCAACGGGTCTTCGCGCCCGGCGCCGGTGAGATGGCAGTCGACGCCGCCCACGGGCTCGCCGTATTGCCGCTTCGAAACCTCGGCGCCGAGGTGATGGGCGAGAATGCCGATGCCGTAGCAACAGCCCATGAACGGCACGTCCCGCGCGACGATCTCGGGCATCAGTGCAAGGCACTCCGCCTCGATCCGTGCCTCGACGGGATCCTTCGTCTCGGGCGGATCGCTGACGCAGCCCGGGCCGCCTCCGACGATGACACCGGCGTAGGCGTCGAGCGACAGGGACGGCAGCCGTTCCTGATCGAGCCGTATCCGATGCGTCCTGTCCTCTGTCAGCCCGCCCTTGACGAGAAACGCCTCGAACTCGTTATCCGAGGCTTCCTTCTCCGGACGAAGCTGGAGGACGAGAAACGGCTTCATGCCGACCCGAGCGCCTGCCTCAGGTCCGCGACAAGATCGCCGGTGTCCTCGATCCCCACGGAGAGCCGCACCAGCCCCGGCGTGATCCCGAGGGCCACCTTCTGATCGTCCGGCAGCCGTTGGTGGGTGGTTGTCGCAGGGTGGGTCGCAATCGACTTCGCGTCGCCGAGATTGTTGGAAATGGTGATGATCCTGAGCGCGTTCAGGATCCGGAACGCCGCCTTCTTTCCCCCCGCCACGTCGAGCGCGAGCACCGTGCCGCCCGTTCCCATCTGCGCCTGCGCAACGGTGTGCTGGGCGTGCGAGACAAGCCCCGGGTAAATCACCCGCGCGAGCCTGTTGTCGCCCTCGAACGTCTCGGCGATCGTCTGCGCCGAAGCCGCCTGGGCACGGACGCGGAGATCGAGCGTCTCCATCCCCTTGAGCATGATCCAGGCGGTGAACGGGCTCATCGCCGCGCCGGTGTGCTTGAGGTAGGGCTCGGCCGTCTTGCGAATGAACTCGCGGCTCCCGAGGATCACCCCGCCCAGAGCGCGGCCCTGCCCGTCGATGTGCTTGGTCGCTGAATAGACCACGACGTCCGCACCGAGTTCCAGCGCCTTCGAGAAGATCGGCGTCGCGAAGACGTTGTCGACGATCACCACGGCGCCGGCGCCATGCGCGATCTCGGCCACCGACTTCAGGTCGATCACCTCGAGCGTCGGATTCGAGATCGTTTCAAGGAAGACGGCCCTGGTTCCCGGCCGGATCGCCGCGCGCCACTGGTCGAGGTTGGTTCCGTCGACGAATGTCACGTCGACCCCGTAGCGCCTCAGCACGTCCTCGAGAATGTAGAGACAGGATCCGAAGAGTGCGCGGGAGGACACGACATGGTCTCCGGCGCGCAGCATCGAGGTGAGCGCCCCGTTCACTGCCGCCATGCCCGATGCCGTGGCAAACGCGTCTTCGGCGCCTTCCAGAGCCGCGATCCGCTCCTCGAACATCCGCACGGTCGGATTGCCGTATCGGGCATAGATGAATTCGTCCGGTCCCGCCTCGAGAAACCGCGCCTCGGCCTGCTCGGCGCTGTCGTAGACAAAGCCCTGGGTCAGGAAGATGGCCTCGGAAACCTCGCCGTACTGGCTGCGCCGGGTTCCCGCGTGAACGAGCTTGGTGCGCGAACTCCAATCCTCTGACATGGGGTGTCCCTCCAACAAAAAGCCCCCACCGCAGCCGGGGCTTTTCGTCCCTGACCTCTTTAGCGGCATGTTTAGCGTGGCCCGCAATCCGGTGAACAAATCGCCACGTGGCGCCGGGTTAGCTTGAGCGTCCGTTGCGGTCAAGCACCGTCACGGTGCCGTAACACGGCCTTCACGCCGCTGTCGTATGTCTCGCCTACGACCCGTCCACAAGATGTAGTGGGAGCGCGAGATATGCCCCTCATCAGAGTGAATGCGGTCGGCGACAGGCCCGTTCCGGATGGCGATCTGGCCGAGGCGGTGGAGGCCCTGCCGGACGGCGCACCCATCATCGTCCTGATCCACGGCTTCAAGTATCGCCCCGAAGATTCCCGGCGCTGCCCCCACAAGCAGATCCTCTCTCTCGCTGCTCGGCAGACCGCGCGCATCGTCTCCTGGCCGCGCCATCTCGGGTTCGGTCGAGGGCAGGCCGATGAAGGTCTCTGCGTCGCCTTCGGCTGGAGCGGGACCGGTCTGCTGTGGCAGGCGTACGCGGAAGCCGCACGGGCGGGACGGGCGCTCTCCGCGCTCATCGCCGATCTCCAGATCCTCCGCCCCGGCCCCGTTCACCTCGTCGGCCACAGTCTGGGCGCCCGCGTCGCGCTCTCGTCCTTCGAAGGGCTGCCCGACGGCACGATAGGCCGGACGATCCTCCTCGCAGCCGCCGACACCCGCGCACAGGCCGAGGCCGCGCTCGGCTCCCCCGCCGGCCGCAGTGCGGAGATCGTCAACGTGCGAAGCCGCGAGAACACCCTCTTCGACCTTCTCCTCCGCGCCGCGATCTTCCCGCACCGGCCCGGCCTGCGCGCCCTTGGCGCGGGTCTCGGGCGACGCGACCCGCGCTGGGTCGACCTCGCCATCGACTGCGAGGCGTCGCGGGCGCATCTCAGGGCGCTCGGCTTCCGGATCCCACCGCCCCTGCGCCGCATCTGCCATTGGTCGGCCTACCTGCGCCCTGGCCTCTTCCCGCTCTACCGGGCGCTCCTGCGGGAAAGCCTGCCGCTCGCCGCGCTTCGGCCCGAGACCGCCGCCGCCGCGGTGCCGGACACCGGGCATGTGACGGTCACTCCGACACGGCTCAGGCAGATCTTCGCGGGCGGGCTCCAAGCGGTGTCCGATCCGTCATGGGCGAGCCGGCATCCGTCCTGCCGCCGCCAGCCAAGCGCATAGTCCCCCGGCCAAACCGCCGGAAGACGGACCCGTCACGGTGGGACCTGGCCCTACTCCTTTCCGGTGTCGATCAGATCTTCGCGCTGCACAAACATCTGCTCGAAAACGGACAGGAGCAGGGCCAGCGCCAAGCCGGACGGCTCGATCATCACCGAGGCGTCACCCGACCTCGTCCGCCCAGCAACACCGA
>Ga0102925_1000592_pt1 | contig 19993 bp, 18 predicted proteins | sample SalPonR1_A_D1_MG_FD_78216 | JGI IMG/M metagenome (GOLD analysis project Ga0102925, IMG submission 78216) | Salt pond soil microbial communities from South San Francisco under conditions of wetland restoration - Salt Pond MetaG R1_A_D1_MG | ecosystem: Environmental > Aquatic > Marine > Intertidal...
CGAATATATGTTCATTTAAAAATTAACTAATGAAATTATAGATATTGTAATAGAAAGCAGGTGAAGTAAGTCATGAAAGACTTCAACCACATCCATAATCGAATGTGGTTACTTTAATTTTTTATTTTAAATTGCTATAATTATTGTTCAAATAGTGATTTTTATGGTTCACATATGTGGAGCATAAATTTCAATTGAAAAATTACTTAAAAGAAGGGTAGCAAAAATGCTGCCCTTCTTATTTTGTAATTATCTACTTAATTTAGTTTTATATTCAAATTTGTCTCCTTTTACTATAATTTTTGCATATTCAAAAGGAATATTATTTCCTGTATAAGTAATACGTTTCATAGAAAAAAGAGGTTCTCCTTCTTGAATATTTAAAGTTTCTGAAGTTTCTTTATCAGCAGCAATAGCTTTTATAGTTTCAGTAGCTGTTCCTATAGTTATATTTAATTTATTTTCAATAATATTATATAAAGAAATATTATTTTTGTTTAAATCTTCAATATTTAATTCAGGTAAGGCCTTAAGATTAAGATAAACTGTATGAATTCCTACTGGTTTATCGTCTATAGTTCTAATTCTTTCATATAAAACTACTGAAGAATTATTTGATAAATTTAAAGCTTCAGAAATATAATGAGGTGCCTCAATAACTTTTAGATTTAAAACTTTTGATCCAGGTTTTTTTCCTTCTCTTTTTACTTCTTCAGTAAAACTGTTTAATAAAGATAGATCAGGTTTAGTTTTGTTTTTACTACTCACAAAAGTACCCTTTCCTCTTTGTCTAGTAATAATACCATCTTTTACTAAATTAGACATAGCCTGTCTTACTGTTGTACGACTCAAATTATATTTTTCCTGTAATTTAGATTCAGAAGGTAAAGAGTCTCCATTTTCATATTTTCCATTATTTATTTTTTTTCTAATTATCTCTTCAAGTTGAAGATAAAAAGGGGTAGGATTATTACGTTTAATTTTAGACATATAAATTCTCCTTACTTTTATTTGGTTAAATTATACTATTTTTATATTAAGATTACAAGGAAGAATGTTATAAAACGTTTTGTTTCATATAATAAAAAAATTAAATATAAAAAACAATCAAAAAATTTAAATTATTAGGCAGGAATTTAGATATTTATATTTAATAGATAATATTAAGGAAACGTATTAAAACGTATTAAAACATTATTATAATTATAAAATTACATAGGAGAGTGATTATTATGAAAATATTTCCTGAAAAGAGTGATAGTCTTAAAGAAATTTTCAATACTTCTAAACCTATAATTGGTATGATACATTTAAAGCCCTTACCAGGTTCTCCACATTATGATGGACAATCATTGGATAAAGTGATAGATTTTGCTTTAAAAGAAGTTGATGCGTATTTAGAAGGTGGGGTAGATGGGTTAATAATTGAGAATGCTTGGGATCTTCCGTTTTTAAAACCAGAAAAAATAGGGTATGAAACTGTAGCTGCTATGTCTTATATTACTAAACCAATTATCGAAAAATCTGATTTGCCCGTGGGAATAAACATATTAGCTAATGGTGTTATTCCAAGTTTGGCAGTTGCAAAAGCAACAGGCGCAGATTTTGTAAGAGTAAACCAGTGGGTAAATGCTTATGTTGCAAATGAGGGATTTGTAGAAGGTAAGGCCGGTGAGGCTCTTAGATATAGATCTAATATTAAAGGTGATGATATTAAGATATTTGCAGATGTCCATGTAAAACATGGCAGTCATTCTATAGTTGCTGATAGAAGTATAGAAGAACAAACAAGAGATGCAATTTGGTTTAATGCTGATGTATTAATTGCTACAGGAGAAAGAACTGGCGATGAAACTGAAATTACTGAAATAAATAAAATAAAAAATAATTCAAATTTACCAGTAATTACAGGAAGTGGATTAACTGGAGATAATGTAGAAAAAATATTAACTAATGCTCATGGTTCTATAGTAGGAAGTTGGCTTAAAGAAGATGGTTGCTGGTGGAAGCCAGTTGATGTGGATAGAGTTAAAAAACTAATGAATAAAGTGAAGAAGGTGAGAAAAGAACTAAATGAAAAATAAGATAATTTTTTTAGGAAGTTTAAATATAGATTTTGTTGCAGAAGTTAATCACTTACCTCAAAAAGGAGAAACAGTAAAATCAAATAAATTAAATACTTTTCCTGGAGGTAAAGGAGCAAACCAAGCTATAACTGCTTCAAGAATGGGAAGTGAAGTTTATTTAGTAGGTGGTATAGGAAAAGATAAATCGGGAGAAATAATGAAAAAATATTTAAAAAGAGAAAGAGTAAAAGTTGATTACTTAAAAGAAACTGATAAAATTACTGGTTTAGGATTTATAAATGTAGACAAAGAAGGAAACAATAGTATTGTAACATATTCTGGAGCTAATAATGAAATTAATATTGAGGATGTACTCAAGCTTAAACAAATATTAAAAAATACAGATATTTCTGTTCTGCACTGGGATGTAAATAGAGAAGCAGGAGAAAAATTTATTGAATTATCTTCTAAATTAGAAAATCAAGTTATTTTTAATTATGCTCCTGTAGAAGAAATAAAAGAAGAAATCTTTGAAAAAGTTGATGTACTAATTATCAATGAAGTTGAAGCAAATCAATTAACTGATATTAAAATTAAAAATAAAAAAAATGTTTTAAAAGCTGGAAATAAAATTTTAGATTTGGGAGTTTCTAATATCATTTTTACTCTTGGAGGAAACGGAGTATATATTATTAATAAACATGATATTAAATTTGTTCCAGCTATCAAAATAAAAGTTAAAGATACTACAGCAGCTGGTGATACTTTCATTGGAGCTTTTGCAAGTTACTATAAAGGGAATAATATTAAAGAAGCAGTTGAAAATGCTGTTAAAGTAGCTGGATTAACAGTTAGTAAAATGGGAGCTTATCCCTCGATTCCAACTTTAAAAGATGTAAAAAATTTCCATAGGAGGTGATAATAACTAAATAAGGTTAAGTTTAAATGAATTATAAAAATACACTAAGGGGTGAAATAATAATGAAAAAATTGAGCATTATTTTTATGGCATTAATTTTAATGATAAGTCTAATTTCTGTAAATGGTCTGGTTTCTGCACAGTCTGATGAAACAAAAGTAGCTTTTATTCCTCAACTTATAGGAATTCCATATTTCTCTGCAATGGAAGAGGGGGGTAAAGAAGCTGCAGAACGTTTTAATGTTGAATTTAACTATACAGGTCCTACAGAAACTAGTGCACCTGAACAGGTAAGAATTATGGAGAGTTTAATTCAACAAGAATATGATGCAATAAGTATTTCAGTTTTAGATCCAGAGTCAATAAATCCAATAATTAAAGAAGCTAGAGATAAAGGTATTTCAGTTTTAACATCTGATAGTGATAGTAGTGAAGATAGTTCTCGTCAGGCTTTTGTAGCTCAGGCAATGAATAAGGATTTAGGTTATACTTTAATTGATCAATTAGCAAAACAAATGAATGGTTCAGGAAAAATTGGTATAATTTCTGGAGAAGCTACTGCAACTAATTTAAATGCATGGATTGAGTTTATGCAAGAAAGAGTTAAAAATGAATATGAGGATATTGAGATAGTTGATATTAGATATACAACAGGTGGATCAAGTGAAGAAGCTTATAGACAGGCTAGACAATTAATGACAGCTAATCCGGATCTTAAAGGTTTAGTAGCAGTTGCTTCAACAACTGTTCCTGGAGTTGCACGCGCAGTTAAAACTATGAATAAAAAAGAACAGGTAGAAGTTATTGGTTATGGTTCTCCTAATACAGTTAGATCACATATAAAAGAAGGAATAATGGAAAGCTCAATTTTATGGAATCCTAAGGATCTTGGGTACTTGACTGTTTGGGCTATGAAACAATTTGCTAATAACAATGAATTAAAAGAAGGAAAAATAAATGTTCCTGGATTAGAAGATCCAGTAACCTGGTATCCTGAAAAGAAGACTTTATTATTAGGACCTCCTTTAATTATAACAGAAGAAAATGTTGATAACTTTGATTTTTAAACATTAGTTAATTTGTAAAAGAGGAGGTATGATTACTCCTCTTTTACAATTATAAAAATATAAAGGTAGGTGTTTATCTAATATGGAAAAAATTTTAGAAATGAAAAACATAAGTAAATCCTTTGGAGGAGTTCAAGCATTAGATAATGTAAATATTTCTGTACAAAAAGGAGAGATTCATGCTATTGTTGGTGAAAATGGAGCTGGGAAATCAACTTTAATGAAATCAATTTCAGGAGCATTACAACCTGATTCGGGTACAATTAAGGTTTATGATGAGATAGTGGATTTTGATAAGCCTAAAGAAGCATTTTCAATGGGGATTTCTATAGTTTATCAGGAACCTACATTTTTTTCTGAATTGACTGTTACAGAAAACTTTTTTATAAATAATGAAATAACTGATAAATTTAATAATATCAAATGGAGTAAAATGAATAGAGAAACAGCTAAAGCTTTGGAAAAATTTGATCTTGATCCTTCGATAAATGAAAAGAGAATGTCTGAATTAACTATAGGTACACAACAATTAGTTTTGATTTCTAAAGCTATTTATCAAAACGCTAATATTTTAATATTGGATGAGCCAACTTCAATTTTAAGTCAGGATGAAACAGATAGATTATTTAAAACAATAAAAAAACTTAAAAAACAGGGAACCTCTATACTTTATATAAGTCATAGACTTGAAGAAATATTTGAAATTGCTGATAAGGTGACAATTATAAGAAATGGGAAAGTTATAGATTATATGCCTATTGAAGAAGCAGAAGAGGATGATTTAGTAAAAAAAATGTCAGGAAAACATGTAGATGAAAAGAAATTTGATAAAGATAAAAACAAAGAAAAAATAAAAAATTTAAATAAAAGATCACCTATATTAAAAGTAAAGAATTTGTCTAAAAAAGATATTTATAATGATATTAATTTTGAAGTTAGACCCGGTGAAATTTTAGGATTTTATGGTTTAGTAGGTTCTGGCAGGAGTGAAATTGCTAGAAGTATTTTTGGAGATATTAATTTTGAGAAAGGTAAAATAAAATATCAAAATGAAGAATTGGTTATTAATTCTACTAGAGAAGCAATTGATAATGGCATTGCTTATTTACCAGAAGATAGAGGAACACAAGGGATATTTCCAATAATGTCAGTTTTAAATAATATATCTTCTGCTATAATATCTTGGTTAGCTAAATATGGTTTTATAACAGATGAAAAAAAAGAAAGAGAGATTGCAAAAAAGTATTATAATGATTTATCAATAAAAAGTAGCTCAATAGATGCTCCAGTTAATAGTTTGAGTGGTGGAAATCAGCAAAAAGTAGTTTTAGCAAGATGGTTGGCAGCTAATCCTAAATTGTTAATTTTGGATGAACCAACTAGAGGAATTGATGTTGCTACAAAATCTGAAGTTCATGATATTATTTTTGATTTGGCCAAAGAAGATATAGCTTTAATATGTATTTCTTCTGACCTTAATGATATATTAACTCTCTCAGATAGAATTATGGTTATGCATGAAGGAGAAATCAAAGATGAATTTACTCGAAATGAAGCAAATGAGGAAAAAATATTAAGATCAGCTATTGGAATGTAAAAATGTAAACTTGAGATTAAATTCTAAAATTGAAAGGAGGAAAAATAATTAAAACTGATATATATAAAAAAATTGACAAACATGTTCAGGAAAATGATGAAGAAATAATAAACGTATTACAGGAATTAGTAAGAGTACCTAGTGTTAATCCATGGTTTAAAAAAGATTCTAAACTGAATAAAGAAAAAGAATGTCAGTATATGCTAAAGGATAAATTAGAGAAGTTAGGTGCTGATACTAAAATCTGGGAACCTAATCCAGAAGAATTAAAAAAATTTAAAAATTATCCAGGTTATCATCCAAATAGAAATTTTAAAAATAGACCTAATTTAAGTGCCAAATTTTCGGGGAAAGGTAATGGGAGATCAATTTTATTATTTGGACATATTGATGTAGTAGATGTTGAAGGAGGATGGGCTGAACCTCCTTTTTCAGCTAAAATAAAAAATGGAAAAATTTATGGACGTGGAACCGCTGATATGAAAGCCGGCTTAGTTACTATGTTGATGGCAGTAAAAACAATAAAAAATCTGAACATAAATTTATCTGGAGATGTAATTTTTGGAAGTGTTGTTGATGAGGAAGCAGGAGGAATGGGGACTCTTGATTATATAGAAAATGGTTTATTAGCAGATGCAGGAATTTTAGCTGAACCAACTGATTTAAAGATAGCGCCATTATGTAGAGGTATTCTGTGGGGTAAAATTAAAATATCTGGTAGAAGTGGTCATATAGAGATTGATCATCCTCATTGGGAAAATGGTGGAGCAGTAGATGCTATTGAAAAAAGTAAATATATATTAGATCAGATAGAGAGGTTAAATAAAGATTGGAATAAAAGGAAAAAGCATCCTTTATTGCCTATACCATGTCAAATGATTCCGGCAGAAATAAATGGAGGAGATTATCCTACTACTTATGCAAATGGTGTTGAAATAGTTTTTAATGCTCAATATTTACCTGGAGAGAAAGATAAGTTTGGTCTTGGAAGTAAAGTAAAAAAAGAAATTGAGCATTATTTTGAAAAAGTTTTTAAAACAGATAGCTGGTTATCTAAAAATCCACCAGAAATCGAATGGATTCTTGATGCAGACTGTGGAGAAATTCCGGCAGATCATAATTTAGTAAAAATAATGAAAAATAATCATAAGAGATTTACTAAAAGTCATCATAAAATTATAGAAGGAGTTACAACACATACTGATATGGGTTTATTAATTAGGTCTGGAGTTGATACTTTAAATTTTGGACCTGGAAAACCAAGGGTAGCTCATCAAACTGATGAATTTATAGACAAAGATGACTTATTATCTGCAACAAAAATAATAGCTAAAACAATAGTAGATTGGTGTGGGATTGAAGCATAAGGAGGGTTTGAATAGATTATGAATAAAATAATTTCTAAAACCAATAAATTAACAAATAAATTTGGGCAACGACAAGTTGCTATAGTAATTCTTCTAATATTAGAAATAATTCTTTTTTCTATAATTACAGATTATTTTTTCACTTTAAGTAATTTTAATAGTATTATTTCAAGTTCAATTGATTTAGCAATAGTTAGTATTGGTATGACTTTAGTTATATTAATGGGTGGTATAGATGTTTCTATCGGTTCAATATTAGGAGTTATTGCAATTGTTATTGGTAAGCTATTAATAATGGGAGTTCATCCTATCTTGGTTATTTTAGCAGCAATAGCTACTGGAATAATATTAGGCGGTTTTAATGGTATTTTAATAGGTTATGCAGGTTTACCAGCTATTATTGTTACACTAGGAACAATGAATATTTGGAGAGCAGCAATATTTGGTTTATTGGGAGGTCAATGGATTTCAGGAATACCTTCTACATTTTATTTTTTAAATGAAAGTATTTTGGGAATTCCAATTAATTTAATAATTATTATAATCCTCTATAGTTTTTTTTGGTATTTAACTAAATATAGAAAATTCGGAAGAAAAATTTATGCGATTGGTAATAATGAAGAATCAGCTAGGTTAAGTGGTATCAATGTTAAAAAGACTTTTGTTTTAGTGTATGCTTTAATGGGAATTTTAGTTGCTTTTGCAGCTTTTACTTATATATCGAGAATGGGTGGAGTTGAAATTACTGTAAAAAGGGTACTACCCTTAAAAGCTATTGCTGCAGTAGTAATTGGTGGTAGTTCAATAACAGGAGGTAGAGGTTCAGTTTTAGGTACTTTACTTGGGGTTCTTTTCATAAATATATTACAAAATGGTATAATTTTACTTGGTATTCCCTCTTTATGGGAAAGAGCTATTGTAGGGGTATTAATAATCATTGCAATTGCAACTGATTTAATTTCTACTAGCGAATCAAAGGAGGGCACAGCTAATGAGGAATAAATTAAATAATATAAATCTATACAAATTAATTTCTAATAGAACTGTTTTTTTAATAATTTTAAATATTCTAGTATTTATTATAATGTCTTTGATTTCTCCTTATTACTTTAGTGTAGATACCATTTTAAGTATGACAAAATACGGAGTAGTTATAGCCCTTATTTCATTAGGACAATCATTAGTTATTTTAGGTGGTGGAGGTGGAATAGATTTAAGTTTAGGTTCTAATATAAGTCTTTCTGGTATATTGTTAGGTATATTAGTTAATGCTGGAGTAAACATTTGGTTTGCTTGCATTTTAACTATAATGATTGGAGTATTTTTAGGAAGTATTCATGGAGTTTTAGTAGCATATGGTAAACTACCTGCTTTTGCTGTTACTCTTGGTGGTTTATATACCTATGGTGCTTTAGCAATGGTATTAACAGATGGTATCCCTATATCTAATTTTCCTGAAGTTTTTTCAGTATTAGGGCAAGGAACATTCTTAAACATCCCTAATCAAGTAATATTCATTTTAATTCCTATATTTATAATCTTAAATTGGGTATTAAATAATACAGTATTTGGCAGGTCAGTGTATCTTGTCGGTATAAATGATGAAGCAGCAAATTTATCCGGGGTAAATGTAGAAAAAATAAGAACAATTCTATTTTCTATTAGTGGTGGTTTAGGAGCCGTTGCTGCGATAGTTATGACTTCATGGATTATGACCGCAAGACCAAATGCAGGTTATGGATTGGAATTGCAGGCTGTAACAGTAGCTGTATTAGGAGGTATCCATATATTTGGAGGAAAAGGGACTCTCTCTGGTACAATGCTTTCAGCTCTCATTATAACTAATATTGGTTATGGTTTGCAGATTGCTAATATTAACACAACCTGGCAATTAGCTATTTTAGGTATATTATTGTTAGGAGCAGTTTTATTAAATAAATTGGTTGGAGAAGAATAATGTTGTAAAATTAAGGAGGTTTATATATGTCTGATAAAAGAGTATTATTAGTAGGTGAGAGTTGGGAAACTTTTTCAGTTCATATAAAAGGTTTTGACACTTTTTATACAAGTAAGTATGAAGAAGGTGCTGATTGGATAATTGAGGCTTTAAAAAAAGCACGTTATAAAGTAGATTTTATTCCTAATCATAGGGCTTCAAGTGAATTTCCAACTTCTGAGAAAGAAATTAGTAAATATTCTACAGTTATATTAAGTGATATTGGGGCTAATACCCTTTTATTACATCCAGATACTTTTGAAAAATCTATACCTACAAGAAATAGGTTGAAGTTAATAAAAAAATATGTAAAAAAAGGTGGAAGCTTTTTGATGATAGGTGGTTATCTATCTTTTCAAGGTATCGAGGGAAAAGCTAAATATAAAAATACTGCTGTAGAAGAAATTCTGCCAATAAAAATGAAAAGCATAGATGATAGAATAGAAGTTCCTGAAGGTATGTATCCTGAAGTAACTACAAATCACAGTATTACTGAAGAGTTAGATAAAGAATGGCCTATGTTTTTAGGATATAATAAATTTTCTGCAACTTCAGAAGGTGAAATTTTAGCAAAATATAAAGAAGATCCATTTTTAGTAATAGGTGAATACGAAAAAGGTAGAACGGCAGCATTTGCTTCTGATTGTGCTCCTCATTGGGGATCAAAAGATTTCGTTGAATGGGATCAATATAATAAATTATGGCAACAATTAGTTGATTGGTTATCAAAAAATAATTAATAAAATTCACTCCCAATCATCAATAAACAGGTGGTTGGGACTTTTTTTATCTATAGTATAATAAGTTAGCAGGTGAAGTAAGTCATGAAATAAATCTTTTTATGATAGTTATTTTTATTATTCACATAGGTGGAGCACAAAATAGATAGTAAATATTATATTCTAAATTTTAAGAAAATTAAAATAATATATTTGACACTTGACTTTTGATATTTTAATTGATACTATAAAATTGTAAAATTTAAAAATTTTTTAAAAGGGGGTTGATTTTTTGAATAATATTTGGCCTTTTGAAGATTCAAAAAAAATTCAATATCTTAACAAAGATAAAATTAATAAACGAGTCTATAAAATTATTCTTTATGAAATTTTATCAGGTGAATATGAATCAGGTGATAAAGTTTTAATAAAAAATTTAACTAAAAAATATGATGTAAGCACTACTCCTATTCGAGAAGCACTTTCTAAATTGAAAAATGAGGGAATATTAGAAAAAAGCCCTTATAAAAGCTATAAAGTAAAGGGTTTTTCTGTAAATGAAATTGAGAGTTTATTTGAAGCTAGAATTATTTTAGAAACTCAGGCAATTAAATTAGCTTCAAGAAGAATAAACAAAGAAAATAAAAATAAATTTCAAGAAATTTTAAAAAATGGGGCTGAGTTTGTAAAAAATAAAGATTCTGGAGGATTTAATAAGAACAATGCAGAATTCCATTTTTGCATTTTTGAAACGAGTAAAAATAAATATTTATATGACATGATGGAAAATTTATATAAACAAATAATGTTATTAACTTTTAGATCTTTTAGTAATAGTGAAAGACCTAAAAAATCGTTGGAAGATCATAATAAACTTTATAAGTATCTTATTCAGGGGGAAGAAGAAAAAGGAATAATTCTGGTAAAAGAACATTTAAATAGATCTATGAGAAAAATAAAAAATGTTATTTAGGTAATTATTGAAAAATCAAAAGGGGGCTAAACAAAAGTGAAAGATAAAAATATAAAAAAAATTAAGAAAATTATCAAAAGTAATAATCTTGATTCTTTTATTCTTTTTAATAATGAATACAATAATAGGCCGAACATACAATATTTAAGCGGATTTACTGGATCTTATTGTATTTTATTACTAACAAGGAATGAACAATATATTATTACAGATTCACGTTATTATATTCAGGCTCAAGAAGAAACGAATTTTAATTTAATTAAACAAAAAGAACGTAAGCCATGGAAAATTATAGAAGATATTATTGGAGATCTTAATATTAAAAAAATGGGATTTGAATATGAAAAACTTGATTTAAAAAAATATAATAAATTAAATTCTATGATTGAAGAATTAATAGGATTAGATCAAATATTTATAAATATGCGTAAGTCTAAAACAGATTTTGAACTTGAAAAAATAAAAAAAGCTTGTGACATTGCTTCAAAAGCTTTTGATAATTTTTATCCAAATATTAAATTAGGAATGACAGAAGCAGAATTAGCTGCTGAACTTACATATGAAATGAGAAAATTAGGAGCCCAAAAACCAGTAAAAGGGCATTTTGTAGTAGCGTCTGGAATACGTGGACAAAAGCCTCATGGGGTTTTTACTGACAAAAAAATTGAAGATGGAGATTTTATCACTTTTGATTTTGGGGCAGTATATGAAGGATATGTAAGTGATATTACTAGGACTATTGGAATAGGAAATGTTTCAAGCGAATTAAAAAAAATATATGAAATAGTATATGAAGCTCAGAAAAAAACCATTTATTCAGCATCTTCAAAGTTAACCGGGGCGGAAATAGATAATATTGCAAGGGAATATATTGAATCAAAAGGCTATGGTGAATATTTTACTCACTCTACAGGACATGGGATAGGGTTAGAGATTCATGAATTACCAATGGTTAATATTACAAATAAGGAAACTTTACCTGTTAATTCTGTTGTTACTATTGAACCAGGTATTTATATACCAGATATTGGGGGGGTGAGAATAGAGGATGATGTGATAATTAAGGAGGATGGTTGTGAAGTAATGTCATCAGCTAAGAAGGAGTTAATTATTCTAGATTAATATTCAAACAAAAAATAGGAGGTAGTAGATATGAGTAGAAAAAAATTAGTTAGTATGATGTTGATTTCTTTATTTATAATTTTTGCTTTGACTTTAACAGGGCAAGCACAAGAAGGGGAAAAGGAAACATTAACAGTAGCTCAAGTGGCAGACATAACTACTCTAGACCCTCAAAAAGCAAATGATATTTATTCAGCGAATGTTATGACTCAAATTTATAACAAATTAGTAAAAATGGATAAAGAAATGAATATTGTTGGTGATTTAGCTAAATCTTGGGAAAATCCAGATGATAATACATGGATATTTAATTTGAAAGAAGGTATTAAATTTCACAATGGTCAAGATTTTACGGCTGAAGATGTTAAATTTACTATAGAAAGATTAAAAGATCCTTCCACTGCTTCTCCAGGAAAATGGTTAGTAGAAAAGATTACAGAAGTAGAAGTTGTAGATGACTATACTATTAAATTAATAACTAATGAACCATTTGCACCTTTGTTAAGTAACCTTGCTCGTTATGAAATGTTTATATTGAATAAAGAAGCAGTCGAAAAATATGGAGAAAATTATGCGGATAACCCAGTTGGAACAGGACCATTTATGTTTGAAGAACATATCTATGGAGATAAAGTTATTTTAAGCAAATTTGAAGATTATTATAAAGGACCTTCTGATATAGAAGAAATTGTATATCGAGCTATACCAGAAGATGCTACTCGAGTAATTGAAATTGAATCTGGTGGTATTGATATAATGTATAATATGCCAGTTCAAGAATTAGATAGATTAGGAGATGCAAAAAATTTAAATGTAATTGAAACACTAGGACAGTCAACTTTATATATGGGATTTAACTTTAAAGTAGAACCTTTTGATAATAAAAAAGTTAGACAGGCCCTAAATTATGCAGTAGATAAAAAGGGTATAATTGATGCAGTATTTTATGGTAAAGCTAATCCCTCTTATGGTCCTCTTTCTCCAAGTATTTGGGGGTTTGATAAAACTTTAGAACCTGCTTATCCATATAATCCAGAAAAAGCAAAAAAATTATTAGAAGAAGCAGGATACCCTGATGGGTTAGAAATTACTGCTTTTACAGATCCAAGAACAACAAGAAAAAATGTTACTGAATTAGTTCAAGCTTATTTATCTCAAATTGGAGTAAAGGTAGATATTCAAACTATGGAATGGAGTAGATTTCTCTCAGAAACTGCTTCTGGAATAAATGGTATGTTTATTTTAGGTTGGACAGGAACTGGTGATGCAGATGGAGGTTTATATCCTAGATTTCATAGTAGTAATATGAATTCATCTAATAGACATAATTGGGCTACAGATGAATTAGATACTTTGCTTGAAAAAGGCAGGACTACGGTAAATACGAAAGAAAGAAAAGAAATATATAAAGAAGCTCAGAGATATATAATAGAGGAAGCTAGTGATATTTTCATTGCTGTTACTGAAAATATAGCAGTAGCAACAAATAATATTAAAGGTTTTGAATTATATCCTAGTAATATAAACCCACTATATAATGTTAAAATAGAGAAGTAAATTAAAATAAAAATAACTAATAAAATAAAATAGGTCAGCTAAATATTTAGCTGACCTACTTTATTTATCGGAGGTGCTATATCAATAATGAGTCGTTATATTATTAAAAGACTTTTATACTTAATTCCCGTTTTATTTGGAGTTTCAATAATTATTTTTGGAATAATTCATTTGGCACCAGGAGATCCTGCACAAGTAATGCTAGGACCCAGAGCTTCAGAACAAGATATTATTCAATTAAGAGAAGAATTAGGATTAAATGAATCATTACCTGTTCAATATTTTACGTATATAAAAAATGCGGTTCAAGGAGATTTTGGTAATTCTATTCAAACTGGACGCCCGGTTTTTGAGGAAATAAAAAGTCGTTTTCCTGCAACATTAAAACTATCTGTTTTAGGTATGGTTTTAGCAATAGTTATTGGTTTTCCTTTAGGGGTAATCGCAGCTTTAAATCAGGATACATGGATAGATAAATTAAGTAGTTTTTTAGCATTAGTTGGATTTTCAATACCTAATTTTTGGGCAGGATTAATGTTAATGTTACTTTTTGCATCTATATTCCCAATATTACCATCTTCAGGATATGGAAGTTGGAAAAATTTAGTTTTACCAAGTTTAGCCCTTGCTATACAAACTATTGCAGTAATAGCACGTATGACCAGATCTAGTATGTTAGAAATCATCAGAAAAGATTATATTAAAACAGCAAAAGCTAAGGGGATTTCTGCAAAATTGGTATTAGTAAGGCATATTATAAGAAATGCATTAATTCCAGTAGTGACTATTGCTGGTTTATATTTTGGTCATTCACTTGGTGGAGTAGTTGTAACTGAAACAGTATTTTCATATCCAGGAATTGGAAGATTATTGGTATCTGCAATAAGAAGTCAGGATTATCCTGTTGTACAAACAGGGGTGCTTGTTTTTGCTGCTGGAGTTGGGGTTGTTAATTTAATAGTAGATATAATTTATGGATATCTTGATCCAAGAATTAAAGCACAATATCGTGCAATTAAAGAAAATGATCAAGAAAAATTAGATATGATTGGTAATGAATCTTCAATTGATAAGAAAATGAAAGAAGAAGGGGAGGATGTAGATGCCAAATAATAAAAAAAGAGGACAATTTTCTGAAACTTGGAGAAGATTAAAACAAAATAAAACAGCTATGCTTGGTCTAGGAGTTTTAATTATATTAGTAATTAGTGCAATTTTGGCGCCTGTTATTAGTCCTTATGATCCATTAGAGATTAATATAATGGATAAAATGCAGGGCCCTTCTTTACAACATCCTATGGGGACTGATAATTTTGGTCGAGATATTTTTAGTAGAGTAATATATGGGTCACGTTATTCCTTATATGTTGGATTTATAGCTGTGGGTATTGGAGCTGTATTTGGAGGAATTATTGGTGGAATTGGAGGATATTTTGGCGGTAAATTGGACAATATAATTATGAGAATCATGGATGTTTTACTAGCCATTCCGCGTGTAATTTTAGCAATAGCTATAGTAGGAGTTTTAGGAACAAATTTAACAAATGTTATGGTTGCTGTTGGAATAAGTATTTTACCAAGATATGCCAGGGTAGTGAGAGGTTCTGTATTGTCTTATCGAGAAGAAGAGTTTGTTGAAGCTGCTAAAGCAATTGGTGCAAGTGATATGCGTATAATATTTGAAACAATAATACCTAATAGTATGGCTCCAATTATTGTTCAAAGTACATTAGGTATTGCTAAAGCTATTCTTTCAGCTGCTACACTTAGCTTTTTAGGTTTAGGAGTTCAACCTCCAACCCCAGAATGGGGAGCCATGTTGAGTGCAGGCAGACAATATATGCGAGCTGCACCTCATTTAACTATATTTCCTGGATTAGCTATTGTAGTAGTGGTAATTTCATTGAATATGTTAGGTGACGGATTAAGAGATTCTTTAGATCCTAAATTAAGGCAGTAAAATTGTGAAAGGAGTTATTTATAATGAATAAACTGTTAAAAGTTGAAAATTTAAAAGTTCAATATAATACATTTGAAGGAACAGTAAAAGCAGTTAATGGATTAAATTTAGAAATTGACACTCAACAAACTTTAGGATTAGTTGGGGAAACTGGAGCTGGGAAAACTACAACAGCTCTTTCAATAATGAAATTAATTTCTGATCCACCAGGTAAAATAATTAATGGAGATGTATTTTATAAAAATAAAGAGATAAGTAAATTTACTGATAAGGAAATGAGAAGTATCAGAGGTAATGAAATTGCTATGATATTTCAGGATCCTATGACATCTTTAAATCCAGTAATCTCAGTTGGATTACAAATAGCTGAAATCATTCAGGCTCATGAAGATTTAAATAGAAATCAGGCAATGGATAAAGCAGCTCAAATGTTAAAGAAAGTTCAGATTCCTCCGGGAAGAGTAAAAGAATATCCACATGAATTTAGTGGGGGAATGAGGCAAAGAGTGGGAATTGCAATGGCACTTGCCTGTGATCCTTCTTTGATTATTGCTGATGAACCTACTACAGCATTAGATGTTACTATTCAGGCTCAAGTATTAGATTTAATGAATGATTTAAAAAAGGATTTTTCTACTGCAATGATAATGATAACTCATGATCTTGGTGTTGTTGGTGAAGTTTGTGATAGAGTAGCAATAGTATATGCTGGTAAAATTATTGAAGAAGGTAGTTTGGAGCAAATTTTTAGTAATCCTAAACATCCTTATACTGAAGGTTTATTTAATTGTATTCCAGATATTGAAGAAAAATATTCAAAAATCAATCCAATTGAAGGAACAATGCCTGATCCATTAAACCTTCCTTCAGGATGTAGTTTTTCTCCTAGATGTTCTTATACAAAAGAAATCTGCACCAAAAATTTTCCTGATAGTAGAGAAGTTGATGGCCATATGGTTCGATGTCACTTGTATGGTAAGGAAGGAGTGAAGTAAATTGGATCAAACTATTTTAGAAGTTAATAATTTAAAAAAATATTATTCTACTGGTGGAGGGCAGGTTTATGCAGTTGATGGGATAAACTTTTCTATTAATGATGGAGAAACCTTAGGATTAGTAGGTGAATCAGGTTGCGGTAAATCGACTACAGGTCGTACACTAATTAGGCTAGTTGAGCCAACTGGTGGAGAAATTAAATATAAAAATACTGATATAGTAAAATTGAATAAAAAAGAAATGCGTGAAATTAGAAAACAAATGCAAATAATATTTCAAGATCCATATTCATCTTTAGATCCGAGAAAAAGTGTGGGAGAAACTATAGGTAAACCTTTACAAATTTATAGAATTGGAAGTAAAAGTGAACGTGAACTTGAAGTAGATAGATTAATGGATCTTGTGGGGTTAAGTGAAAATTTATATAATAAATATCCCCATGAATTAGATGGAGGACGCCGTCAACGTGTAGGTATTGCAAGGGCTTTAGCACTTGAGCCAGATTTTATTGTATGTGATGAGCCGGTTTCTGCACTTGATGTTTCAATTCAAGCTCAAATTTTAAACTTATTAGAAAATCTACAAAATGATTTGGGATTAACTTATTTATTTATTGCTCATGATTTATCTGTAGTTAAACATATTAGTAATAGGATAGCGGTTATGTATTTAGGAAAAATGGCTGAAATTGCTGATAGTAATGAATTATTTAAAAATCCCAAACATCCTTATACACAAGCATTATTATCTGCTATACCAATACCAAAATTAAATAAAAAAGAACGTGAAAAAGTAATACTTAAAGGTACTGTTCCTAGCGCTATATCGCCACCTTCTGGATGTAGGTTTCATACTAGATGTATTCATAAAAAGCCAATATGTGAAGAAATTGTTCCTGAATTAAAAGAAATTGATAAAGATCATCAAGTGGCTTGTCATTTATACAATTAATAAATTTTTTATTTATAAAAATGGTCTATATTAAAAAAATAAATTTTAAGATATTTTATTTCGTAAAGGGGGGATGATATGACATATGAATTAAACCTTTTATATTGGTTTTTATCATTTCTACCAATTATTAGTGTTTTAATACTAATAATGTTTTTTGGATGGACAGGTGGTAGATCAGGTGCTTTTAGTTGGTTTATTGCAGTTGTTTTAGGTTATTTTATCTTTGGAGCTGATTTGAAATTAATTGCCACAGCTTCAATTAAAGGATTATGGACAACTATTTTCATATTATATATTATATGGGGAGCAATGACTTTATATAATATTGTAAAACTAATAGGTGGTTTTGAAGTAATATCAAAAACATTTACAAATTTAACAGGAGATTCAAAAGTTCTTCAATTATTAGTCATAAGTTGGGGGTTTGTAACTCTTATTCAAGGTGTAGCAGGGTTTGGAACTCCAGTAGCAATAGCAGCTCCTTTATTAGTAGGTTTAGGCTTTAGTCCTGTTGTTGCCACTTCTTCAGCACTAATAGGTAGAGCATGGTCAGTTACATTTGGATCTCTTGGTTCTTCGTATGCTGCTTTAGTAAAAATGACATCTTTAAGTCCAGCAAGTCTTGCTTTCTGGAGTAGTATTTTTTTAACTATTGTTTGTTTTGTTACGGGATTAAGCATTTCATATTTATATAATGGGAAAAAAGGTTTGAAAGATGGAACACCAGCTAGCTTAGCATTAGCTGCAGGTATGAGTGCTTCTTTAATAGTAACAGCTAATTTTGTTCTTCCTTATATTGCTAGTCTTATGGCTGGTTTAATAGGAATGTTTATTGGGACTTTAGTATTACCTAAAACGCGATGGTATAAATCAAAATATACTAAAAATAAAAATATCCAAAGATCTTTAGGTTTCAATACAGCCTTCTCTCCATATTATATTTTATTAATATTAGCTTTTGGAATTTATCTTACTCCTTTAAAAGAGTATTTATCTAAATTCAAAATTGCTTTATCTTTTCCTATGACTGAAACAACTATGGGAGTAATAAATAAGGCAAATTCTTCTTATTCACCAATCGAAATATTTACAACGCCAGGAACACTTATATTTTTATCAGTATTAATTTCAATATTATATTTCAAGAAAAAAGGTTTATGGAAGAAAAAATACAAAAAAGAAGTATTCAATTCTTTAATATCTCAGGCTATACCTTCTACTGTAACAGTAATGACTATGAGTATGATGGCCCTTGTTATGATGGAAACAGGTATGACTACTTTTTTAGCAAAAGGAACTGCAAATTTTGCAAGTAGCATATATCCTCTTTTAGCTCCTTTTATAGGAATATTAGGTTCTTTTATGACTGGAAGTAATACATCTTCTAATATTGTCTTTGCTGCTTTTCAAGAAAATGTAGCTTCTTTTTTAGGAATAAATGCTGTTATAATTAGTTCTCTACAAACAACCGGGGGCGCAATAGGAACAGCAATATCACCTATGAATGTTGCTTTAGGAACAGGAGTTACTAGAATAGTAGGTAAAGAAGGAGTTATTATCAAGAAGGTAATTATATATACAATAATTATGGGTATTGCTGTTGGATTATCAGCATATATATTTATGATATGGATGTAAATTATTTCTATAGAATATTATTATAAGGAGTAAATGATTATGAAAAGAAAAGGATTGTTATTAGCTATAGTAGCTATTTGGTTTGATTTTCCTTATTTATATTATGGAATAAATAATAATAATTATCTAATAATTGTGTCAGGATTATTTTTATTATCTTTAGGCGTAGGTTGGATTTTATTATCTGGATAAAAATAGGTAAATAAGTAATATGAATTTTAAGTTGGAGGTATAAATATGAAAAAGGCTGATTTTTTAAATTATCCATTTAATTCACAAAGAAATACTGTATTTGCCAGAAATGGTATAGTTGCTACTTCACAACCTTTAGCTGCTCAGGCTGGATTGAGGATTTTAGAAAAAGGTGGAAATGCAATTGATGCTGCGATTGCAACAGCAGCAGCTTTAACAGTTGTTGAACCAACTTCAAATGGGATTGGAGGAGATGGATTTTCCATTGTCTATCATAATGGAAAATTATCCGGACTTAATGGAAGTGGTAGATCCCCAAAATCAATTTCTGCCAAAAAATTACGTGACAAAGGCCATGAAAAAATGGAGAAGTTTGGCTGGCTTCCAGTAACCACTCCTGGGGTACCTGGTACCTGGGCTGCATTGTCAGAACGTTACGGACGACTTGATTTTGAAGATTTATTTGAACCGGCAGTTGAGTATGCCCAAAAAGGTTATCCAATTACACCTACTTTAGGATATTATTGGAATAGAGCCTATAAAGCATATAAAGAAAATCTTAAGGGAGAAGAGTTTGAAAACTGGTTTAAAACTTTTGCTCCTAAAGGTAGAGCACCCAGGATTGGTGAGATGTGGAAATCTGCGGATCATGCTAGAACATTAAAAGAAATAGCTGAAACCAAAGCTGAATCTTTTTATAAAGGAAAAATAGCAGAAGAAATAGCTGCTTTTTCTAAAAAATATAATGGATATTTATCTAAAGAAGATCTGGCTTCTTTTGAAGTTGAATGGGTAGATCCTATTAAAGTAAGTTATAAAGGTTATGATGTCTGGGAATTACCGCCTAATGGCCAGGGTCTTTCAGCTTTA
>Ga0102925_1000593_pt1 | contig 19985 bp, 16 predicted proteins | sample SalPonR1_A_D1_MG_FD_78216 | JGI IMG/M metagenome (GOLD analysis project Ga0102925, IMG submission 78216) | Salt pond soil microbial communities from South San Francisco under conditions of wetland restoration - Salt Pond MetaG R1_A_D1_MG | ecosystem: Environmental > Aquatic > Marine > Intertidal...
GACCCTCTGCCCAGCCAGTACGCCCGCATCGCGCAGGCGCCGCAGGCGCCGCCAGGTGGCGGGCTGGCTCAGCCCCACCGTGTCACCCACGGCCGCCGCGCTGCGCCCGGCATCGCGGGTCATCTCGCGCAGCAGCGCGCGATCGGTGGCGTCCAGGTCCGTCACAGGGGCAGGCTTTCGTCGTTCTTGAGTGTCGCGACCGTCATCAGCGCCTCCAGTTCGGCGATATGGGGCAGGGCGAGGATGCGCTCGCGGTAGAGCTGCTGGTAATGGGCCATGTCGCGGGCGATCACGTAAAGCCGCACGTCGACCCGGCCAAGGAAGGTCTGTATCTCGACAACCTCGGGGATCTCGCGCGCGGCGGAGATGAAGGCGTCGAAGGCGTTCGACTGGGTCTTTTCGAGGGTGAAGCGCAGGCTGACTGCCACGGCATATCCCAGCGCCGTCCAGTCGATCCGCGCGCGGCGTCCGCGCAGGATGCCGCGCTCTTCCAGCCGGGCCAGCCTGCGTGTCGCGCGCAGGGCCGTCACACCTGCCCGCCCGGCCAGGTCGGCGGCGGTCAGGCTCGGATCGGCCTGCAATTGGCGCAGGATACGGCGGTCCAGGTCATCTAGCATGAAAAATTCATTATTTTAAAATATTGCGAATAACAACATCATTAGGGCGGCAAAAAGACTGTTTTGCCCTCTCGCCATCCCGGCCGGCTGGCGGCATAACAGCGCCCGAGACAAGCAAGCCAAAAGAAAGGACCGCCCCATGCGCGTTTATTATGATCGCGATTGCGATGTGAACCTGATCAAGGACAAGAAGGTCGCCATACTCGGCTATGGATCGCAGGGCCACGCCCATGCTCTGAACCTGCGTGACAGCGGCGCCAAGAACGTCGCCGTGGCCCTGCGCGACGGCTCGGCCTCGGCCGCAAAGGCTGAAGGCGAAGGCCTGCAGGTCATGGGCATCGCCGAGGCGGCCGCCTGGTGCGACCTGATGATGTTCACCATGCCCGACGAGCTTCAGGCGGAGACCTACCGCAAATACGTCCGCGACAACCTCAAGCCCGGCGCGGCCATCGCCTTTGCCCATGGCCTGAACGTGCATTTCGGCCTGATCGAGGCGCCCGAAGGCGTCGACGTGATCATGATGGCCCCCAAGGGCCCGGGCCACACCGTGCGTGGCGAATACGTCAAGGGCGGCGGCGTGCCCTGCCTGGTGGCCGTGGACCAGGACGCCACCGGCAAGGCCATGGAAATCGGCCTGTCCTACTGCTCGGCCATCGGTGGCGGGCGCTCGGGCATCATCGAGACCAACTTCCGGCAGGAATGCGAAACCGACCTGTTCGGCGAACAGGCCGTTCTCTGCGGAGGACTGGTCGAGCTCATCCGCATGGGCTTCGAGACCCTGGTCGAGGCCGGCTACGAGCCAGAAATGGCCTATTTCGAATGCCTGCACGAGGTGAAGTTGATCGTGGACCTGATCTACGAGGGCGGCATCGCCAACATGAACTACTCGATTTCGAACACCGCCGAATACGGCGAATACGTCTCGGGTCCGCGCATTCTGCCCTATGACGAGACCAAGAAGCGCATGAAAGAGGTCCTGAATGACATCCAGACCGGCCGTTTCGTGCGTGATTTCATGCAGGAAAATGCCGTTGGCCAGCCCATGTTCAAGGCCACCCGCCGCCTGAACGACGAACACCAGATCGAACAGGTTGGCGAGAAGCTGCGCGCCATGATGCCCTGGATTTCCGCGGGCAAGCTGGTGGACAAGACCAAGAACTGAGCGGACGGAAATTACACAATTCCCGTTGCTGGATGGAATTCCCGGTAATTCGACCCCGGTCCCGCAAGCAGGTGCTTGCGGGACCGTTTCGTTTCAGGGCAAGTGGCGGACATGGCGCCGCAACCGACCCTGACGAACTGGCTTTCCGTCATCGCCCTCGGCCTGATCTGGGGCGGGACCTTCATGGTCGTTTCCATTGCCCTGCAGGGCTATGGACCGCTGACGGTGGCCGGCGCGCGCACCACGCTGGGGGCGGTGTCGCTGCTGGCCTTGATGCAGGTCCTTGGCCGGCCCTGGCCGCGCGGGCGTGCCGTCTGGACCTACCTTGCGGTGATCGGACCGCTGAATACCGCCTTGCCCTTCTTCCTGCTCAGTTGGAGCCAGCAATATGTGCCCTCGGCCTTTGCCGGACTGGCCATGGCGGCGATGCCGCTCTTCGTGCTGCCCCTGGCGCACCTTGTCAGTGACGAGAAACTGGCCCTGCGCAAGACGTTGGGCGTGATCCTTGGCTTCGTTGGCGCCGCGGTCTTGCTGGGGCCGGGGGCGTTGCGCCTCGGGCAGGGGATCGTGCCGCTTGCACAGATCGCCTGCCTGGGGGCGGCGCTGTCCTATGCCGTCGCCTCGGTTCTGACCCGCCGCTGTCCGCCGGTCGATGCCATCGCTATGGCCGCGATCACCCTGACGGTCGGCGCGGTCTGCCTCGTCCCTGCGATGCTGCTGATCGAGGGGGTGCCCGAGTGGCAGCCCGGCGCGCCGGGGCTTGCAATCCTTTTCCTGGGGCTTGTGCCCACGGCCCTGGCCGCGCTCTTGCGGGTGACGGTTGTGCGCAGCGCGGGGTCGGTCTTCATGACGCTGGTCAACTACCAGGTTCCGGTCTGGTCGATGGTCTTCGGGGCGCTGGTTCTGAACGAGGCGCTGCCGGGCCGCTTCTTCGTCGCGCTCGCGTTGATTCTGGCAGGCCTCGCGATCAGCCAGTGGCGCCGACAGCGGCGGCTGTTCAAAGTGCGCGCCTGAGGTGCACGAGCTGGCCCGTGCCGCGCTACCGGGCGCTTTGTTCGACCTCGGCCACGATCCCCTCGACCACCTGCGCCAGCAGGCCCTCATCCTCGCATTCGGCCATGACACGGATCAGCGGTTCGGTCCCGGACTTGCGGATCAGAAGGCGGCCCTTGCCGTTCAGTTGCCCCTCGGCTGCCGCGATGGCCCGCTTCACCGGGCCCATGCCCAGTGGATCGCATCCCGTCGCATAACGCACGTTGCGCAGAAGCTGAGGCACAGGATCGAAGACCCGCGTCAACTCGGAGGCGCGACGGCCCGTCTCCACCATGGCCGCCAGGAACTGCATTCCAGCCAGCAATCCGTCACCCGTGGTGGCATAGTCGGTCATCACGATGTGGCCCGATTGTTCGCCGCCCAGGTTGAAGCCGCCCGCGCGCATCCGCTCGACCACGTAGCGGTCCCCGACCCGGGTCCGGTCCAACGCGATGTCCCGCCCCCCCAGGTAGCGTTCCAGTCCGAGATTGGACATGACCGTCGCGACCAGCGTGTTCCCCGCGAGCCGGTCGGCCTCGGCCCAGCGGCTCGCGAATAGCGCCATGACCTGGTCGCCGTCGGCGACGGTGCCGGATTCGTCGAGGATCATCACCCGATCGGCGTCACCATCCAGGCATATCCCGACATCAGCGCCGTGGGTCACGATGGCCTCGGCGGCGCGGCGCGGCGCGGTAGAGCCGACCCCATCATTGATATTGTAGCCGTCCGGGGCAATGCCCACGGGGACCACCTCGGCGCCCAGTTCCCACAGGACTTCGGGGGCGACGCGATGTGCGGCGCCGTTCGCGCAATCGACCACCACCTTGAGACCGGCCAGGGTGCGCCCCGTCGGAAAGGTCGACTTGAGCCGCTCGGCATAACGGAAACGTCCGTCGTCGATACGCTTGGCCCGGCCGATGTTCACGGCCTGGACGGGCTCGATCCCCGCTTCGAGCAACCGCTCGATCTCGGTCTCGGCCGCGTCGGACAGCTTGAAGCCATCGGGGCCGAAGAACTTGATACCATTGTCGACCGCCGGGTTGTGGCTGGCCGAGATCATGATGCCCAGATCGGCGCGCATCGAGGTGGTCAGCAGTCCCACCGCGGGCGTCGGCACCGGGCCGAGCAACAGCACGTTCATGCCCGTGCTGGTCAGGCCAGCAGTCAGCGCGTTCTCGAACATGTAGCCCGACAGGCGGGTGTCCTTGCCGATGACGACCCGGTGGTCGTTGGCCCGGTCATTGCGGAAATAGCGCCCGGCAGCAGCGCCCAGGCGCAGGGCCAGGTCCGCCGTCATCGGCGGTGTATTGGCGGTGCCGCGTACCCCGTCGGTGCCAAACAGCTTGCGGGTCATGGTGCCTCTCCTTTCAGGGCGTCGGCCACCTGGAAGGCCTGCCGGGTCTCGGCCGTGTCATGCACCCGCAGGATCTGGACCCCTTGGGCCAGTCCGTGCAACGCCAAGGCGAGAGATCCGGGTACACGGTCCCGGGCCTCTGGTGCGTCGGCCAGCGTTCCGATGAGGCGTTTGCGCGAGGCTCCCAGCAGGACCGGACAGCCCAGTGCGTGAAACAACGACAGCCGCCGCAGCAACGCAAGGTTGTGGTCGAGAGTCTTGCCGAAACCGATCCCGGGGTCAACGACGATGCGGTCTCGCGGCAGGCCCGCCGCCTCGGCCAGCGCGATGCGGTTGGCCAGGAAATCGTAGACGTCCAGAAGCACGTCGTCATAGGTCGGGTTATCTTGCATGTCCTGGGGCGTGCCCTGGGCATGCATCAGGCAGATCGGCAATCCGCTATCGGAGGCGAATGGCGCCATGCGGCTGTCATGGGAAAAGGCCGAGACATCGTTGAGCATGCTGGCGCCGGCCCCCATCGCCGCCCGCGCGACCATGGATTTTCGCGTGTCGATGGAAATCGGCCTGTCGCTGCCAGCGCGGATCGCGGCGATCACGGGCGCGGTGCGGCTCACCTCTTCCTCGACGCCGACCTCGACCGCGCCGGGGCGGGTGCTTTCGCCGCCCACGTCGATGATGTCGGCCCCGGCGGCCTGCATGGCGCGGGCCTGGTCCAGCGCCGCCTCGGGGTCCATGAACAGCCCGCCGTCCGAGAAACTGTCGGGCGTGACATTCAGGATGCCCATCAGCCGCGGGTGCGCCATGTCCAGCCCGGCCAGCGGCGCGCGCGGGGCGCCAAGCCGCTCCAGCACCTCCGCGGGGACCTCCTCCGCCGGGATCAACTCGGGCGCGTCCGTTCGCGTGATCCGTTCCACCTGGGTGAACCAGCACCATCCGCCGGCCAGCGTGATCGCCCCGGCGGGCCGGTGCGGGTCGCCTTGTACGACGGGGCGGAAATAGGCCTTGGCGGGGTCGGGCATCAGTCCAGCGCGTAGCTTGTGGTCGGCAGGGCGCAGTCTGGCGCGGCCGCGCCGAGAACGCAAAGCTCTTCGGCCTGCATTTCGCCCGCGAACCAGGCGGCCAGCGCCAGCGCGTCGCGCGGGCTGGCCGAGGGGCTTTCCACGGCGTCCAGCACGATCTTGGAGGGTGCCCAGACACAGATCTGGCCATTCTTCATGGCCCAGTCGAGTTCCGTCCGGCTGCGGGTCACCACGCAGCGACGGTCGCGCCCGGCCAGCACCCAGGCGTTCTGCTCGATGGCAAGCAGGTCGATGCGGCGTTGCGCCAGGGCTGCCCGCGTTTGTGGGGCCGGGGTATCGGAGGGCCCGACGCAGAATATCAGCGGCGCGGCGCGCGCGGCGAAATCGTCGATCCAGCCCGACAGGCTGTCGGATGTGATCGCCGAGTTGGTCAGGTAGACGATGCGCGGGTGCGGGGCCTCTTCGTGGGCCTGGGCAGCGGCGGCCTGCTTGCCGCGCTCGCGCGCGATTTCGACGCCCAGGGCGCCGGGGCCGCGGTCCAGTTTCTCGATGCGCACGAAGACCCGCTCGGCCTGGGGTTCCAGCAGGATACGGTCGGCCACACGCTCGGCGAGGGTTTCCAGCAGGTTCAGACGCTCCGCGCCCAGCTCGTGCTGGATCGCTTCGGTCACCCGGTCGTAGGACAGTATGCGGTCGACATCATCCTCGATGGGACCCGACAGCGGGGCGACCTCGACCACCACGTTGAACTTGATGTGCTGAAGGGTGCCGCGCTCGGCCTGAAAGGCGCCGATCTCGACCTCGGCGACGTAGTCGCGCAGAGAGATCCGGTCATTGAGCGCGCCTTCGGCGGGCACGGTGGCTTCGGCCCGTTCTGCCGGATGGGCGAAAGCGAGACGGATGTCGGTATTCATGGGGCACCCCCGGTTGACATGTCGCGGGGATACTAGGGCCTTGGCACGGGAACAAGCGCCGATGCGCGACCGGCGAATGCCCGCGCGCGACGCGGCCCGTCTCAGCCTTGGCGATAGAAGTGGTGCGAGCCGATGGTGATGGTGCGCGGGAAGATCCGCGCCCAGCGCGGGCTTACGGCACGGGTATGGTAATAGGTGGCGCCGTCTGTCAGGTCGCCCGGCGCTACCCCGTCCATCAGAAGACGGGCCACCTTGCCGACCGCGGTCCAGGCGCGCGGTTCATGCACTGTTTCGGGGTGCCCGTCGCAGGTGAAGGTGAACTGGCAGGCATAAAGCTGCCCTGTCCCTTGTGAGACCACAGCGCATACATCGTCTGGAAAGCGGGCGCTGTCCACGCGGTTGAGGATGACCTCGCCGACGGCGAACATGCCACGCACGGATTCGCCGCGCGCCTCGAAGTAGAGCGCCTCGGTCAGGCATTCCCACTGCGCGCCACCCTCGGGGGCGGGCTGCCTGGCGAGAAAGGCATTGTCATAGAGGATCGTCCCCTCGGCGGTCTCGGCCTTGCGCGCGACCGGGCTGGGCGGCGCGGTCAGCGCCGACATGCGGCTGTTGGGCACCATGCGGATCGCCTCGCGCTCCTGACCCAGAAGGGTGGCAAGCCGGGTCTCCAGCAATTCCGCCTTGGCGGCAGTGCCGATCGGAACGAACGCCACGGCTGCGGCCAGAACGGCGCGCTTCAGGATCCGAGAAAACATTTTTCATCCCCACAGGTGTCGCAAGGCGCGGAGCCCTGCCAGCGGGGCTGGACATAGGGCAGGGGTGGCCCATCGTCCACCCCGGGGGTCACAGGGCCGTCATGCAGATGATGCAATAGGGGCACAGGCCTCGCCTGAATATCAATATATTGATCCTGAAATCACTGACGCACTAAATATGCTACTTTGCCTTGCCTTCAAGATAGAGCTGTGCGGCGGTCAACCGCGCAACCGGCACCCGGAACGGCGAGCAGGAAACATAGTCGAAGCCGTTCGCGCGGCAGAAATCGATGGCCGCGCGGTCGCCGCCGTGTTCGCCACAGATCGACAGCGTCACGTCCGGACGGCCCGCACGGCCGCGCTCGGCACCGATGCGCAAAAGCTCGCCCACCCCGTCCAGGTCCAGCCGGTGGAAGGGGTCCTCGTCATAGACACCCAGCCTCACGTAGTCGGACATGAAGCGGCTGGCGTCGTCGCGCGACAGGCCATAGGTCATCTGGGTCAGGTCATTGGTCCCGAAAGACAGGAAGGCGGCGTGCTGGGCGATGTCGGCAGCGCGCAGGGCGGCGCGCGGGGTTTCCACCATGACGCCGAGGCGATAGTCGAAATCGGCCCCGGTCTCGGCGCGCACGGCGGCGGCCACGGCGTCGATGCGGCCCTGGACCAGTTCGACCTCCTTCATGGCGCTCACCAGAGGGATCATGATCTCGGGGACCACAGGCGCGCCGGTCTCGCTGGCCGCGATCGTGGCCTCGAAGATGGCGCGGGCCTGCATCTCGTAGATCTCCGGCACGGTCACGCCTAGCCTGACACCGCGCATCCCCAGCATGGGGTTGTATTCCTCAAGCTGCTCGATCCGCTCGACCACCTGGCTGAGCGGCAGGTCCAGCACGTCGGCCAGGTCGCGCATTCCAGCCTTGCCGGTCGGAAGGAACTCGTGCAGCGGCGGGTCGAAAAGGCGGATGCAGACCGGCAAACCCTCCATGATGCGGAACACCTCGGTGAAATCCGCCCGTTGCAACGGTAGCAGCCGGTCCAGAACTGCCGCGCGCCCCTCGGGACTGTCCGAGAAGATCATCTCGTGCATCAGGTTGACGCGGTCTTCCTCGAAGAACATGTGCTCGGTCCTGCACAGCCCGATGCCCTGCGCCATGAAGTTCCGGGCACTCTGGGCGTCGGCGGGGGTGTCGGCATTGGCTCGGATGCCGATGTCGCGCAATTCGTCGGCCCAGGACAGCAGCGTCTGGAAGGTGTCGTCCAGTGCGGCCTCGACCGTCCTGGCCTGACCATTGAGCAACTGCCCGGTGGTTCCATCCACGGTGACGATGTCGCCTTCGCGGAAGATGCGCCCGCGCGGTCCCTTCACCTGGCGTTTGCGTTCGTCGATCACCAGGCCGTCGGCCCCCACGACACAAGGCAGGCCCAGCCCGCGCCCGATCACCGCGGCATGGCTGGTAATACCGCCGCGCACGGTCACCACGGCCTCGGCGGCATGCATCCCGCGGATGTCCTCGGGCGTCGTTTCCCGGCGCATCAGCACGCAGGACTCGTTGCGTGCCGCGCTCGCCTGCGCCTCGTAGGGCGAAAAGACCAGCCGTCCCGCCGCCGCGCCGGGGCTGGCAGCGATGCCGGTGGTGATGATGTCCCGGGTGGCGTCCGCGGCCACCTGCCGGTGCAGCAGTTCCGACAGCGCGTCTGGTTCGACGCGCATCACCGCCTCGTCGCGGGGGATGATCCCGTCTTCGGCCAGGTCGACGGCCACGCGCACGGCTGCCCGCGACGATCTTTGGACGCGGATCGCGTCGAGGACCTTGATCGCACCGTCCTGCAGCACGAACTTGACCTCCATTTCCTCGCGAAGTTTCTGGCGGCAGGCTGCGCCGAGGGCTTGAAGCTGCGCGAAGACCTGCGGGCAGCGATCCTCCAGCGAGGGGCCGCGAGGATCCCGCGTGAGGTAAAGCGTGTCCTCCTGTTCACGCAGGCGTTCGCCGCTGACGGCCTGGGCCTTGTAGCGCCCGGTGGCCCGGCGCTGGCCCGTGGCCGGGTCGATGAACTGGATCACGCCGTAGCCGCTTTCGCCCGCACCGATGCCCAGGGCCATTTCCTGAACCACCAGCCCCAGCCCGGCGTCTGCGGGTGCGCCCTTGGCCTGTCTCAGCAGGCGCGCGCTGGTGCTGTCCCAGGCCCGCGCCATGGTACGCAGAACCTCGGCCAGCTGGACCTCGGCCAACTGCGGGAATGGCGCGTCCGTTTCGGCCTCGTAGACCGCCAGCATGGCATTGAGATTATCAATGCTGGGATGGGCTGCGGCGTTGAATTCCTCGGCGTCCAGCCGCGCGACATGCACCGCGTATGACTGTACGAACGACATGTAGAGCCGGGTCGCCATGTCCTCTCCGATGGTGCCGCAAAGCGCCTCGTGCTTGGCCGCGTTCATGCCGATGTTGAGCATCGCGCCCGGTCCGCCCCAATCAGGGTTCAGGCTGGACGGCCGGACGGACAGCAGTGGCAGCGTGGGGAATTCGCGCAGGATAGCGGCGGCGGCCGGGGGCTGACCACCGGCGATCTGGCGCACCGCGTCAAAGGACAGCGCCACGGTCTTGGGCACGGGGAAATCCATTCGCACCAGCCGTTGCAGGCACTTCGCGCGGCCGCCGTGAACCTCGCCCGCCATGGGCGCGGTCCGGGTAATGACGCACATGTCCTTCAGGGTCACGACTTTCTGCATTGCAGCACTCCTCTGCACGGCACCTTAGGCCGCCCACGATTCGGCGCAAGCCCAGTGTCGGTCATGCAGGGCCGCCGGGCGCCTAGCCCTCGATCCGGCGCAGGTCGGCCACGTCGAGGCAGGTCTTGCGGATGCGCGAGAGCAGGTTCAGCCGGTTGCGCCGCAGCACCGGGCTGTCGGCATTGATCTGCACCTCATCGAAGAAGGCGTCGATCGGCGCGCGCAGATCGGCCATGGCCCCCATGACGGTGGCGAAATCCTCGGCCCCCATGGCGGGGGTGATCCGGGTGTCGGCCGCGTCCAGCGCGGCGAACAGCGCGGTTTCGGCCTCTGACTCGGCGAATTTCACGTCCGCGCCGAAGGAGTATTCGACCCCGTCCTTTTCCTCGGCCTGGGACAGGATGTTGTTGGCCCGCTTGAAGCCCTGGATCAGGTTCTCGCCATCGTCGGTGCGCAGGAAGTCCGACAGCGCCTCGGCCCGCTTGACCAGCAGGGTCAGGTCGTCGTTGCCGGGCATGGCAAGGCAGGCGTCGATGACGTCATGGCGGACACCCTCGCCCCGCAGGTGGACCTTGAGGCGATCGTGGAAGAAACCCAGCAAATCGTCGCTGGTATCCGGCAGTTTGTCCTTCACCAATTTCGTGACCGGTCCGGCGTGTTTGCCGCCGACTTCGACCACGGCGCGGAAGGCGGCGCCGAAGACCCCGTGATCTGCGATCTCGTCAAGGATTTCGTCGAGCGTGTCGATCTCGTCCTCGGCCACATCGGCCCTGTTCAGTTCCACCTTGTGGCGTAGCAACTGCGCATCAACGAAGCGATCCAGGTGCAGGCGCAGGCCATTCCCCAAAACCAGCCGAATAACCCCGAGCGCCGCACGGCGCAGCGCGTAGGGGTCCTTGGACCCTGTCGGTTTCTCGTCGATCGCCCAGAACCCTGTCAGCGTGTCCAGCTTGTCGGCCAGCGCCACGGCCACGGACACCGGCGCGGTGGGCGCGTCGTCTTCCTGCCCCATGGGTTTCCAGTGGTCGCGGCAGGCCTCGGCGACCTCCGGGCTGCGCCCGGCCTCCAGCGCGTAATAGCGCCCCATGACGCCCTGCAATTCGGGAAACTCGCCCACCATTTCGGACCGCAGGTCAGCCTTGGCGATGCGCGCGGCCTCTTCGGCCATGTCCGGGTCGACCCCCACATGCGGCGCGATCTCGCGGGCCAGCGCGGCGATGCGGTGGACCCTGTCTGCCTGGCTTCCCAGCTTGGCGTGGAAGGTCACGGAGCTTAGCCCGTCAAGCCAGTCCTGCATGCCCGCCTTGGCCACGCGCAGGTCGTTTTCCCAGAAGAACTTGGCGTCGGCCAGACGCGCGGCCAGAACCTTCTGGTTGCCCGCCAGGATCGTCTTGCCGCCATCGGGGGCTGCGATATTGGCGACGGTGACAAAGCGGGTGATCTGCCCTGTCTTGTCGCGCACCGAGAAGAATTTCTGGTGCTCCTTCATCGAGGTTTGCAGCACCTCGGGCGGCAGGTGCAGGAAGTCGTCGTCGATCTCGCCCATCAGCACCACGGGCCATTCCACCAGCCCCGCGACCTCGGCCAGAAGCCCTTGGTCCCCCACCACCTCGAGCCCGGCCGCGAAGGCAAGGTTCGCGGCGTCTTGCCTGATGTGGTCGGCGCGCTCCTCGGCCCGCAACAGGACACAGGCCGTCTTCAGCTTGGCCTCGTAGTCGTCGAAGCTGGTGACGGCAAAGGCGTCGGGGGCCGTGAAACGATGCCCGTGCGTCGTGTTTCCGGCGGTGATCCCGTCGATTTCCATCGGGACGATCCCGGCGCCGTCGTCATTGGTCAGTATGCACAGGACGGAATGCAAGGGCCGCACCCAGCGCAGGCTGCCCGTGCCCCAGCGCATGGACTTGGGCCAGGGAAAGTGGCGGACGGTATGCTCCAGCACCTCGGCCACGATCTCAGGTGCCTTGCGGCCCTTATGTTCGATGACGGCGTAATAGACCTGCGCCTTGCCGGTATCACGCACCTGCAGCGCGTCGCGGTCCACCCCGGCGCCGCGGCAGAAGCCCTCGATCGCCTTGTCCGGCGCGCCAACCTTCGGTCCCTTGCGGTCCTCGCTGGTGTCGGGGCTTTCTGCCGACAGCCCCTCGATCGACAGGGCCAGGCGGCGCGGCGTGTGAAAGGCACCCGCGCCCGCGTATGTCAGACCGGCCTCGACCAGCCCGTCGGTGACAAGGCGCTGCAGGTCGGCGGCGGCCTTTGCCTGCATCCGCGCGGGGATCTCCTCGGAGAAGAGTTCGATCAGAAGATCAGGCATGTCAGTCGGTCTCCGGGGGTTCGGGGCAGTCAGCGGGGACGGGTTCGCCGTCAAAGACGACTTCGCCGCAGCGGTTGATCTGGTGCCAGGCGAAGCCGCGCCCGTCGGGCATCACGGCGACGATGCGATCGATGCCGTACTCGATGTTCTTGACACCCATGAAGCCGACGGCCTCGCCCGCCTCCAGCGCCTCGCCGATCTCGCGGGCGTCGTAGCAGTCGAACCAGCCCGGCCCGGTCAACGGCTCGGTGGTGTCGGCGGTGACATAGTCCGCGCGCAGCGCGTCCAGTGACAGTGGCGTGTCGAAACAGGCGCGAAAGCGGATCGGGCTGCTGTCGGCGTCGATGGCGCGGAAGTTGTCGAAGGCGATGACCTCGGGCGCGCCGGAATCGGCCCGTGTCACCTGCACGCCGCCCGCCTGCTCGGCGCCGATCTCGTCGTAGAAGGCGTAGACCTGCAGGTAGTAGAGTGACGCCCCGGCCACCAGCGCCGTCAGCACCATGGCCACGATCACGAACCGCACCGCGTTCATGCCGCGGCCCCGCCGGCTTCGGTCTGCACGAAGGCATCGGCGCAGAGCTTGGCCAGCGTCCGAACCCGGCCGATATAGGCCTGCCGCTCGGTGACCGAGATCACCCCGCGCGCATCGAGAAGGTTGAAGATGTGGCTGGCCTTGATGCACTGGTCATAGGCGGGGTGGGCCATGATGATGCGCTGGCCGGTCTTCGGGTCCTGCGCGGGCTGGTCGAGGATCGCGCGGCATTCCGCCTCGGCCTCTTCGAAATGGCGCAGCAGCACGTCGGTGTCGGCCACGTCAAAGTTCCAGCGACTGTATTCCTGTTCGGTCTGGCGGAACACGTCGCCGTATTTCAGCGCGATCGGCGCATCGGGCGCGTTGAAGGGCATGTCCATCACGTGATCGATGCCCAGCACATACATGGCCAGCCGTTCCAGCCCGTAGGTCAGCTCGCCCGAGACGGGGTGGCAATCATGGCCGCCGACCTGCTGGAAATAGGTGAACTGGCTGACTTCCATGCCGTCGCACCAGACTTCCCAGCCCAGGCCCCAGGCGCCCAGCGTGGGCGATTCCCAGTCATCCTCGACGAAACGGATGTCGTGGTGGCCCATGTCGATGCCGATGGCTTCGAGGCTGCCGAGATAAAGGTCCTGCAGGTTCGGCGGGCTGGGTTTGATCAGCACCTGGAACTGGTAGTAGTGCTGCAAGCGGTTGGGGTTGTCGCCATAGCGCCCGTCGGTGGGTCGCCGCGAAGGCTGCACGTAGGCCGCCGCCCAGGACCGCGTGCCGAGCGACCGCAGCGTGGTGGCCGGGTGAAAGGTGCCCGCGCCGACCTCCATGTCGTAGGGCTGCAGCACGGCACAGCCCTGCGCCGCCCAGTAGGATTGCAGCCGAAGGATGACCTCCTGGAAGCTGCGGGGCCGGGTCTGTCGGGGCGCGTCAGCCATGGCAAGCCTTTCGGTTTTCGGCGCGCGGAACCCGTCGCGAGCGGGCGGCGGGCGCCGGATGCGTTCGCGCGTGTCAATAGGCGGGGCGGCGGTCAGGGTCAATGCGCCCGCCGCCCGGGCTCGGCGGGGATTTCGGCCCCGGCGGCCCCGGGCTGATCCCCGGCCGGGCCCCGGGGCAATTTCGGCGTGCAAAACGCCTTTCGTCTGGTAAGTTATCCACGGGGACTGCCCCGGTGTGGGCAGCGCGATGAACCGTGACAAGGACAGGGATGGAATGGGTAGCATGCGCAGGGTAAAGACGGCTCTTTTCGCGATCATTGTGGCGGTGGCGGTCGGTGCCCTGGCCGCTGGGCCGGCGACGGCGCAGCAGGAGTCCTGGGTCCAGATCGAGGCGCAGCGCACCTTGACCGACGCGCAGGAGGCTGCGCGCGGCTATGCCGCGGCCGGGGTTGACGATGTCAATGGCTTCTTGCTGGGAACTGGCTGGTACGGGATCGCCCTTGGCCCCTACACCGAGGGCCAGGCCCAGGCGGTTCGCCGAGGCCTGCGCGCCCGCGGACTGATCCCTGCCGACAGCTACCTGGTCGATGGCAGCCGGTTCCGGCAGCGCTACTGGCCTGCCGGGGTGACGGGCACGGCGTCCGTCCCTGAAGGGGCGCCGCAGGCCGCACCGGATCCGATCGAGATCCCCGATGAAACCGTGGCCGAGGCCCGTGCCGCCGAACGCCAGCTTGGCCGCGACGAGAAACGGGAATTGCAGGAAATGCTGCAATGGGCCGGGCATTACACCGGCGCCATCGACGGCCTGTTCGGGGGCGGAACGCGCAATGCCATGGCCGCCTGGCAGGAGGCCGGCAATCACGAGGTCACCGGCGTCATGACCACCGGACAGAGGGCCGAACTGCTGGCCGCCTACAACGCCATCCTCGACGGGATGGGCTTGCAACTGGTCCGCGACGAGGCCGCCGGGATCGAGATGCGGATGCCCACTGGCGTCGTCACCTTCGAGGCCTACGATCCGCCCTTTGCCCGCTATGGCCCCTCGGGTGATCTCGACGCGCAGGTTCTGTTGATCTCGCAGCCCGGCGACCGGACGCGGATGTTCGGCCTCTACGAGATCATGCAAACGCTGGAAATCGTCCCGCGTTCAGGGCCGCGCTCGCGCAACGCCGACGGCTTCACCATCGAGGGGAACGGCGAGGATATCCAGTCGTTCACCTCGGTTTCGCTGGACGATGGCCAGATCAAGGGCTTTGTCCTGGTATGGCCCGCCGGTGACGCCGAGCGCCGCGCCCGGGTCCTGTCCGAGATGCGCGAGAGCTTCGTCCGCATCGGCGGCGTGCTCGACCCGGCCATCGCCGCCCCTGACGATGACCAGGCCATCGACCTGGTTTCGGGCCTGCAAGTCCGCCGCCCCCTGCGCGACCGCAGCGGGTTCTACGTCAACGCCGGAGGTGACGTGCTGACCACGACCGAGGCCATCGAGGGCTGCGGGTCCATCACCCTGGCCAAGGCCCATGACGCGCGTCCGATCCACCGCGACGAGGCCCTGGGCCTGGCCGTGCTGCGCCCCGAGGCTGAACTGGCGCCCCCGCAGGTGGCGGATTTCAATGTCGGCGTCCCGCGCCTGCAGGCCGATGTCGCCGTGGCGGGCTTTCCCTACGGCGGCGTGCTGGCGACCCCGGCGCTGACCTTCGGCACCCTGGCAGACATCCGCGGGCTGGATGGTCAGGAAGAGGTCAAGCGCCTCTCGCTCATGGCGCAAGAGGGCGACACGGGCGGGCCGGTCTTCGACGGCGGCGGTGCCGTGCTGGGGATGTTGCTGCCGCGCAAACCCGAGAACGGCCAGGTTCTGCCGCCCGAGGTCTCCTTCTCGGTCCATGCCGAGCAGATCGTCGCCTCGCTTGATGCCGCTGGTGTGCCGGTCCGCACGACCGACGTGGACGCAAGCATGAGCCCAGCCGCCCTGACCCAGATGGCCGCCGATGTGGCCGTCCTGGTCAGTTGCTGGGAGGATTGACCGGACGGCCGTCCGGTCGCCGACACGGAACAGGTGAGGAGAGCAAGCCCATGCCCGAGGACGACCTGCGCAGCCCCGTCGACCCGGAGGGTCTGATGGAATTCTCGGTGGTCTTCACGGACCGTTCGCTCAACCACATGAGCGCCGCCTTCCAGGAGGTCATGCGCGACCTGCACGCGATGCTTTGCGAGGTTTATGCCTCAGAGGGCGCCACGATCGTACCCGGTGGCGGCACCTACGCGATGGAGGCCGTGGCGCGCCAGTTCGGCGCCGGACGCCACGCGATGGTCCTGCGCAACGGCTGGTTTTCCTACCGCTGGTCACAGATTCTCGAAACCGGCGGCTTTGCCGCCGAGACCACGGTCGTGAAGGCCCGCCAGACCGGCAACGACAGCCGCGCGCCTTTCGCCCCGGCCCCCATCGACGAGGTGACAAGCGCGATTCGCTCGGCGCGGCCAGATGTCGTCTTTGCCCCGCACGTGGAAACCAGTGCCGGGATCATCCTTCCCGACGCCTATATCAGCGCCATGGCAAAGGCCGCCCACGAGGTCGGCGCGCTCATGGTTCTGGACTGTATTGCGTCGGGCTGTGTCTGGGTGGACATGGCCGCGACCGGCGTGGATGTGCTGATCTCGGCCCCGCAGAAGGGTTGGTCCTCGACGCCATCGGCCGGGCTGGTGATGCTGAGCCGGCCCGCGCTGGAGAGACTGGAGGACACGCGATCGGACAGTTTCACGCTGGACCTGAAGAAATGGCGCCAGATCATGGAAGCCTACCTCGCCGGTGGTCATGCCTATCACGCGACCATGCCCACCGACAGCCTGCGCGCCTTCCGCGACACGATGGTGGAAAGCCGCGAGATGGGGTTCGCGGCCCTGTGCGATGCCCAGTGGCGCCTGGGTGAAGGGGTCCGCGCCTGCCTGGCCGAAAGAGGCCTGGACTCGGTTGCCGCGCCGGGCTTTGCCGCGCCGGGCGTGGTGGTCTGCTACACCGACGACCCCGAGATTCAGAGCGGCGCGAAATTCGCCGCCCAAGGCATGCAGATCGCAGCGGGCGTGCCGCTGGCGGTGGACGAACCCGCCGATTTCCGCACCTTCCGCATCGGACTGTTCGGGCTGGACAAGCTGGCGGATGTCGATGCGACGCTCGCGCGTTTCCGCGCGGTGACCGACACGGTGTTCTGAGGGCGGCCTCGCGCCGGCGTGCCGCGCAAAACGGTGGGTTTCCGCTCTGCGGCCCCCGGGGGACTGGTCGTTTCCGGGCATGTCTCATAGTCTCGCCGCCAACGGCACAGTGCAGCCGGAAAGGAGGCCTCATGACTGGTGACTACGATGAGTTGACCCGCGCGAACGGTGCGCGGCGGCGCTATTTCACCCGTGCCTGGATCGTGTCCATGCTGCGCGGGCAAGAGGGGCTCGGCGATACCTTCTGGGTGGGCTGTCTGGGCATGTGGTTCATGGCAGCGCCGCTTGCGGTGCTCGGGTCGGTCGTGCTGACCGGCGCCGGCGCAGGGCCGGGCGTTCTGATGATTGCGCAGCTTGCCTTTTTCGGGACGCTGGCGGCCTGGTTCCTGGCGCTGACCCGGGCGGTCTGGCTCGCTGCGCGACGCACTCCGCAGGCCGGGGCCTGGCGCTGGGCCGGGTTGGCGATCGCGCTGGTGCAGGGCCTGGGCTGCCTTGCGCTGGCGTTGATGCCCCTGGTTGGAGGCTGACCGCCATGCTGCGTGGTCTGACGGCCATTCTCGCCATGCTGACCGCTCCGGCGCAGGCGCATCCGCATCTTTTCGTGGATGCGGACGTGGCGCTTGTTTACGAGGCTGGCACGCTTCGGGCGGTGCGGCTGACCTGGACGTATGACGAGTTCTTCTCGCTGCTGCTGACCGAGGACCTGGGGCTTGATCCCGATATGGACGGGCAGTTGACCGGAGCTGAACGGGCGACCCTCTCCGATGCGGTCCTGGATTGGCCAGAAGGCTATGAAGGCGACCTTTACGTGACCCAGGGGGGCCGTCCCGTGCAACTGGGCGCCCGGCAAGACGCCTCGGTCGCCTTCGAGGACGGCCAAGTGATCGAACGCCATACCCGTCCCGTCGCGGCGGCCGCGCCCGGCGATGCAACCGTGAGGGTCTACGACCCCGGTTATTACACCGCCTACACGGTCGTCACCCCGGTGACGGTCACCGGCAACGCGGCCTGCACCGCTCAGGTGCGCCGCGCGGACCTGATCGCCGCGACCGAGAAGGTGGATGAACTGCTCTACGGGATGCCGCAGGACGAGGCCGAGGTTGCCTTTCCAGAGGTTGGCAAGGATTTCGCCGACACGATCCGTGTGTCATGCGGCGGCTGATGCTGCTGATCCCGCTCGGCGGCTTTCTGGCGCTGGCCGTCTGGCTGTGGGGCTATGGCGGGGCCGATAGCGTCACGCGTTGGGCCGCCGCCGGGCAGCGCGATGTACAGAACGCCATGGCCGGGGCTTTGCGCGCCTTGAAACGCGGCGAGGCCGGGGCGCTGGCCACGCTCTGGGGGCTGTGTTTCGCCTACGGGTTCTTCCATGCAGCCGGGCCGGGTCACGGCAAGCTGGTGATCGGCGGCTATGGCCTTGGCCGGCGGGTGCCGGTGCTGCGTCTGTCGGGACTGGCGCTGGCCTCCTCGCTGGGGCAGGCGGCGACCGCGGTGATCCTGGTCTACAGCGCGGTCCTGGCGCTGGGCTGGACCCGGCAACAGGTCCAAGGCCTGTCCGACGGCCTGTTCGAGGCCCTGTCCTACGGTGCGGTGGGGCTGATCGGGCTCTGGCTGCTCTGGCGCGGGGCGCGCAAGGTTTGGCGCGGCGCGGCCCCGGTCCCTGGTCATGCCCACGACGGTGAGGACCCCTGTGAAACCTGCGGCCATGCCCATGGGCCCACGGTGGAACAGGCCGAAACCGTCCGGTCGCTGCCCGAGGCGCTGGCGCTGGTAGGGGCGGTGGCAATCCGGCCCTGTACAGGGGCGCTGTTCCTGCTGATCCTGACCTGGCGGCTGGGACTTGACTGGGCCGGGATCGTCGGTGCTTTCGTCATGGGGCTGGGCACCGCGACGGTGACCGTCACGGTGGCCCTGGCCGCCGTGACGTTCCGCGAAAGCGCATTGATGCAGGCCGCGACGGGGCGCGGCAGTGTCCGCTTGCTGGCGCTGGTGGAGCTTCTGGCGGGCCTGGCCGTCGTGTTGCTGGCCGGACAGCTTCTCATGCGCGGGGGCGTTTTCTAGCCGGCGCCCGACAGCGGTTCTGGACCTGCCCAAAAACCGGGCGTAAGGCTGTTTCATGTCGCAGCGCACCCCCCATATCACCCATGCCCGGCGGCTTCTGAGCCTTGGTATGCCGCTGGTGGGGGCGACGCTTGCCGGCTTCCTGATCCACATGACCGATACCCTCATGCTGGGCTGGTATGACGTGACCGCGCTGGCCGCCTCGACCGTGGCCAACGGGCTTTGGTTCGTCGTCTTCATCGTGGGCGCGGGCTTCGGCCACGCGGTCACGCCCATGGTGGCCGAGGCGGTGGAGCAGGGCGACGATGTCAGCGCCCGGCGCATCACCCGGATGGGGCTGTGGCTGTCCATCGTCTTTTGCTTCGTCGCGGTGGCGCTTCTGTGGCGCGGCGCCGACCTACTGCGCCTGATCGGCCAGCCCGAGGCGGTGGCCGTGGAGGGCGGGAAATACCTGCGGATCGCGATCCTAGGCTTTTTCCCGGCGCTGGCGGGCCACGTGATGCGGTCCTTCCTCGGGGCCGTGCAGCTGACGGCGGTGCAGCTCTGGATCACGCTGGCCGCTTTGGTCATGAATGCCGTGTTCAACTACGCGCTGATCTTCGGCAACCTGGGCGCGCCCGAACTGGGCATCGAGGGGGCAGCGCTGGCCTCGATCCTGACGCACACGGTGCAGATGGGTGCGTTGATGGCCTATGCCCAGTGGAAACGACCTGACCTGGCGCTGTTCCGCCGCATCTGGAAACCCGATGCCGAGATCATGGCGCGGGTGTTCAAGCTGGGCCTGCCGGTGGGCGGTGCGGCGCTGTCGGAAAGCGGGCTGTTCACCGGGTCGTCCATCATGATGGGCTGGCTGGGCGAGGTGGAACTTGCCGCCCATGGCATCGCGCTGCAGCTGACGGCGGTGATGTTCATGTTCCACGTTGGCATGTCGAACGCCGCCACGATCCGCATCGGCAGCCATTTCGGCCGCCGCGACGGGCCCGAGATGCGTCGCACCGCCGAGGCGTCCTTTGCGCTGTCCATGGTGTTCGGCGTCTTTGCCATCGCGATTTTCCTGCTGTTGCCCGAAACGCTTGTGTCTCTCTTCGTGGCTCCCGATGAACCGCAGCGCGGCGCGGTGATCGCGCTGGGGGCGGGGCTGGTGATGATCGCCGCCCTGTTCCAGTTCGTGGACGCGGGCCAGGTCGTGGCGCTGTCGAACCTGCGCGGGATGCAGGACACCAATGTGCCGATGTGGCTGGCTGCGCTCAGCTACTGGGGTATCGGCCTCCCCGCGGGTTATGTGCTGGGCTTTCCGCTGGGATTCGAGGGGCCCGGCCTCTGGTTCGGAATGACGTTGGGGCTGGCGGCGGCGGCGCTTTTCC
>Ga0102925_1000594_pt1 | contig 19953 bp, 25 predicted proteins | sample SalPonR1_A_D1_MG_FD_78216 | JGI IMG/M metagenome (GOLD analysis project Ga0102925, IMG submission 78216) | Salt pond soil microbial communities from South San Francisco under conditions of wetland restoration - Salt Pond MetaG R1_A_D1_MG | ecosystem: Environmental > Aquatic > Marine > Intertidal...
CATGGGAGAGGCAGACCTCGTCGAGGAGGTGGCGCGGATCGCGTCGCTGACAAGGCTCGAGGGGCGCCCCATGGCCCGGGTGCAGCCCGGTGTGCCCAAGCCGATCCTGAGCCCGATGCAGAAGCGCGAACAGATCGCGCGGCGCAGAATGGCGGCACTCGGCTATAACGAATGCGTCACCTACAGCTTTATCGACGATGCCTCGGCCACGCTCTTCGGCGGTGGCGACGAGGCCACGATGCTGGCCAATCCGATCAGTTCGGAAATGAGCCATATGCGGCCCGACCTGTTGCCGGGCCTCTTGCAGGCGGCGGCGCGCAACCAGGCGCGCGGGATCATGGATCTGGCGCTGTTCGAGGTCGGGCATGCGTTCCAGGGAGGCGAGCCGGGCGAGCAGCATCTGCAGGTCTGCGGCGTGCTGATCGGGCGGACCGGGCCCAAGGATGTGCACGGCACTGCGCGCTCGGTCGATCTCTATGACGCCAAGGCGGATGCCGAGGCGGTGCTGGCGGCGATCGGCGCACCCGTCAAGGCGCAGATCCTGCGCGGTGCGCCGGACTGGTGGCATCCGGGGCGGCATGGCATGGTCTGCCTTGGCCCCAAGAAGGTGATGGGCGTCTTTGGCGAATTGCACCCCAAGGTGCTGCGCGCGATGGATGTGAAGGGGCCGGCTGTGGCCTTCACCCTCTGGCCCGCCGAGGTGCCGCTGCCGCGCAAATCCTCGGCCACCCGCGGGGCGATGACGATCAGCGATCTGCAGGCGGTGGAGCGTGATTTCGCCTTCGTCGTCGATCGCGAGGTCGAGGCGCTGACGCTGGTCAACGCCGCTGCGGGGGCCGACAAGGCCCTGATCGAGGATGTGCGCATCTTCGACGAATTCGTCGGCGGCAACCTCGGCGATGGCAAGAAATCGCTGGCGATGACCGTGCGGCTTCAGCCCCGCGATACCACGCTGAAAGAGACCGATATCGAGGCGGTTTCGGCCAAGATCATCGAGAAGGTCACCAAGGCCACGGGCGGCACGCTGCGCGGCTGAGAAAGGAGCGAACGATGCTGAATGTCTATCTGTCAGGCGAGATACACACCGATTGGCGCGAGCAGATCATCGCGGGGGCCGAGGGGCTCGAGGTGTCGTTTTCCGCGCCCGTGACCGATCACGCGGCAAGCGACGATTGCGGTGTGGCGATCCTTGGCGACGAGGCAGACAAGTACTGGCACGACCACAAGGGCGCGATGGTCAACGCCATTCGCACCCGCAAGGGCATCGCCGATGCCGATATCGTGGTCGTGCGGTTTGGCGACAAGTACAAGCAGTGGAACGCGGCCTTTGACGCGGGCTATGCCTCGGCGCTTGGCAAGTCGCTGATAATCCTGCAGCCGCCCGAGCACGACCACGCGCTCAAGGAGGTGGATGCCGCCGCCCTCGCCGTGGCGCGCGAGCCGCGGCAAGTGGTGGATGTCCTGCGCTACGTGCTGGACGGAACGCTGTCCGACTAGCTGCGCACCACGTAGACCGAGCATTCGGCATGCGTCACCACGTGGCTCGCGGTGGTGCCGAGCAGATAGTCCTGCACCTTGGGGTTGGCGGATTCCATCACGATCAGGTCGACCTTGCGCTCGTCGGCAAGCTTCACGATCTGGCGATGCACCGCGCCCTTGCGCACAATGAGCTCGACATCGACGCCCTCAGCCGGGTGGGCTGCGACGAATTTCTTGAGTTCCTCACCCCAGAAGGCATCCGAGTTGTAGATGTTGAGGTTGCGCTCGATCTCTGGTGCCACGGTGGCGACGATGAGCTTTGCCCCGCGCCGGCGGGCCATTTCGACCGCTTCGGTATAGGCGTTGTATTCCATCTGCACATGGCGCAGGTTGACAGGGCAGAGGATCAGGCGGGTCTGGCGCGGCATGTGGCCTCCGAAAGATGCGGTGTGACAAGAAGACCCTAGCAGATTCGCCCTCAGCCCGCGCCACCGAAGCGACCTGTCGGGAGCGCTGGCGACCTGCGACGACGGCAGCGTCGGCAGTTTCCACTTTTCTTCCAAGGCATTTCGCGCGACGAAACCCCATGCCGATTCTCGCATTCCTCCGCGACAACGCACCGTGGCTCGCGGCGGGCGTGCTGCTCACTTTCCTGTCGAGCTTCGGGCAGACCTATTTCATCTCGGTCTTTGCCGGGGAGATCCGCGGGGCTTTCGATCTCAGTCACGGGGAATGGGGCGGCATCTACAGTCTGGGCACCACGGTCTCGGCGCTGGTCATGGTCTGGGCAGGCGGGCTGACCGACATGTTCCGCGTGCGTGTCCTCGCCCCGGTGGTTCTCATGGGGATGATGCTGGCCTGCCTCGCGATGGCGCTCAATCCGGTGTGGTGGCTGTTGCCGGTGATCGTGTTCGCCCTGCGCTTTACCGGGCAGGGAATGATGAGCCACCTCGCCGTGGTCGCGATGGCTCGCTGGTTCGTGGCGAGCCGGGGCAAGGCGTTGTCGGTGGCGACGATGGGCAACGCGCTTGGCGAGGCGATCCTGCCGCTGACCTTCGCCTCGCTGCTCCTCGCGAATGACTGGCGCAGCCTGTGGGCCGTGGCAGCAGCGCTCGCGGTTCTCGGTATTCCGTTCCTGCTCATGCTGCTGCGTCGCGAACGCACGCCGCAAAGCTGGGCGCAAACAAGCCAGTCACTCGGGATGGAGGGGCGGCACTGGACGCGGGGGCAGGCGCTGGGGCATTTCCTGTTCTGGTTCATGGTCCCGGCGTTACTCGGGCCGTCCGCCTTCAACACCGCGTTCTTCTTTCAACAGGTCCATATCGCGGAGGTCAAACAGATCGCGCATGTCGAACTTGTGGCGATGTTCCCGATCTACACCGCCGTTTCCGTCGGGGCGATGGCGCTCTCGGGGCTGGCGCTTGACCGGCTCGGCACGGCGCGGGTGCTGCCGTTCATCCAGATTCCGATGATCGCGGCGTTCCTGCTGTTCTCTGTCGCCGAGGGGACACTCTTGCTGCTCGCGGGTTTCGTCATGCTCGGGCTGACCACGGGCGCCAACAGCATCGTGCCCAACGCGTTCTGGGCCGAATTCTACGGCAGCGCCAACATGGGCCGGATCAAGGCGATGGCGGCGGCGATCATGGTTTTCGGCACCGCGCTCGGCCCCGGCATCACCGGGTTGGCCATCGACCTCGGCTTCGGGATAGAGGCGCAATTCTTGGTCATCGCGGGCTATTTCGCCTTCAGCACGGTGATGATGATGATCGGTGTGGCCCGCGCGCGCCCCGCCTTACCTGCGGCGCCTTAGATAAACGTAGTAGGCGCCGCCGCCGCCATGGCGGATGTGGGCCTCGGTCACCTGAAGCACCAGCGGCCCCAGCGGAGGCAGACGAAGCCATTGCGGCACGTTGTGGCGCAGCACACCTTGCCGCACCGGGATCGGCCCCCCGCCATCGCGATCCTTGCCCTTGCCGGTAACCACGAGCACCAGCCGCTTGCCCGCGCCGTGCGAACGCAGGATGAAACCGGTGAGCGCACCATGCGCATGGTCGAGGGTCATGCCGTGGAGGTCGATCCTGGCCTCGGGGCTGAGCTTGCCCCGCTTGAGCCGCTGAAAGGACTTACGATCCATCGAGACGGGTGCAGACGCGATCCGCTCGGCAATGCCCGGCAGGACGTCATTGCCGGGGCCCGCGCCCTGCGCCTTCTCTCCCGGGCGAAAGGCCGGGACCGAAGCGGCTTCTGCCGGATTCTGGTCCGGTGAGTCGGAAGGCTTGGCGGGCGTCTTGATTGCCTGCTTCCGCCTCGGGCCAAGCGGTTCGGTGCGGCGTGCAACCTCTTGCCAGAGCGCCATCTCGTCGGGCCGCAAGTGCCGTTTGCGGGTCATTGGAACGGGTCCGAGAGCATCGCGTAGGCGCGCTGGATCGGCATCAGCACAAGCATCCGCCCCGGATCGCGCAGCCGCCCGGCGCGGCGTCCCGCCTTGTCGCCCGTGCCGAAAAAGATATCCGCGCGTTGCGGCCCCTTGATGGCCGAGCCGGTATCCTGTGCCACCATCAGGCGATGGATGGGTCCGCGGCCGCCCTTTTCGATCCAGACCGGCGCGCCGAGGGGGATATAAGCCGGATCGACCGCCACGGTACGCCCGGGGGTCACTGAACGATTCATCGCGCCCAGGGGGCCGCGCTCGGGCGGCACCTCGTCGATGCGCCGGAAGAAGACGTAAGACGGATTGTGAAACAGCAGTTCCCGCCCGGCAACGGGATTGCGCCGCGCCCAGTTCTTGATGACCTGCGCCGAAACCTGGTGTGCCTTGTAAACGCCGCGGCGCACCAGTTCGACCCCGATGGAGCGGTAGGGATGGCCGTTGGAACCCGCATAGCCGACACGGATCACACGGCCATCCGGCAGCTTTATCCGCCCGGAACCCTGAATCTGAAGAAAGAACAACTCGACCGGGTCATCCACCCAGGCGATCTCGAGCCCGCGCCCCTGCAGGACATCACCGGTCACGATCTCGCGGCGCGACAGCCAGACGCTCGAGTCACGCGCCTCGGGCGGCAGGCGATAGACGGGATGGGCATAGCGCGCATCCGGACGCAGCGCGCCGGAGAGTTCCGGCTCGAAATAGCCGGTAAAAAGGGCCGGGGAACCATCGGTGATGAGAACCGGGCGAAAGAACAATTCGAAGAACGTGCGTGGCTCGGGATTTGTCTGCGCCAGCGCACAGAGAGATTGCCAGTCGTCCCCCGGCATGTCGGGGCATGTCTCGAGAAACACCGCCAGCGCCGCAGCGTGGTCGTCGCTCGGCCATCCCGGCAGATTGGCAAAATCCACAACCTCGTGGCGGATTTCCGACGCGTTGGCAGGGACGGCCGGCGACATCGCCAGCATGACAAGGAGCGCGCGGAGCGCGCCCGTCATTCGCCCGTTGCGACGAGCCGCCAGTTGGGATCTCCAGAGCCCATGACGCGCTCGTAGGTCCAACTGTCCTTCTGGCGCTTGCTGCGCCCCGGCTCGCCCTCGACGATCTCGTCATTGGCATCGCGCATAACGGTGATGAGTTCGCCGACGTAATGCACATCTATCTCGGCGCGGCGCTCTTCAGGGTCGAACCGGGCATCGGCGATCGAGATATGCCGCACGCCCACGAATTCGGCCTCGACGGTCAGGCCCTGCTGCTGGCGCGCGTCCACGACCTCGGCAAACGCTTCGTAGACATCGGGCGAAAGGAAGGGGGTAACCTCATCGAGCGTTCCACGCTCGAAGGCCATCAGGATCATCTCGTAGGCCCCGCGCGCCCCTTGCAGGAAATCGGTCACCCCGAAATCGGGCTCGATGCGCTTCATTTCGGCCAGCGCGGCGGCGGCGTCTGAATCTTCGGGGACGTTGTCGATGATGTCATGATCGGGGCCGCCCTCGATCACCTCGAAACCATGCCGCTCGGCAGCCCGCTCGACCGGCTTGGTGCGCGGCTGCCCCTCAAAGCCGTCCCGCGTGCCGAGAACGCTCTTGAGCCGAAGAATGAGAAAAATGGCGATGCCGGCAAGCACCAGCAATTGCAGGATCGGCGAATTCATGAGCACCTCTTGTCGTGCGGGGCATGGCGGGCTGTCTCTTGCATCCCTATGTAGGTGACGTGAGGGACCAAGTCCACCACAAGGGTCCCGAAAGGAAAGGCTTTGCCAATGTGGCTTCTGATTGCGTTCATCGCCGTGCCGCTGGTCGAAATCGCCTTGTTCATCGAGGTGGGCGGCGCGATCGGCCTCTGGCCGACGCTGTCGATCGTGGTTCTGACGGCAGTACTCGGCACCGTGCTCCTGCGGCGGCAGGGGTTTGCCGAAATGAACCGGCTGCGCACCGCGCTCAATGGGCATGGCGATCCATCGGGCCCGCTCGTTCATGGTGCGATGATCCTGTTTGCCGGTGCGCTTTTGCTGACGCCGGGGTTCTTTACCGACGCGGTCGGCTTTGCGCTGCTTCTGCCGCCGGTGCGCGACCTCATATTCGCCCGGATACGGGAGCGGATCATCCTCCACACGGCGCGCGATGCCGGCGAACCATCCAGGCCCGACATCATCGAGGGCGATTACGAAACCATCGACCCCGACAGGCGCGGCACGTCCGGCTGGACAAGGCATTGAGGCCCGCTGCGCCGCCTGCTAAGCACCAGCGATCCGAATTTTCACCAGGAGACACCGATGGCCGAACAGGATAACGGCGCCGCCCCGCAGACCGGTGAAGGCGCGACGGCACCGCAGATGCGGATGCAGATTCTCACACAGTTCGTGCGCGATCTCTCGTTCGAGAATGTGCTCGCACAACGTGGCACGGGCGGCGAGGTTCAGCCCGATGTCGAGGTGTCTGTCAGCCTCGACGCGAAAAAACGGTCGGTCGAGCACCAGTACGAGGTGGCGTGCAAGATCAACATCACGTCGCGCGACAAGGAAAGCCGCGATGTGCTGTTCCTGATGGAGATGGAATATGTCGGTGTTTTCCATGTCGAAGGTGTCCCCGACGACCAGTTGCACCCCTACCTGCTGATCGAGTGTCCGCGCCAGATCTTCCCCTTCATGCGCCGGGTCGTCAGCGACGTGACACGCGATGGCGGATACCCGCCGCTCAACCTCGAAAGCATAGATTTCGTTGAGCTTTACCGGCAGGAGATCAAGCGCAGACAGGCTGCGCAGTCTCAGCCTGCCGACGCCTGAACCACACACAGTGGACATGCGGGTGCGGGCCAGGCTCTCATCCTTCGAGCTTGGCGCGCAACTCGCGGAGGACAGGCAGACTGGAACGGACGCGGCTTTCGCCAAGATCCGCAATCAACTCAGACACCATGGGCGTGATGGCGGATATAGCGGCATCGCGCGCCATCCTTCCCGAGCGGCTGATCGAGACCATCTTGCGGCGCGCGTCTTCCCAGTCGGGGCGGATGTGGACATATCCCGCCCATTCCAGCTTGGAAAGCGTGTTGGTCATGGCCCCGCGGGTGACATGAAAGCTCTTGGCCAGTTGCGCCGGGCTGCGTTCTTCGCCGGTGCGCGCAAGGTGGTTGAGCACGGCGAAATGCGAGATTTCCATTCCCTTGGGCAGGACGCGGCTCAGACGCGAGCGAATCAGTTGATCGTTCGTGAGGATCTCGCTGAAAAGCGCGACCGCTAATGAATTGCTCTGCGTCTCTTCCATTCAGGGGCCATCGAAATCCCGGTCATGGCGCAGCGACGGCACGCGCCTGCGTGCTTGTGCCACCTCCGAGAGGTCCAGATCAACCGTGATGATCCCGGTCCCGGTTCCGCCATCGGCGATCACCTCGCCCCAGGGACCGATGACAAGGCTGTGGCCATGGGTGCGCCGCGCCTGGCCCCGGATCGCGCTGTGTGTCCCGGTCTGGGCCGGCGCCAGCACGAAACACCCCGTTTCAATGGCTCGCGCCCGAAGGAGGCTTTCCCAATGAGCAGCGCCGGTGACGTGCGAAAACGCAGCCGGAACGGTCAGAATATCCGCTCCGGCCTGCGCCAGACACCGGTAGAGATGCGGGAACCGGACATCGTAACAGACGGACAGGCCCAGCTTGCCCCATGGTGTGTCGGCCAGACAAGCACTCTTGCCCGGGCGAAAGCCATCGGATTCGCGATACGTCTCCTCGGGGGTCACCTCCACGTCGAACATGTGAATCTTGTCATAGCGCGCGCGGATCGCCCCGTCAGACCCAACGAGGAAGGAACGATTGGCGAATCGTCCATCTGGATCACCAGTCTTGAGAGCGAGGGATCCGATAAGCAGCCACACCCCGAGGCGATCCGCATCTGTACGCAACGCGGCAAGCGTGGGGTCGTCGGCCTCGTGATGGAGCACGTCCCGTTGGTGACTGCGGCTCGTCGAGACACAATTTGTCACTTCGGGGGTCAGGATGAACTCTGCGCCATCCGCGGTTGCCTCCTCTATCCGGGCGCGCACCGCTGCGAGGTTTTCATCGGGGTCGTCGCTCGATGTGATCTGGAGAAGCGCGGCGCGCATTGCTCAACTCCGGAGGAGAGTGTCGAGCTTGCCTGCACGATCGAGCGCGTAGAGCTCGTCACAGCCGCCCACATGGGTCTCACCGATGAAGATCTGCGGCACCGTGTGGCGACCGCCCGCACGGTCCATCATCTCGGCCTTGCGCTTGGGTTGAGCAAGCACGTTGATCTCGGAAAACGCGGCACCCTTCTTTTTCAGAAGCCGCTTGGCCGCGTGGCAGAAGCCGCAAAGCGGCGAGGAATAGATTTCGATTTGGGGCATGGTTCGTCCTGTACTGTTCTGACAGGAAGTTAGGCATCCCGGATCGCGCGCGCCAGTGCGAGAACGCACACATCTCCCGCACCGGACGCGAAACACGCCTGCGTCGCCGCAGAAAAGGTCGCGCCCGACGTCATCACGTCATCCACGAGTATCACCTGAGCGCCCCGGAGCGTATCGATATGCCGCGGATTAACCCGTATCGCGCCGTCAAGCGTCGCGTGGCGCGCGGCCCGGTCGAGCCCATTGAGACTGCGCGTCCGTCGTTGCCGCAACAGGAGGTCGGGGATGCAGGCAAGCCCGGCCTCGCGCGCCAGCGCCCGCGCCAGCAACGCCGACTGGTTGAATCGCCGCGCGAGCAGCCGTGTCCAATGCAGCGGCACCGGCGCGATCACCATACCGGGCGACAGGATCGGCCGCGCGCTCCGCGCGAGCCACTTGCCGGCAGGGAGCGCCACGTCGTGCCGGTCGCCATGCTTGAGCGCGAGCGCCAGCCGGCGCCCGTTTCCGTCATACCGCAGCGCCGCCCGCCCGCGAGACCACGGTCGCGCGGTGCCAAGGCAGTCGTCGCAATGAACCACACCGGCATCTGCGTCGCCGGGCAGCGGCGCGCCGCACAGGTCGCAGACCAGCCCTGTGATGAAGGGCGTATCGCGCCAGCAGGCACCGCAAAGACCGAACGCGTCATCCACCGTTATGCCGCACAACGTGCAGCGCGGGGGATAGACGAGGCGAACCGCCATTTGTAAAGCCGCGTGGGTCATTCTACGTATCCCCCATGACACAGGCCAAGCTGACCGATCGTTCCGCCCTCGACCGCCAGCGCGCCCGCGCGCTGCGCGCGCCGGAGCTGTTCCTGCATACGCTCGCCGCAGAGGAGATCGAGGATCGGCTGGGAATGGTTAAGAAATCCTTTACCGCTCCCGCCCTCGTCACCGGGTTCGCCGATTTCTGGCAGCGGCGCTATCCGGATGCGACAGTGGTTCCCGATGACGAAACGCTGACACTTCGCCCCGGGGCGCATGACCTCGTGATCCACGCGCTGTGCCTGCACTGGGCCGACGACCCGGTGGGTCAGCTCGTGCAGGCACGCCGCGCGCTGTGCCCCGATGGCCTGATGCTGGCGGTGCTGTTCGGGGGCGGCAGCCTTCAGGAATTGCGCGCCGCGCTGGCACAGGCCGAGGCGGACGTGACGGGCGGGCTGTCGCCCCGCGTGCTTCCCATGGGGGATATACGCGATCTCGGGGCCTTGTTGCAGCGCGCCGGTCTCGCGCTGCCGGTTGCGGACCGGCTGGCGCTCGACCTGCGCTATGACAACGCCCTCGCATTGGTGCGGGAGCTGCGCGCCATGGGAGAGACCAACGCGATGGAGGCGCGCCCGCGTGGCATGCTGAGGCGGGATGTGCTGATACGGGCCTGCGACATTTACGCACGGGATTTCGCGCATCCCGAAGGCGGGGTCCGGGCGAGCGCAGAGATGATCTTTCTCACCGGGTGGTCCCCACACGAAAATCAGCCACAGCCTCTGCGCCCCGGCTCTGCCACCGCGCGGCTGGCGGATGCCCTCGGGACCAGGGAAAATCCTCTCGAAGATTGACCTCGGGTACGCAACCGTTATGTCAGCGGTGATCCGCCATGAGGGACCCTTGTGCCATGCTTGATGCCAGCCGCGATGCGACACGCCCCAGCCACGCCCCTGCCGACCACCCCAGGGTTCCGCGCGCCAGGACAGGCGTGCTGCTGGCCAATCTCGGCACACCGGACCACTACAGCTACTGGCCGATGCGGCGCTACCTCAACGAGTTTCTCTCGGACCGCCGGGTCATCGACTACGCGCCGTGGAAATGGCAGCCGCTGCTGCAACTCGTGATCCTGAGCAAGCGTCCCTTCACCTCGGGCGCGGCCTACAAATCGATCTGGAACGAAGACAAGGGCGAAAGCCCCTTGATGACCATCACCCGCGACCAGACAGAAAAGCTCTCTCACGCGATGAAGGCGCGATACGGCGATGACGTTATGGTCGATTTCTGCATGCGCTACGGCAACCCGTCCACGCAATCTAAAGTGCGCGCGATGGCGGAGGCAGGCTGCACCCGCATCCTGTTCTTTCCACTCTATCCTCACTATGCCGGTGCCACCTCGGCCACGGCCAATGATCAGTTCTTTCGCGCGCTGATGCGGGAGACCTGGCAACCGGTGGCGCGCGTTGTCGAGCCCTATTTCGAGCATCCGCTCTATATCGAGGCACTCGCGCAATCAGTGGAGCGCGCCTATGCCGCGGCCGGGTCGCGGCCCGAAATGCTCGTGGTATCCTATCACGGCATGCCCAAGCGGTACCTGATGCAGGGTGACCCGTATCACTGCCAATGCCAGAAGACGACACGGCTCCTGCGCGAGCGTCTCGGCTGGGAAGAGACCGAGATCACCACCACGTTCCAGTCCGTCTTCGGCCCGGAGGAATGGCTCAAACCCTACACGGTGGACGAGGTCGCCCGGCTCGCGCGCGAGGATGGCAAGAAGCATATCGCCGTGATGGCGCCCGCCTTCTCCGCCGATTGCATCGAGACGCTCGAAGAGATCAACGAGGAAATCCGTGAGAGCTTCGAGGAGTCGGGCGGCGAGGATTTCACCTATATCCCGTGCCTCAACGATGATGACGCGCATATCGCGGCGCTGTCCTCCATTATCGAAACCAATCTGAAGGGCTGGCTCGACTGAGCGGTAACGCCCACGGTCCGGCATGAAGAAAGGCAGCGCCGGAGCGCTGCCTCGTCTCTTGTCATGCGTGCAGGAGGTCTCAGCGGACCGCCGTGTCAGTCGGAGACGACAACCGCGGCCACAACCGCCAGCAGGAGCAGCGGCACCCAGACCGCGGCAGCAGACGAGCTGGCGTGGGTTTCTTCGACGATGACCGGCGCTTCGACCACGGGTTCTTCCATGGTGCCGGCAAAGCCGGTGGATGCTGCGGCGGCAAAAGCGGCGGCGAGAACGATTTTCTTCATCATGTTCCTCCAGAATCGAGCCCGGCCGGGAATCGAATACAGCCAAGCCTCCAAGACTTACCTCGTAAGTCTCTATAATCAGCAAAGTTTGAAAATTGCAAACGCATCTTGCCACAAGCTGCGCTTTTGTTGTCACCCGTTCATCAGATCAGCAGCACCTGTGTCCCGACCTTGGCAAGGGCGAACAACTCCTGGATATGCTCGTTGTACAACCCGATGCAGCCGTTGGACGACCGCCTCCCGATCTTGCGCGTGTCATGCGTGCCGTGGATGCGATAGTAGGTCCAGCTCAGGTAAAGCGCATGGGTTCCGAGCGGATTGTCAGGCCCCGGCGGCACGTAAGGCGGCCAATCGGGGTTGCGTTCGAGCATCGACGGGGTAGGCCGCCAGTCCGGCCCCTCGACCTTGCGCACCACGCGCGTGCGACCACGGCGCGTCAATTCGTCAGTCAGCGGCACGGAAGAGGGGTAAAGCTTGTAGGTCTGGCCATCCTCGCCCCAGTAATGCACCGCGCGCGAATCGGTATCGCAGAGGATTGCGCCATTCCTGAGATTGGAAAAATAAGGCTGCCAATCAAGCATCCGGAACGCGGATATGTTGCGCCGCACCGATTGCGTGACCTCGTCCTCCATCTCGACGGTCCCTGCGCCGTCGACGCTCTGCGCCAGTGCCGGCGCGCCGATCATGGCCGCGCTTCCGGCGAGGAACGCACGTCGTTTCATCTTCCCGGGGATGTATGAAGACATCTCTTGAACTCCGCCTGCGTGTTTGCCTTTCGGTAATGTATGTCTTTCAGGACGCAATCGCAATTCAAACGGACGCGAGAATGCTGTCCCGGGTTCTGGCCGTTTGAAAAAGCGCCGGGGCCGGGCTAAAGCGGACAAGGACAACTGATCTGGATGGCACAGCATCATGATACGCACCTTCGTACTGCTCCTGGGCGCCGCTCTGGCGCTTGCGGCCTGCGCCGCTCCGTCGCCGCCGCAACTGGGGCCTGACGGCAAGCCACTGCCGCGGGTATATCGGATATCATCGGGCGAGACGCGAGAGATCCGGTTCCGGGTGCTCGACGCTGTCAATTCCCTGCGCGACGGAGCGGGCGTCGGGCCACTCATACTCGACAAGAAACTGACCGCCGCCGCCGCGACGCATTCCCGCGACATGTCGGTGCAAGAGCGCCCTTGGCATTTTGGATCCGACGGCTCTTCCCCGCTTGATCGGGTGCAACGTGTTGGATACGAAGGGGAATTCGTAGGAGAAGCCATTTCGGAAACCTATGAGACCGAGCTTGAAACACTCGCCGCCTGGATGGAGGACGACGTCACCCGCCGTGTCATCCTGTCGCCCGACGCGCGCCGGATGGGCTTTGCCTGGCATCAGGACCCGGGCGGCAAGATATGGTGGACGATGACGCTTGGGGGCTGATCACGCGGTCAGCGTGATCGGCGTGCCGTTGCGGACCATCGCATAGACGTCTTCCATCTCGCGATTGGTGACCGAGATGCAACCTGCGGTCCAGTCAGAGCGCAGAAAACCAAGGGTTTTTGCTTCTCCGTGGATGAAGATATCGCCGCCCGGGGACAGGCTGTGCGTCTTGGCGAAGGCGATATCGCGCTCGTTGGGATAGGAGATGCCGAGCGACAGGTGATAGGCGCTGTCGGGGTTGCGGCGGTCGATGATGTATTCGCCCTCGGGCGTCCGGCCATCGCCCTCGAACTGCTTGTGACCGGCGGGGGCAAAGCCCAGGTCGACCTTGTAGCGTTTCAGCATACGTCCCTGATGCAAAAGGAACATTTCGCGCGCGCCCTTGTCGACGATGACACGGGTGACCTCGGGGCCGTGATAGCTGCGAAACTTCGACCGCCCGGCACATCCCGCAAGCGCGGTGGCCCCCGCGAGCAGGGTGAACCGCCTCGTGATCTTCATGGAATTGCCCATGCTGCCCACCTCCGGATTTTTCTACAGGATACCGGATTCGGCGAAAATTGCCTAGCTGTATCGCGTCGGTATCGTGTCGGTATTCCGTCAGTGCAGGTGAAAGCCCGCCGCAAGCTCGACATGCGCCGACCAGCGGAACTGATCGACCACGCGCACCGGCCCCATGCGATAGCCCGCGGCCAGCAGCACCGCGGCATCGCGGGCGAATGTCGCCGGGTTGCAGGAGACATGGGCGATGCGCGGCACGCGCGCGCGGGCAAGCGCGGCGATCTGCGCCTCGGCCCCGGCGCGGGGCGGGTCGATCACCACCGCGTCGAAGCCCGCCAGCTCCTGCGTGTCGAGCGGGCGTCGGAAGAGATCGCGCGCCTCGTGGGTTATGCGCCGCAGTACCTGCGCGTGCCGCGCGGCATGATCGAGCGCGGCCACCATGCCCGGCGCGCCCTCGACCGCGTGGACCGCCGCGTCATGCGCGAGCGGAAAGGTAAAGGTGCCGCAGCCGGCAAAGAGATCGGCCACGCGCCGCGCGCCGCCAAGGAGGTCGCGCATCTCGGCCACCAGCGCCGCCTCGCCCTCGGCGGTGGCCTGAAGGAACGCGCCGGGCGGGGGCACGACCGGCACACCGCCAAACCACTGAACCGGCGCGCGGCGCGTCAGCACCGTCTCGCCCCCCCATGCGAGCCGCGCCAGATCGTGCCGCTCGGCCAGCGCGGCGAGCGCCAGACGCAGCGGCCCGTCGAGCGGCTTGCCGCCCGCGACAGCGAGATCGAGACCGGCACCCGACAGCGTCGCCGTGACCGCGATTTCGGCCTTGCGGCTCGTCCCCGTGAGCGCGAGATCGCGCGCCGCCGCAAGCGCGGGCATCAGGTCGGGGTGCAGGAGATGACAGTCGGGCACCTCGACCAACTGATCGCTGGCGCGCGCGTGAAAGCCCGCCAGCGCGCCGGATTTGGTGCGCCGCGCCGCCAGCACCGCGCGGCGGCGCGACGCGGGGGGCGAGGTCAGAACCGGCAGGATATGCGCCTCGATGCCGCGCCCGCTGAGGGCGGCGCGCACCTGATCGGCCTTCCAGCCGGCGACGAAGGACCCGGAGGCGTGCTGAAGCTGGCAGCCGCCGCATTGCGCGAAGTGGCGGCAGGGCGCGCGGACGCGGTCGGGCGAGGGCGTGAGGATGCGGATATCCGTCAGGCGCTGGCCATCGGGGGTGCCGCTCACCTCTTCGCCCGGCAGGGTGCGGGGCGCGAAGAGCGGCCCCTCGGCCACGCCGTCGCCGCGCGCGCCAAGCCGCAGGATGCGGTGCGTGCTCACAGCAAATCCTCGCGGCCAAGGGTGAAGCCCGAGGCGATCCAGCGGGCCTCGATCTCGGACAGGCGGCGGCCAAGCGCCGCCCCGGAGTATTCCGGCATCAGGTCGGCGGCGCTCACCGGGCAGATGGCCGCCGCGCCGCGCCGCACCGCGTCGAACGCGTCCGGCGCGGGCGGCGTGCCGAGGAGCGCGGCGCGCAGCAGCACGATGTCGGCGCCATCCGCCGCCCCGAGGCGATAACCCAGTTCGGCGGGTGACATGGCGCTCGCGATCCCGTCGCGCAGGCGTGCCAGCCGCCGCGCCTCGGCGCGCGACAGGCGCAGACGCCCGGCCACATCCGCGCCGCCCAGCGCAGCGAGGCGGCGGAGCGGATCGGGGGGCGTGCCGGTCTCTGTCTCGATGTGGGCAAGCGGGGCGAGCGCCGCGCCGTCGGCCCCCGGCAGGATCGCCCCGAGCACACCTGCCGCCTGCATCGCGGCGACCGAGGGCGCGGGATCGGGGGCGGCCAGCAGCTTGCGCATCTCGGCCCCGATCCGCTCGCGCGAGAGGGTGGCGAGGCTCTCGTGCGCGGCGGCGCAGGCGGCGAGCCCGTCGGGGTCGAGCCCGCCCTCCGGGTCGCCGTAGCAGGCATGAAAGCGGAAGAACCGCAGGATACGCAGGGTATCCTCGCGGATGCGCGCGGCCGCATCGCCGATGAACCGCACGCGGCGCGCGCGCAGGTCGGGCAGGCCGGAAAGCGGGTCGATCACATCGCCGTCGGGCGTTGCATAGAGCGCGTTCATCGTGAAGTCGCGGCGGCGTGCATCGGCCTCGATGCTATGGCCGAAGGCCACCTGCGCGTGCCGGCCATATGTCTCGATATCGGCGCGAAACGTCGTCACCTCGTGCGGAAGCCCGCCCGAAACCACGGTGATCGTGCCATGGTCGATGCCCGTAGGCACCGGTTTGAGCCCTGCCTCGCGCGCGTGGGCCATCACCGTTTCGGGATGGGCATCCGTGGCGATGTCGATATCGTCCACCGGCATATCGAGCAGCGCGTTGCGCACGCAGCCGCCGACGAACAGCGCCCGGTGCCCGCCCGCCGCGAGCGCGTCGCAGACCGCCCGGGTCTCGGGGCGTTCGATCCAGTCGCCCGCGATCCTCATGGCCGCGCCGCCATGTCGGCGATCGCCCGCAGGATGCGGGCCGTCGCGCCCCAGATGTAATAGGGGCCGTATGGCACGGTGTAATAGCGCCGCCACGTTCCTTTCCAGCGGCGTTGCTCGACGCGGAAACGCGCGGGATCGAGGATGTGCGCGAGCGGCACCGCGAACACCTCGGCCACCTCGCCCGGCTCGGCCACGGGGGTGAAGGGCGCGCGGATGCGCGCGAGCACCGGCATCACGTCGAAGCCGGTGACCGTCTCGTGGCGGGGCAGATCGGCGAGGATTTCGACGGCGTCGGGGGCAAGGCCGATCTCCTCGTGCGCCTCGCGCAGGGCGGTCGCGTGCAGGTCGGGATCGCCCGTGTCCTGCTTGCCGCCGGGAAAGGCGATCTGGCCGGGATGGTGCCGCATGGCCGAGGACCGCATGGTCAGGATCAGGCGCGGCGCGGCCCCGCTCGTGTCGATGGCCACGAGCACCGCGGCGGGGCGCAGGCGGCGGCCCCCGGGCAGCGTGACGCCGGGGTTGAGGTCGAAATCCGACGAGCCCGCGCGCGCGGTGCCCGCCGCGGCAACGATCCGGGCGAGGGGATCACTCGGTGTCACCCGGTGCCTCCGATGCCTCGAACCCGAGCGTTGCCGGATCGAGCCGGTAATGCGCACCGCAGAACTGGCAGTCGGCGGTGACGACACCCTCTTCGGTGGTCATGCTGGCGATGTCGCGGGCCGAGTAGATCGACAGGCTGTTGCGCACCCGCGCTTCGGAGCAGGTGCAGCCGAAGCGCACCGGCTGCGTCTCGAAGACGCGGGGGCCCTCTTCGTGGAACAGCCGCACGAGCAGGTCGTCGGGCGAGACCGAGGGGCCGATCAGCTCGAGGCTATCGACCGTGTCGAGCAGGTGATTGGCACGGCCCCAGTTCTCGGCATCGTCGCCGTGCACGATGTCGCTTGCGGCGAGCAGCCCGCCCGCGCCCGATCCGCCGCCGGTGGCCGCGGGCGATGCCTTGGGCATGTGCTGCAGCATGACGCCGCCGGCGCGCCAGTGCTCTGCGCCGCCCTTCTCGGTGGAGCGGCCGAAGCTGAGCGCGAAGCGGGTGGGCAATTGCTCGGACTGGGCGAAATAGGCCTCGGCGCAATTGCGCAGCGCCGTGCCGGCGATCGGGGTGATGCCCTGGTAGGGGGTGGTGCCCCGGCCCTGGTCGAGCAGCACGGCGAAATAGCCCTCGTCCAGTTGCGCAAAGGCGTCGCCATCGGTGATCAGGTCGCGGTCGAAGCTGGCATAGGCGCGCATCCGGGCGGGCTCTCCCTCGTGGGCGGGGGCGAAGTAATCGCTGGCGATGCGGCGCACCGCGCCCTTGCTCTGAAGCTGGAGCGACAGTTTCCAGCGCAGCTTGATCGTCTGGCCGATCAGCGCGGTCAGCAGCGCCATCTCGGCGATCAGGGCCTCGACCGCCGGGGGATAGTCGTGCTGCGCCAGCATCGCGTCGAGCACCCCGTCGAGCCGCGCGACCCGGCCGCGGATATCGGCGTGATCGAGTTGAAACGGCAGGACCGTGTCGTCCCACGCTAACTTCTGTCCGGGCGTCATGGGCTTTCCTTCGCTGCGCGGGTCGGGCATATCGCGAGCGCGCGGACAGGACAAGGCGAGCCTGAAGGAGATGACATGACACGGCGATTCGGCGAGGCCCCGCGGCCCGGCATCCGCTACCGGCACCGTCGCGGCGTCTACGCGGTGCTGCCGCGGGGCGGGCGGCTTCTGGTGACGCACCAGGCCGAGCCGGTGCCCGAGCTGCAGCTTCCCGGCGGCGGGATCGACCCGGGCGAGGCACCGCTTCGGGCGCTGCATCGCGAGGTGTGGGAAGAGACCGGCTGGCTGATCGCGCGGCCGCGGCGCATCGGCGCGTTCCGGCGCTTTACCTACATGCCGGAATACGATCTCTGGGCCGAAAAGCTGTGCGTGATCTATCGCGCCTGCCCGGTCCGGCGGCTGGGGCCGCCGCAAGAGCCGGGCCACCGGGCACTATGGATAACGCCCGCCCGCGCCGCGCGCGCGCTCGGCAATGCGGGCGATCGGCATTTCGTCAGCCGGGCGGCGGGATTGGCCTGAATTCCAGCATCACCGCCGAGATATCGTCGTCGAAACGCGCGTCGCCCGCGTGATCGGACAGTTTCCACATCAGCGATTCGAGAAAGGCCGGGCCACGGGTCTGGCGCAGGTGACGCATGATCGCCGCGAGGCCGTGATCGTCGAGCATGGCGCCGCCGGGGGCCGCGCATTCTGTGACCCCGTCGGAATGAATGAGAAGCCGGTCGCCGGGGGCCAGCGTTGCCTCGACCTGATCGAACCGGGCCCCCTCGACAAGCCCGACGGGCAGACCGCCCTGCCCCACGAACTCCACCGAGCCGTCGGCGCGCTGCACCGCCGGATGCGGATGCCCGGCCTGGGCGAGCGTGACCCTGCCGCTCGACAGATCGACATCCGCGAGCGCGATGGTGAAGTAATGCTCGGTCTCCAGGTCGGAGAGAAAGACATGGTTGAGCCGTTCGACGGTTTCGGCCGGGGGGCGCGCGGCGAAGCGCCCCGGCGCGATCTCCTGCAGGGCGAGGTTGTGCTCGGGCACGGTGGCCGAGAGATACCCGGCGAGCCGCGCGGTCATCAGCGCCGAGCTGATCCCGTGGCCGGATACATCGAGCCCGTAAAGCCCGACACGGCCCTCGGAGATCGGGAACATGCCGACGAGATCGCCGCCCACATGCCCGGACGGGTGCAGCGCCAGCGAGACCTCGGCCACCCCGAGATCGCGGTATCGTTCGCTGAGCAGGGACTGCTGCAGCTTTCTCGCCTCGACAAGATCGCTGTCGAGCGAATCATAGAGCGCCTGCAATTCGTCGAGCGTGGCCCGGACAAGGCGGTTCTTGGCAAGCAGTTCGTGCTCCATGTCGAGGATGCGTGTTCCGGCGGCCATCCGCGCGCGCAACTCGGCGGCGTTGACCGGCTTGGTCAGGAAATCGTCGGCCCCGGCATCGAGGCCGAGCGCGATCTCCTCCTTGCCGCTCTTGGAGGTGAGCAGGATGAAATAGACATAGCCGTCACCCTTCAGCTCCCGGACGGCGCGACAGAATTCCGGGCCGGTGATCCCCGGCATCATCCAGTCGCTGACCACCAGGTCGGGCAGGTCACGGCGACAGATCCCGATCGCCTCGCCGCCGCTTGCGGCCTCCTCGACGACATATCCCCATTGCCGCAGGCAACTGCCGAGAATGCGCCGCTGCGCCCGGCTGTCATCGACAACGAGCACCCGCCGCGCCCCGGCGGCGTCTGCCTGATCTTCGGTCATGTCCGCGACGCGCACCGCTGTCACCATCACTTGTTACGCGGCAACGCTGGCGCCGGGTCCGTTTACATCCCGTGAATGATAAAATTTTCCGGTGTTCCGCGACCGCCGTTAATACGTTCTGAAGACCTCGTGCGGAGACTGGCGGAAACGCGGGAGAGACTGACATGATAGACTGGGGCCGGGTGCGGGAATTGCGCGGCGAGATCGGCGCCGATGCGTTCGAAGAGGTCCTCGACCTCTTTCTGGAGGAGGTCGAGACGGCCCTGGCAATGCTGCGGACGGCCACGGAGGCAGACGATCTCGAGGCGCAGTTGCATTTCCTCAAGGGCAGCGCGCTCAACCTCGGGTTTGCCGCGCTCGCGGAACTGTGCGCCGACGGTGAGGCAAGATCGCGCGAGGGCGCGCGCGACAACGTCGACATTAACGGGATCGTGTCCGGCTACGATGCGTCGAAGGCGGCGTTCCTCGCCGGGATCGCGAATGGCGTCGCGGCCTAGATGAGGAACTCGGACAGAACCTCGTCGCGCGTGATGTCGCGATACGCGAATCCCGCCCGGTCGAGCCGGGCGATGAACGCGTCGAAATTCTCCGGTCGCGTGGTCTCGATCCCGATCAGGACCGAGCCGAAATTGCGCGCGGATTTCTTGAGGTATTCGAAGCGCGCGATATCGTCCTCGGGGCCGAGAATGTCGAGAAAATCGCGCAGCGCGCCGGGCCGCTGCGGCATCCGCAGGATGAAATACTTCTTGAGCCCCGAGAAGCGCTGTGCCCGCTCCTTGACCTCGGGCAGACGCTCGAAATCGAAATTGCCGCCGGAAGTGACGCAAACCACCGTTTTGCCACGTATGGCCGGGGCCATGTCCTTGAGCGCATCGACCGAGAGCGCGCCTGCGGGCTCGAGCACGATGCCCTCGATATTGAGCATTTCCAGCATGGTGGTGCAGAGCCTGTCCTCGGCGATGGTCACGAGATC
>Ga0102925_1000597_pt1 | contig 19924 bp, 17 predicted proteins | sample SalPonR1_A_D1_MG_FD_78216 | JGI IMG/M metagenome (GOLD analysis project Ga0102925, IMG submission 78216) | Salt pond soil microbial communities from South San Francisco under conditions of wetland restoration - Salt Pond MetaG R1_A_D1_MG | ecosystem: Environmental > Aquatic > Marine > Intertidal...
ACGGCGAAGGGATCGCTCTCGAGCAACGTTCGGTCCATGTAGGCGCCGGGGTCACCCTCGTCGGCGTTACAGATCAGGTACTTCTGGTCGGCGTCGTTGTCCGCGATGAACTCCCACTTCAATCCGGTCGGGAAGCCACCGCCGCCGCGCCCGCGCAGGTTCGATTCCTTGATCGTCTGGATGACCGTCGCCGGGGTGGATTCGGTGACGGCTTCGTGGAGGGCAACGAACCCACCCCTGGCGACGTATTCCTCGAGGCTCTCGGGATCGACGAGGCCGCTGTTGCCGAGGACGACCCGTTCCTGGGCCCCGTAGAACGGAACCTCGTCGATGTGTGGGACGTCCCCCTCGTGATCGGCGTCCTCGTGCGTTCGTGCTGCGAGCGCGTCCACCGCCGGATCGCGACCGCTCTCGATCGCGCCCGCAATCGCGTCCGCGTCCGCTTCAGACACGTTCTCGTAGATGACAGACTCGCCGCCCGGGTCGATCACCTCGACCAGCGGTTCCCGGTCACAAAAGCCCATGCACCCGGTTTTCCCGACTTCGACGTCGTCGCGCTCCGACAGCGATTCCGTCAGCGTCTCGTAGACGTCGTCCGCCCCGGCGGCTTTCCCGCAGGAGGACATGCCGACGAGGACCTTCGTGTGGTCGGGATACAGCGACGCCCTGCCAGCCGATTCCAGCTCTTCGAGGTCGTCTTCCGTGGCGATACGCGCGTCTTCGGCGACGGTGATCGACATTGCGTATCGCCTCCTATCGATACTCCTCGATGACGTCGGTCACGTCGTCCGGGTCGACGTTGCCGTGGACCTGGTCGCCGACCATCACGGCCGGCGCGAGGCTACAGGCCCCGATACAGCGGACGTCGGTGACGGTGAACTGCCCGTCGTCGGTGACCTCCTCGACGTCGACGTCGAGTTCGTCGCAGAACGCTTCCGTCACCCCGTCGGCGCCTTCCACGTGACAGGCCGTCCCCGTGCAGACCTTGATCGTGTGTTCGCCACGCGGCTCCATGTAGAACTGGGAATAGAAAGAGGCCGTCCCGTAGACGTGCCCCAGCGACATCCCACAGTGGTCGGCGACGAGTTCCAGCGCGAACTTGGGCAGGTACCCGTACTCGTCCTGGACGTCCTGGAGAGCTGGAATAACACCCTCCTTTCCGTCCGGGATTTCGTCGAGTATCGATCGAACCGTCTCGATTTCCTGGTCGCACACGTCGTCCAGGTTCGTTTCGGCCGATAGAACCCCTGCAGCGTCGTCGGCGTCCCCGCCGTCCTCTGCTCGGAGTGACTGTTTGACGGCCTCCAGTGGCACCATAGCATTTGAAGGTACGATGCAGGTTTTGTAAAGAAACGGCCTCTGTTTTCATATGATGAAAAAACATGAGACTAGATATCACGTATTGGGCCAAATTATTGGCGGTGATGGCTTACTGTGTTCAAAGTACCTTCTAAAGATAGAACAGTTCGTTGAATTGGGCGTTGATGCTCGAATTGAAAAAATATTCTCTACTATAGGCAGTTTGGAGTGTTACTCGTCGTCCAAAATGGCATTATCGCCAAAGGATTCCTGTCTGTCGTCCACGCGCCCGATCCCGGGGTTGTCGAAGGGATTCAGGTCCACTGATTTCGACGATCGACGATATTCGGTTTCGGACATGAATTAAAAACAATAAAGGACTGCTGGCCGAACGGACGCATACATGGACCTCACCCTCTCACAGGAACAGCGCCAGATTCGCGACATGGTCGCGGAGTTCGTCGACGAAGAGATCGTCCCCGTCGCGGACGAGATCGACGAGACGGACGAGTTCCCGGCCGATCTCGTCGACCAGATGGGCGACCTCGGGTTGATGGGGATGCCCTTCCCGGAGGAATACGGTGGTGCCGGACTCGATTACCACTCCTATGCCATCGGTATCCAGGAGATTTCCCGTGGTTCGGGCGGTCTCGGGACCATCGTCGCGGCCCACACCTCGCTCGCGGGCAACATGCTCTACGAGTACGGCGACGAGGAGCAAAAGCAATCCTACCTGGTCCCGCTGAACGAGGGGGACGAAATCGGTGCGTTCGCCCTCTCGGAGGCCGACGCCGGGAGCGACGTGCCCGCCATGGAAACGACCGCCGAGCGGGAGGGCGACGAGTACGTCCTCAACGGGTCCAAACTGTGGATCTCGAATGGCTCGGTCGCCGACACGATCGTGGTCTTCGCGAAAACGGACCCCGATGCCGGTAACAAGGGCATCTCGTCCTTCGTCGTCCGGGCCGACGACGACGGGTTCAACGTCGAACGCACGGAGGAGAAACTCGGCGACAAGGGCTGTCCGACGGCCGAATTGCGCTTCTCGGACCTGCGGATCCCGGCGGACCGTCGCCTGGGTGAGGAAGGTAACGGACTCATCCAGTCGCTCAAGACGCTCAACGGGGGCCGGATCAGCATCGCGGCCCGGGGCGTCGGTATCGCCAAGGCGGCCCTGGATGCGGCCGTCGACTACGCCGACGAACGCGAGCAGTTCGGCCAGCGGATCGGGGACTTCCAGGCCATCCAGCACAAACTCGCCGACATGGACACGAAATACCAGGCTGCGCGCCTGCTCATGCACCGGGCTGCCGACCGGAAGATGCGCGGCGAGGATTACATCGTCGCGGCTGCCGAGGCGAAGCTCTACGCCTCGGAGGTCAGCCGCGAACTGGCCAACGAGGGCATCCAGATCCACGGCGGCTACGGCTACACGAAGGACTTCCCCCTCGAACGCTACTATCGCGACGCCAAACTCAACGAGATCTACGAGGGAACGAGCGAAGTGCTCAGGAACACGATCGGCGAACGCCTTCTCGACTGACCCTTAGAGTTCGACGCCGCTCGGAATCAGGCTGTGCTGGCGGAGCAGGTTGCCGTCCTCGTCGTACACGAGCAGCGTGCGCTTGTCGTAGTGGGCGAAGGGGTCGTCGTCGATCAGGACGGTGATCTCGTAGCGCCCTTCGTTCTCTTCGCCCCGTTCCTGCCCGTACCGGCGGGCGGCCTTGACGAACCGGAGGACGTCTCCCGCCTCCTCGTTGAGTTCGAGGACGAAATCCCCAGTGATGCGGTTCGAGATGCTGACGACGCCTTCGGTGTCGGGATCGTCGACCGAGCCCTGGAGACGATACGCGACGTCGACTTCTTCGGCCGCGAGCGGTTCGTCGTCCACGTTCATGAGGCGCTCTCGAAGCGTATTGGCCGGGCCATCGAAATCGATGGTGACCGATGGTTTCGCGGGTTCGTCGTCTGTTTCGACCCAGTCGACGTTCTCGACGTCGAGCGTGAAGTAGTCGCGCCTCATTTCCTATACCGGCGTTAGGATTCACGCGCTTTGAACGTAACGCTCCCCGGGAACCGTTCTCCTGCTCCGGACCGTTCACGCGGGACGGGAGTCGACAGGTTTTACCGGGCACCCTGCGCGAGTCCGTGTATGGTCTGGGTTCGCTCCGAGTACGCGGAGGAACTCGCGGTAGTCTCGGCGTGGCTGATGGCGTTGCTCCCCTGGAGCCTCACGTACGGCCGCCCGATGGGCGGGCGGTACGTCGCGATCAGGTTTCCCCTGTTCATCTACGAGGCCCTACAGGGGTTCGGACTGCCCAGTCACACCGGGTTTCTGACGCCGCTGAACGCCCTCGATCGGTCCATCAACGCCGGACTCACCGGGGAATTCGGTGGGTCGGCACTGCAGGCTCGATACGGAACGACGGACCCCGGCATCTCGATCGAAACCGTCGCCGACGCGGTGACCGTCTCCTCGTACGCCGACGGCGTCTGGGCGTATCTGCTCTGGTCCGTCGGGCTCGTGGTGCTCGTTCTGGCCATCGTGCTCAGTCTCCTCATGTACTTCGAGACCGACGTCGTGGACCGCTGGCCCTACGATCGCGTTCGGACGATGGGCGTCCTGCTGACGACCGCCGCCGTGTTCTACGCGGGCGCCACGATCATGCTCTACCTGCAGTTCCCCGGGATCTATGTCCCGATCGGCCCGTTCCTCTACTTCGCGCTCGGTTACGTCCTGTTGACCGTCGAACGGACGTGACTGGCCAGCTAATTTAAGGCCCAAGCCGGCAAACGAACCGATCGAGGAACGGGAGTGGACGCGGTTTCGCCAGCACCCGGAGAGCGATTATGTCAGGAGACCCCGACGCGTACGATCCGTCCGTGGATTCGATCGACGAGGAGGTACGTTCCGAGGACTTCGATCCGACGGTCCGCGACGACGCCGGATCGACGTTTTCCCGGGTCGCTCGAAGCGCGATTCGGACCGTCCAGATGCTCCGGGGCTCGACGGTCGACGTCGATCCGTTCGTCCCCGAACGCGACGGGCCGCTCGTTTCGGAGGAACTCCCGGGCGAGGAGGTCCCCGTCGATCGGTACTGGGTAAACGCGCCGTTCGCGTACGTCGCCATCACCCGGAACGAGGAGGAGAACGAATATCGGTACCGGACGGTCGAGCCGACCCTCTCGGACGCCGAGTACGCGTTGCTCCAGATGCTGTTCGAGGACGTCAGGGATCCGCTCGTCTATCGCGGCGAGGTCGACGACGCGGACGTGGAGACCGTCCTCCAGGACGCGGTGCGCGATCACCTCGAACGCTACGGCGCCAGGATCGACATGCAGGGGTTCTACAAGCTGTTTTACTACCTCTACCGGGGTTTTCAGGGATACGGTCGGCTGGATCCCATCATGCACGACCCTCACGTCGAGGACGTCTCCTGTGACGGGTACGACCTGCCGATCTTCGTCTATCACGACGAGTACACCGACATCCAGACCAACGTCTCGTTCGGCGAGGGGGACCTGGACAACTTCGTCATCCGCCTGGCCCAGCAATCCGGGCGGCACATCTCGATCGGCGACCCGATGGCCGAGACGACGTTGCCGGACGGTTCGCGCGCGCAACTCTCGCTCGGCAAGGAGGTGACCCCACGGGGGTCGGCGTTCACGATCCGGAAGTACTCCGACGAGCCGTTCACGCCGGTCGATCTCCTGAACTACGGCACGTTCAACATCGACCAGATGGCGTTCCTCTGGCTCGCGATCGAACACAACAAGTCGCTCATCTTCGCCGGCGGGACCGCCTCGGGGAAGACGACGAGCATGAACGCCATCTCGATGTTCATCCCGCCGCGCTCGAAGGTCCTCTCGATCGAGGACACCCGGGAGCTGTCGCTGTATCACGACAACTGGCTCTCGTCGGTGACCCGCGAGCGCCTCCACGAGGGCACGGACGTCACCATGTACGACCTGTTGCGCGCCGCGCTACGCCACCGCCCCGAGTACATCATCGTCGGCGAGGTCCGTGGCGAGGAGGCCATCACGCTCTTCCAGGCGATGAACACGGGCCACACCACCTATTCGACGATGCACGCCGACTCGGTTCGAACCGTCATCAACCGACTGGAAAACGAACCGATCAACGTTCCCCGCCCGATGGTCGCGTCCCTCGACATCCTGCTCGTGCAGACGCTGACCCGGCTCGAGGGCGAACGCGTCCGCCGGAACAAGACCATCGCCGAGATCGAGGGGATCGACCAGCGGACCGGCGAACTCGACTACTCGACCTCGTTCACCTGGAACGCCGAGGACGACACGTTCGCCTCCAGCGGATCGATCGTCCTCGACGAGATCAGGGACGAGCAGGCCTGGTCGCAGTCCGAGTTGCTCGAAGAACTCCGGAACCGACGGCGATTCCTTCGCTACCTGCGGGACCAGGAGGTCACCGACTACCGCCGGTTCACCGCGATGATCAACGAGTACTACACCGATCCCGACCGCGCCATGGCCCTGGTCGCGGACGGTTCGACCGACCAACTCGGGCCTATCACGACCGACCGATAGCGCATGACTCTCGCCAACTACGTTCCGCTCGTGCTGGCACTCGGGCTCTTTTCGGTCCCCTTTCTCGCGACGGTCAGTCGCCGCCTCGACTGGCTCGTGACCCGGATCGCGCTGATCGTGTTCGGTGCCCTCGCCAGCGAGCGCAGTCGCAACTCGTCCAGAAAACAGGCCCAGTTGCGGGCGGGGCACTACGCGACGACGCTGCGGGAGTACGCCGCCAAGACCTACCTGTACGCGGTGTTCGTCGCGCTGTTCGCGGGCATCACCGGGATGTACCTCATCTGGGGCATCCTCCTCCTGCTATCCATCGACGCCGAGACGATCCGGACGACGATGCCGTCGCAACTCGACTTTCTCGCCAACTACGTCGGCGTCCCGTCCCTGACGCTGGAACAGCTATTCGTCCTCGTGACGGCGACGAGCCTTTCGCTCGGTGCGGTCGCTGCCGTCGTCACGTACTGGTTCCGGTGGTGGTATCCCGGCACCGTCGCGACAGACCGGAAACGACGCATCGACGCGACCCTCCCACAATCGGTCGCGTTCGTCTACGCGCTGTCCCGGAGCGGCATGGCGTTCCCCGAGGTGCTCCGAACCCTCGCCCGGAACCGCCGGATCTACGGTGATACCTCCGAGGAGGCCGCGGTCGCCGTCAGGCACATGGATATGTTCGGGACCGACGTCATCACGGCGATCCAGATGATGGGTCGTCGGTCGCCCAGTGCGAAGTTCAAGGAGTTCTCCGAGAACCTGGCGAGCGTCCTCCGGAGCGGGCGAAGCCTCTCGGAGTTCCTTCGCCGGCAGTACGAGGAGTTCCAGGAGGAGGCCGAGGCCCAGCAGGAACAGATGATCGACCTCCTGGGGACGCTCGCCGAGGCCTACGTGACCATCTTCGTCACCGGCCCGCTGTTCCTGATCACGGTCCTCGTCGTCCTGGGAATCGTCTTCGGCGACACGCTCGAACCGCTCCGGGTGCTCGTCTACGTGATCATTCCGATCGCGAACGCCGTGTTCGTCCTGTATCTCTCCCAGTCCATGGGCACGCTGAATCCCCGGACCCGTCTGGATCACGACGAGGAAGGCCGGCGTCTCGTCGGACTGCCGTCTCGCGCGGAAGTCACGTCGTCGAAACGACCGGACGGCGGTCGGGATCCCGACGCCGCGAATCTCGACCGGTTGCGCGCGTACCGTCGGTTTCGGGCACTGGGGAAACGAATCGGCCAACCGGTCCGGTCGGTGATCGATCGTCCGGCACGGTTGCTCTACGTCACTGCTCCCGTCGCGGTCCTGTTGACGGGACTCCGGCTCTACGACAGTGCGTCGCCGTTCGCGGTAACGACGATCGACGACCTCCTGATCCAGGCGACGATATTCCTTGTTGGCACGTTCGCGATCGCGTTCGAGGTCCACAAGCGCCGGATCGAGGCCATCGAGGCCGCGATCCCCGACTTCCTCGATCGTCTCGCCAGCATCAACGAGGCGGGGATGACCATCGTCGAGAGCCTGGATCGCGTTCGCGGGAGCGAACTCGGCCCGCTCGACGAGGAACTCGACCGCGTCTGGTACGACGTCCAGTGGGGATCCGACGTCGAGTTGGCGTTGCGGCGGTTCGAATACCGGGTGCGAACGCAGACGGTCTCGCGCGTCGTGACGTTGCTCACCAACGCCATGCACGCCAGCGGTGACCTGACCCGGGTCCTCCGGATCGCGGCCACCCAGGCGAAGGCGGACCGTCGGCTCAAGCGGGATCGGCGCCAGGAGATGCTCTCGTACATGGTGGTCGTCTACGTCTCGTTTTTCGTCTTCCTGTTCATCATCGCGATCATCAACGTCGTCCTGATGGGGAACATCACGGAAACGACCACGGTCGCAAACGCGACGAGTGGCGGCGGGGCCCAGAACGTGCCCGCCGTGGCCGGTGCCGGGAAGGTCGGGAGCATCAACACGGACGCGTACAAACTCATCTTCGTTCACACCGGCGTCATCCAGGGCGCCGTATCCGGGTTCGTCGCCGGGCAACTCAGCACCGGGGACCTCCGCGACGGGGCCAAGCACGCGACGATCATGATGGCGGTCGCCTACGCGGCCTTCCTGCTCTTTCTGGGTTGAGGCGGGTCGGAAGCGGGCCACTTAACGTCCGGCCGAATCGAGATGCCCGCATGAACCCGTCTCGGGACCGGGTCCGACGGACCTACGACCGGATCGCGACCCACTTCGCGGCCACCCGGGAGTACCCCTGGCCCGAGGTCGAGTCGTTCCTGGCGGATCGGACCGGGCGGGTGGGCCTCGACGTCGGGTGTGGGAACGGGCGGCACGCCGAGGTTCTGTCCGAACACGTCGACCGGGTCGTCGGCCTCGACGTCAGCCGTGGCGTCCTCGGAACGGCCCGATCGCGGGCGGCGGAACGCGAGTTCCCCGTCGAACTGGTGCAAGGCGATGCCGTCACCCTCCCGATTTCGACGGGGTCCGTGGATCTCGCGGTCTCGATCGCGACCGTCCACCATCTCCCGACTCGGGACGGTCGCCGCGAGAGTCTCGCGGAACTGGGTCGGGTTCTCTCGCCGGAGGGTGTGGCGCTCGTCAGCGCGTGGAGCACGGCCCACGATCGCTTCGACGCCGCCGAAACCGACGACGAGGGGTTCGACACCACCCTGGAGTGGACGCTTCCGGACGACGAGACGATCGATCGATACTATCACATTTACGCGCCGGCCGAATTCGAGGCCGATCTGGCGGCTGGCGGCCTCGAAATCGAGGATTCGTTCGTCTCCAGCGGGAACTGCTACGCGGTGGTTCGGCCCGGGAATTGACTGCAAAGGGTAAGGCCCTTATTCTCGCGTGCGGAATCGGAGGATGCGAACGAGCGCCGGTGTCCTGCTGATGCGGGACTCGGCGTCTGAGCGCCGGTGTCTCACCGAACGAAGTGAGGTGAGGCTCGGGGCACGAGCGACCGAAGGAAGCGACGTGCCCCGGTGGTGAGCAAGCCCGAAGGACTTGCGATCCTCGGCGCGACTGAACGCAGTGAAGGAGCGCCGGTGGTCTAGTGGTAGGACCTGAGCCTTCCAAGCTCATGGCCCGGGTTCGAATCCCGGCCGGCGCATTTCTGCGAGGAGCGGACGCGAGGAGCGAAATCGCCAAAGGGATTCGAACTACGCGAGACGAGCGAATGCGAGTCTCGCCATCGAGTTCGAATCCCGGCCGGCGCACTCCCTGCGGTCGTGCACCGCCTGACGTTTGCCTCGCGAGGCTCGGCAAACTCCCGGCCGGCACATTTCTGCGACGAACATTTTCGTTATCATGAGCGCCGGTGGTGAGCAAATCCGGAGGATTTGCGATCCTCGGCATACGAGCGAACGAAGTGAGCGACGTGTGCCGGTGCCGAGCCGAGCGAAGCGAGGCGAGGGTCGATGGACGAGCGCTAGCGAGTCCATCGGAAGTCTAGTGGTAGGACCTGAGCCTTCCAAGCTCATGGCCCGGGTTCGAATCCCGGCCGGCGCATTTCTGCGACGAACGGACGTGAGGAGCGAAATCGCCAAAGGGATTCGAACCACGGAAACGCGAGCGGAGCGAGCGTTTGCAGTCGGGTTCGAATCCTGGCAGGGCCCCTCCGTTCGGTCGTGGCCCTGCCAACGTTCGCCTCACGGTGTTCGGCGAACTCCCGGCCGGCGCACTCCCTCCGGTCGTGCGCCGCCCGACGGTTGCCTCGCTACGCTCGGCAAACTCCCGGCCGGCGCATTTTGCGGCGAACATCATCGTGATCAACGACGATCAGTATCGAGTGAATCGAACTCAATTGGGTCGGTTCACGACGACGATCCGTTCGTCGGGAACCCGGACCGCATCGTGGCTCTATCGTCCGCCCGGCGGGTCCTCCTGATAGACGCCGGACGGCCCGGGCTGGGTGCGCGATACAGGTTCGAGCGTCGGATCGAATTCCTGCATGGCCCACGCGCTCCCCGCGGCGGCTCCGGCGGCGAAGACGGCCAGAACGAGTGTTTCGAGAATCAACCCACCGAACGCGAGACTGAAGTTCTCACCGGCCACAGCCCCGACTGCGAACATGTAGAGGAGAGCGACGACGGCGCTCCCTCCTGCAGCGGCCTCCGCTGCAGCGACGTACCCCGCGACCGTCGGCTCGTCGGGCATCGATCGGACGACGGCCATCCCGAACAGCGCTGCCAGCGAAAGAACGATAACCGAAAACGTACTCCCGGTGAGTGACGCGCCAGTCGAGACCGATATTCCCGCCCCGAACCCGCCCTGATCGAATGTCAGGAAGGGCGTGTCGAACGCGTCGAGCAGGAAGGTCAGGACCAGGAACGTGATTCCCACGATCCCGGCCTGGACGGCGGCGAATTTCACGTACTGGATCGTCTTCGGTGCCTGGACGAAATCGGACGCAGAGGGGCCGGTACGGACCGGTTCTCGTGGTGGTCGCTGTTCACCGGGCCGATCCGGTTGCTGCTCGTTCGGTCGGTCCGCTTCGGGAGGCGCACGGTCGTCTCGCGACTGAGGCTCGCGACGGGAGGGATGGTCCTCCCGCCGTTCGTCGTCGGGGGACCGCCGGTCCGGCGTTTCGTCACGATCGTTGTTATCGTGGCTCATGATTCGGACGTGTCACGACAACTGGTTAATTCTATCCGTACCTCATCAATTATTGATATCACTCCGCCGTCGGTGCCTGGACAGCTCGTGGTTTCGACCCGTGAGTGCGCCAGTCAGTCCTCGAGGAGGACGCCGTGGGCACTGTTGCGGCGCTGGGTGCCCTCCTCGATCTTGATGAATTCGGCACTGTCGCGTGCCTCTTCGATCGTCCGACCACCGCAGTAACTCAGCCCGGATTGGATGCCGCTCGTGAAGTCCGCGACGACCTCGGCGATCGTGCCCTGGTACGCGGTGAGGCCCTCCACGCCCTCGTCGACGTGGTGGCCCTCGGCGGTCTTGTCCGATCGCGCCTCGTTGGCGGCGGTGGTCGCCATGCCTCGGGATCGCTTGTAGATCCGGCCCTCGCGCTCGATGAGTTCGCCGGGCGATTCGTCGGTCGCTGCGAAGAGTCGGCCGAGCATCACGGTGTCCGCGCCGGCCATGAGCGCCTTGACCGCGTCGCCGGAGGACCGGATGCCGCCGTCGGCGATCACGCGAACCCCGTGCTCCCGGGCGGCGTCGGCGCAATCGTCCACGGCCGTCAACTGTGGGACGCCAGCCCCGGCGACCGCGCGGGTAGTGCAGTGCGATCCGGCACCGATACCGACTTTCACCGCGTCCACGCCCGCTTCGGCCAGGTCGTGGACGGCCGAGGGCGTTGCGACGTTCCCCGCGACGAGTTCGGCGTCGGGGAACGAATCGCGAACGCGGGCGGTGGCGTCGAGGCACTTCTCCAGGTGTCCGTGGGCGACGTCCACGACGAGCGCGTCGGCCCCGGCCTCCACGACCGCCTCGGCACGCTCCAGAAACCCGTCGGTGATCCCGATGGCCGCGCCGACGGTCGCCCCGGCCTCTTTCGCCCGGCGGACTTCGGCGGCCTGCTCGTCGATGGAGAGGAATCGATGGATCGTCCCGAAGCCACCGATCTCGGAGAGTGCGATGGCCGTCTCGGCCTCGGTGACGGTGTCCATGGGGGCACTGAGAAGGGGCAGGTCCAGCGAGATGGCCGGAGTGAGTTCCGTCGAGAGGTCCACCTCACTCCGGGAGTCGACCGGCGATCGTTGCGGCACGAGCAACACGTCGTCGTACGAGAGTCCGGTTCGCACGTCCATTTTCGACCGCCAGAAAGCCAGGCACTCGATTGACAAAGGCGCTCCGGTATTCGTCCGTCTCGTACGGTCCCGTGTCGTGACGGAGTTCGAGCAGCATGCCGCATTCCTTTGGGCGTCGAGTACCGAGGCCGACCATGGAATTCGTGGTTCTCGGGTGGCCCGACGACGGCCCGACGTTACGGCTCGATCACGAGCGGTTCAGCTACGCGGGGAAGTTCGTCATGTCGAATACCGGGAAGGCGGTCGCGCGGGAGGACGGCGACCTGCTCGGGGCGATCGCCTTCAACGAGGACCGGACCGATTCGACGGCGGCCTGGCTCCGGTACGTCACGGTCCGGGACGATCGTCGGGGCGAGGGAATCGGGTCCCGTCTGGCGGCCGGACTCCGGGCATACCTCCTGGAGCGGGGATACGACACGGTTCGGATCGCCGTCAACAACCCGTTCGCGTACCGGGCGCTCTACAAGGCCGGGTTCTGTTTCACCGGTCGAACGACCGGGCTGGCCGAACTGGTACTGGAAGCCCCCTGTTCGGCCGGGGGGGAACCGTACCGAGATGGGATGACGATATTCGGCGATCGGGATCTCAGCGACGCCGAAGAGCAGTTGCTCTCCAGCGAACGTGGCCGGCGTCCCCCGGAGCGGATCGACGCTCCGGGTGTTATAGAGGCGTAGTGGCTTCCCCCTGCTGTCGCTATCGGCGGGCGAGCCCCCGATTCATTGGTTTCGTTACAGACGCTTGAGGTTGACTGCCCGTGGACCTTTGTCGGCCTCTTCGATGTCGAATTCGACCTCCTGGCCCTCTTCGAGGTCCTCTCCCCCGACGTCTTCCATGTGGAAGAAGACGTCTTCGTCCGCGTCGTCCGATTCGATGAACCCGTATCCCTTCCTGTCGTGGAAGAATGTGACTGTCCCGGTCGGCATCGTACTTCGGCCTCCGTTAGCCCTTCACACGTAAATAGCCTCCGCCGCCGAGAGTCTCGATCCGTGTGATCCACCTCGCGACGACGGGAGGGCATGATTCAAACCGCCGTCGTCCCTACGTGGAGTCGATGGGAAACGCAGCGCTTCGCGAGTTGGCGAGCCTGGAAACGGTATCCTTCGACGATCTCCGAGGCTCGGTCGTCGCGGTAGACGCACACAATTGGCTCTATCGGTACCTGACGACGACGGTCAGGTGGACCGACGACGCGATCTACACGACCGCCGACGGCACGGAGGTCGCGAACCTCGTCGGGATCGTCCAGGGACTGCCGAAGTTCTTCGAGAACGACCTGACGCCGGTGTTCGTCTTCGACGGCGGGCCGTCCGAACTGAAGACCGAGGAGATCGAGAAACGTCGCGAGGAACGCGAACAGTACGAGGACCAGCTCGAGGACGCCCGCGAACGCGGCGACGAGGTCGCAGTGGCGACCCTCGAATCGCGCACCCAGCGCCTGACGGACACGATCATCGAGACGAGCAAAGAACTGCTCGAACTGTTCGACGTCCCGGTGATCCAGGCCCCGGCAGAGGGCGAGGCCCAGGGCGCGCACATGGCCCGGCGTGGCGACGTTGATTTCGTCGGGACCGAGGACTACGACGCCCTGCTGTTCGGCGCGCCGAAGACGCTCCGAAAGCTCACGAGCAAGGGCGACCCCGAACTGATGAACCTCCAGGCGACCCTGGACGAGCACGACCTGACTTGGGAGCAACTCGTCGACGTCGCCATCCTCTGTGGCACGGACTTCAACGAGGGCGTCGACGGCGTCGGCCCGAAGACGGCCCTGAAACTCGTCAGGGAGCACGGCGACCTCTGGGGCGCGCTCGAGGCGCGGGACGCGTACGTCGAGAACGCGGACCTCGTCCGGACGCTGTTTCTCGACCCCAACGTGACCGACGACTACGCGTTCGACGAGGACGTCACGCCGGACATGGACGCCGCCCGCGAATACGTCATCGACGAGTGGGAGGTGGACCCCGACGAGGTCGAACGCGGCTTCGAACGCATCGACGAGAGCGTCGTGCAGGCCGGCCTCGACCGGTGGTCCTGACGGGCCCGGTAGCGATTCCCGTCTCGTTGTCGACGAATTCGGTGCGGTCTATAGCGTCTTTCACAAGACCGATTGGCCAGTGCCGTCGACGTTGTGGCGGCGCTGTGGCGCGTTTTTCGACGACTACGGCGTGATACGCCCAAATTCGTTCGCGCGGCAAACGCCCCCGGCTTCGGATAGTTTTACGCCGGTCCCGAACGATGGGGCCACACATGTCGGAAGACTATCGAACGGAATCGGACAGTCTCGGGGAAATGCAGGTGCCCACGGACGCCTACTGGGGCGCACAGACCCAGCGAGCAGTCGAGAACTTCCCCATCAGCGGGATCACCTTCAGTCGGCGATTCATCCGGGCGCTCGGCGTCGTCAAGAAGGCCGCCGCGCAGGCAAACCGTGACCTCGGCCTGATCGAGGATTCGACGGCCGACGCCATCGTCGAGGCGGCAGACGAGGTCATCGCCGGCGAGCACGACGAACACTTCCCGGTCGATATCTTCCAGACGGGATCGGGGACCTCGACGAACATGAACGACAACGAGGTGATCGCCAACCGCGCGGCCGAGATCGCGGGCGAGGAGATCGGCGACCGGGTCGTCCACCCCAACGATCACGTCAACTTCGGCCAGTCGAGCAACGACGTGATCCCGACCGCGATGCACGTCGCAGCACTCGAAGCCGTCGAGAAGGACGTCATCCCGGCCCTCGACACGCTCCGGGAGGCCCTGGAGGAGAAGGAAGCGGAGTTCGACGGCATCGTCAAGACCGGGCGGACGCACCTCCAGGACGCGACCCCGATCCGACTCGGCCAGGAGTTCTCCGGGTATCGAACGCAGGTCGAGAAGGGTCTCGCTCGCGTCGACGACGTGCGCGACCACCTCTCGGAACTCGCGCTTGGCGGGACTGCAGTCGGGACCGGCCTGAATACCCACCCCGAGTTCCCCGAGCGGGCGGCCGAGTACATCTCCGAGGAGACGGGCGTCGAGTTCCGCGAGGCCGACAACCACTTCGAGGCCCAGGCCGCTCACGACGCGATGGGCGAGGCCCACGGCGCGCTCCGGGTCGTGGCGGGATCGCTGAACAAGATCGCCAACGACCTCCGGCTTCTCGCCTCGGGTCCGCGCAACGGGCTTGGCGAGATCGACCAGCCAGAAAACCAGCCCGGGTCCTCGATCATGCCCGGGAAGATCAACCCGGTCGTCGCCGAGGCCGTCAACCAGGTCCACAAGCAGGTCGTGGGCAACGATGCCGCCGTTTCGGCCGGTGCTGCCGAGGGCCAGATCGACCTGAACCTCTACAAGCCGGTGCTGGCCCACAACTTCTTGCAGTCCGCCGAGTTGATCGCCAACGCCAGCGAGACCTTCGCCGAGAAGTTCGTCGCCAAACTCGAGGCCGATCGCGAACACTGCGAGTCCCAGGTCGAGCAGTCGATGGCGCTGGCGACCGCGCTCAACCCACACATCGGCTACGACAAGGCCAGCGAGGCCGCCAAGACGGCACTCAAGGAAGGGAAGACGATCCGCGAGGTCGTGGTCGAGAAGGGGTATCTCAGCGAGGACGAGGCCGAGGAGATCATCGACCCGCGCAAGATGACCGAGCGCGGGATCCTCGGGAGCGAGGACTGAAGGTTCCGCGTCGTGGATCGAATCGAGTGACGGGAACGCCCGGGATTGCGGTCTCTCGACCGTTCCGGAATCGCCCGACTGAGGGACCGCCAGCGTCGCTGTCGTTCCGGTGAAAGATCCACGCCAGTTATACGGTATGAGGACGATGCATATTCCATGTACACCTGTGGGACCTGCAATCGGACGTTCGGGGACAAACTCGAGTACGAACTCCACCGGGACTCCTGTGGGGCGGACGAACTCGTCTGTCGACAGTGTGGCGAGCGGTTTTCCGAGCGGGTCGCCACGGATGACGGCTGGCACTATCGCTGTCCGAACGAGGACTGTGACGGCGAGGGGCTCACGGAGGACCTGGTCCGACTGGCCGACGCCCGAATCAAGCAGCAGTAACACTATCTGATCGATCGTGTTCCGTCGTCGTTTCACGACCGCGAGCACTGTGAGGGAGGAACCGTGACGGAGCAAAACGAGGAACGATCCGGGACGGACCAGCAGGATGATGGTCCGGTGACCGAACGCGATGCGGAGTCGATCGGTGGAGCGCGATCGCTCGACCCACAGGTTCGCCTCCTCTGGATCGGCAATTCGCTCGTGACGGCCGTTTTCTTCGGAGGACTCGTCGGTGCAGCGAGCGTCTTGCTCCTCGACTGGGCCGCGTGGCCGGGAGCTGCCGCGTTCGTCCTCCTGGCTGTCCTCGGCGTCGTGTTTGCCGTCCTTCGGTACCGGATCTGGACCTACGAGGTCCGCCCGGAAGCCGTCTACATCGAGCGCGGGGTCCTGACCCGGATCCGGACGATCGTTCCCCACGTCCGGATCCAGCACGTGGACACCCAGCGGGGGCCGCTGGAGCGTGCCCTCGGTCTCTCGCGGGTCGTGATTTACACCGCGGGATCGCGCCAGGCGGACGTCTCCATTCCCGGCCTCCACCCCGATCAGGCGACGCGCCTCCAGAATCGATTGCGCGACCTCGCGATCGAGAGCGAGGGCGACGACGCCGTATGAAACTGCATCCGTACACGGCCGTCATTCGCGGGCTCTCCCGCGGTGCGAGCACCGGCGTCGTCGTCGCGATTTTCGGGTCGATGTCGTCGGGATCGATGGCCGCGGTGGGGGGAACCCTCGTCGCCGTGGCCGTCGCCGCCCTGTTCGGGATGGGTTACGAGTTCCTCTACTACCGTCGTTACGACTACGAACTGACGACCGACTCGCTCGACATCGCGTCGGGCGTGATTTCGCGACGGGTTCGGGAGATTCCCCTCCGGCGGATACAGAACGTCGACGTGCGGCAGAACCCACTTCACCGACTGCTCGGCGTCGCGGTGCTCAGCATCGAGACGGCGGGCGGATCCTCGACCGAGGCGACGCTCCGGTACGTGAGCGTCGACCGAGCCAGGGAACTGCAGGACGCGCTCTCGGAGAAGTCCGAGCACCTGACCGCCGTCGACGCGGTCGGGGACGACGTCGAAGCGACGGCGGCCGGGGAACTCCTGTTCGAACTCGATCGGCGGGAGCTGGCCCTCACGAGTGCCCTGTCGATCGACCCCGGCGTCAGTGCCGTCGGATCGTTCGTCGCGCTCGCGTTCGAGGGTCTGTTGCCGCGATCCGCCGGTATCGACCCAACTCGACCGATCGCGACGATCCGCGGGTTCGCCCCGATCGAGATCGCTCTCGGCATCGCCGGGGTTCTTGCCGTCGCCTGGCTGTTTAGCGTCGTCGTCGTGTTCAATCGGTACGCCGGATTCCGCCTTCGACGGGTGGGCGATGACCTCCGGTACGAACGCGGGTTTCTCGGGAGTTACACCGGGACGATCCCGACGGACAAGGTCCAGACGCTGACCGTGACGGAGAACCCGCTCAAACGCCGCATTGGCTACGCGACGCTGTCGATCGAGACGGCGGGATACGCCCCGGGACAGTCCGGCGGTGGGGCGCAGACGGCGATCCCGATCGCCCGGCGGGATCGAGTGATGGAGCTCGTGGCGACGATCGAAGGCGCCCGGATCGACGAGACGGGCTTTCGTCGCCCGCCGTCCCGCGCACGACGGCGGTATCTCGTCCGGTACTCGCTGGGGATCGGTGTGCTCGCTGCCGTCGCGTTTTTCGCCGACGCTCGTACCGGCGCGATCGGCCGGTGGTACCTCGCGTTCCTCGGCCTGGGTGCCGTCCCGATCGCGGCCCACCTCACCTGGATCCATCGCGGATATCAGGAGACCGACGAGCACTTCGTCACGCGAACGGGCTTCTGGCGGCGCCGGACCCGGATCGTCCCCTACGATCGGATCCAGACCGTCGTCGATCGGCGAACGGTGTTCCAGCGCTGGCGGGACCTGGCCGACGTGACCGCCGACACCGCGAGCACGTCGAGCCTCCGCGGGGGCGACGCCGTCGCGATCGACGTGGACGCCGACGACGCCGATCGGCTACGATCGGTGCTGACGAGGGAGTTGCTGAAACGGCGAGGCGGCAGCCCTTCGGGCGATTCGATCGGGGAGGGGTCGGGGGCGGACGACCGGGTTGGCCCGCAGCCTTAAACGGCGGGCCTCGGTACTCGCAGGTATGACTGACACGGACGACGGTGGGACCGACGAGCGGTCGCTGGGCAGGCGCCACGTCGTCGTCGGCGGTGCCGGGGCCGTCGTCGGCGGTGTGGCAGGCGTCGCGATTTTTTCGGATGGACGCTTCACCGATTCCGACGGAACGACCACGATCGAGAAACGAGAACCCAACGACGACGGCGAGGCCAGTCCCGGCGAACTGCGGTGGTTGCTCGAGGACGATCCCCGAACCGAGTACACGATCGACGTGACGTCGTTCACATTGGAAGGCGACGTCATCGACGTCCGATACGAGTCGAACGCGACGTCCCAGTCCGGTTCCGATCGCTGGCGGTGGCACCTCAACGAGATGGGTCACGTGATCAAATCGTTCGCCCGGTACGTCGCGAGCGACGGGCCGAATCTGGAATGGAGTCGGACATCGACGGGTGGGACCGGAGACGGTCCGGACGGGACGACCTCCGCCGACTCGACTCCGACGACCGTCCCGGCAACGACCGCGACTGGATCCGAGTCGATCGAGGGCACGCGTCTCATCGCTCACGTGGAGAATCCGTACGACGTCGGAACCGGTTCGACGGTGCCGGCACAGGACGCGGTGTACGGCATCGAGCGTCGGTGGGTGCGCAACTGGATCGCCGGGGCGTGGTCGACCCAGCGGCTGCTCAACGTCGTCCGGCAGGCCAGGGTCGGGAGCGGGAACTAGCGACCGAACTGGACGGTTTTTTACCCTCCGCACTCCGAGCACACGCCAATGACCGACTACGACTACGAGTCGCTGGGACTCGTCGCGGGACTGGAGATCCACCAGCAACTGGACACCGAGACGAAACTGTTCTGCGGGTGTCCGACGCGACTCCGGGACCCCGGCGAGGCCACGCGGACGGTGACGCGGTACCTGCACCCGACCAAGAGCGAACTGGGCGAGATCGACGAGGCCGCGGCCGAGGAGAGCCAGATCGACCGCGAGTTCGAGTACCTGGCGTTCGACAGCACTTGCCTCGTCGAGGAGGACGACGAACCGCCCCATCGCCTCGACAGCGAGGCCCAGGAGGTCGCCCTGGAGGTCGCCCAGTTGCTCGACATGGCCGTCGTCGATCGGGCGCACGTCATGCGCAAGATCGTCGTCGACGGGTCGAACACCGGCGGGTTCCAGCGGACGGCGCTGATGGCGACGGACGGCGAGATCGAGACCGACGAGGGTCCGGTCCGGGTGTCGGACCTGATGCTCGAAGAGGAGAGCGCCCAGCGCGTCGAAGAGACCGAGAAAGGCGTCCGGTACAACCTCAGCCGTCTCGGCATCCCGCTGGTCGAAATCGGGACGAAGCCCGACGTCGGATCGCCCGAACAGGCCCGCGAGGCGGCCGAGCGCATCGGCATGCTCCTGCGATCGACGGGCAAGGTCAAGCGCGGACTGGGAACGATCCGGCAGGACGTCAACGTCTCGATCGAGGAGGGTGCCCGCGTGGAGGCCAAGGGCGTCCAGAGCCTCGACGACATCGACGACATCGTCCGCAACGAGGTCGGTCGCCAGGTCGAACTACTGGAGATCGCCGAGGAACTGCAGGATCGGGACGCCTCGGTCGGCGACGTGCAGGACGTCTCCGACGTCTTCGAGGACACCGACAGCGGCGTGATCCGGGGTGCGCTCTCGGACGGCGGGGAAGTCATGGCCGTCCCGCTGTACGGGTTCGACGGCCTGGTCGGCCATGAGATCCTGCCCGACCGCCGCCTCGGGACCGAACTGTCCGATCACGCCAAGCGCCACGGCGCGGGCGGCATCTTCCACACCGACGAACTCCCGGCCTACGGCGTTACCGAGGAAGAGGTCGAGGCGCTGGCGGACGCGGTGGGTGCCGGCGCGGAGGACGCGGTCGCCATCGTGGCCGCTGACGCCGACGTCGCAGAGGGAGCGATCGAGGCCGCCGCGGAACGTGCCGAGGTCGCCATCGAGGGCGTTCCGGAGGAAACCCGCGGGGCGAACGAGGACGCGACGACGCGCTACCTCCGGCCCCTCCCCGGTGCGGCGCGGATGTACCCCGAGACGGACGTGCCCCCCGTCGAGCCCGATCCAGCCGAGGTCGAGCCGCCGGAACTGCT
>Ga0102925_1000599_pt1 | contig 19875 bp, 21 predicted proteins | sample SalPonR1_A_D1_MG_FD_78216 | JGI IMG/M metagenome (GOLD analysis project Ga0102925, IMG submission 78216) | Salt pond soil microbial communities from South San Francisco under conditions of wetland restoration - Salt Pond MetaG R1_A_D1_MG | ecosystem: Environmental > Aquatic > Marine > Intertidal...
ATGATCTGGACGGTCTTGCCCAGGTAGTCGCCGGCGCGTTCCTTCTCGATGACGGTGCGGTAGACCTTGCCCGTCGTGACGTTGTGGTCCGCCGTCATGTCGATGTCGAGGAAGCGCTCGTAGTTCCCCAGGTCGAGGTCCACCTCGGCACCGTCCTTCAGGACGTACACCTCCCCGTGCTGGAAGGGGTTCATGGTCCCGGCGTCCACGTTCAGGTACGGATCGATCTTGACGGCCGTGACGTCGAACCCGGCGTTCTCGAGGAGTCGGCCGGTGCTGGCGGCCGTAATCCCCTTTCCGAGACCCGACATCACGCCCCCCGTGACGAAAACGAACTTGTTCCCGAGCGAGGGGTCGTACTCGGTTTCCTTCGGCATACCGTGTGTCCGGCAGGTGCCTTCAAAACCGTTTCGGAGCCGTTGCCATCAGTTCGCCGAAACGTGGGAGGGAAGCGGGGTGGGGCGGAATGAAATGGCACGCCACGGACCGGGCGCGAGTCGCGGCCGACCCCACGCGGCGAAAGGGGAATACGTTCGGCGACTGATTCGATCGTATGGAAATCCGCCCGCTCCGCCACGACGAGGTCGGCAGATTGATCGACGACCTGTGGCTCCCGTTCGCCGAGGAGATGGCCGAAATCGACTCGTACAACGAACTCGCGGCGGACGCCCGGGACCACGCCTTCTCCTACAAGCGCGAACGCGTCCAGGACGACGACGTGGCGACGTTCGTCGCCGTTGCTGGCGAGGAATTCGCGGGATACGTGGAAGGGGAGTATCGGGCCCCGCCGCCGGTGTTCGTCCGTGGTCCCGAGGTGTACGTCGAAGGGGTGTACGTCCGTCCCGAGTATCGCCGGGAGGGCCTGGCCGGGGACCTGATGGACCGCATCGAGGACTGGGCCGTCGAACGTCGCTGCCGGCGCGTCAGCCTCGACGTGAACGGAGCGAACGAGACTGCCCGAAAACTGTACGAGAAGCGTAGGTATTCGGTGAAACGCCACCGGATGGTTCGGGAACTGTGAGGTCGCCGCGAGGATTTTCGGCCGAGATATTCAACGGAGTTCCGCCGCGAAAAACCCCGACACGGCGTCGCCGATTTTCCCGTCTTGCCCGACGAAGTGGTGGTCGGCCGAACACTCCACGACGTCGTGGCCGAGTTCGCGCGCTTTCTCGACCACCGGTTCCCACTCGGCGGTCTCGTCACGCGATCCGTAGATGACCTGCGTCCGGCAGGGCAGGCGTTCGAGGGCAGCCACGACGTCGAGGTCGGGGGCGACCTGTGCGGCCGGAGCGAGCGCGGAGACGGCCCTGACGTCCACGTCGGCCGCCGCGAGGATGGCCATCGCGCCGCCGAAACTGTAGCCGAAGAGACCGACGCGGTCGTAGCGCTCGCGCGCCCAGCGGACGGCGTTGCGGGCGTCCTCGCGCTCGCCGTAGCCCTCGTCCCACTCGCCGTAATCGAAGCGCAGGCAGTCGATTCCGACCGCGTTCAGCGCCTCGCAGACGCTCCGGAGGCGGCGGTCGCGGCGGTTGCCGCCGAACTGCGGGTGTGGCGGGCAGGCGACGACGGCCGCGTCGGATCGCTCACCAGCGTCGTGCGCCGCGTCTGCGACCGAATCGAGGGTCCCACGGACGTCCCTGGCCCCCGGCACGAGTACCGTCTCGGAAGTCATATCCCGGGATTGGTCGGAGGGCCCCAAAAGCCCCGCGACGGCACGTCTGGCGGCGAGCGCGAACGAACCACGTTTTTAATTATCGTGGTACCTAACCGAACGGTATGGGAATACTCTCGCGTACGTCCTACATCATCCGCTCGAAGCTCAACGCCTTCCTCAACCGGGCGGAGGACCCGAGCGAGACGCTCGATTACTCCTACGAGCAACTACGCGACGAGCTTCAGGACGTCAAACGGGGTATCGCCGATCTGACCACCCAGAAGAAGCGGCTGGAGATGCAGAAGCGACGGCTGGAGGAGAACGTCGAGAAGCACAACGAGCAGGCCCGCGAGGCCGTCAAGCAGGACCGGGAGGACCTCGCCCGGCGAGCGCTGGAGAAGAAGAAGGCGAAGATGACCCAGATCGAGGAACTGGAGGGACAGATCGCCGACCTGCAGAACACGCAGGACCAGCTCATCGAGAAAAAGGAGACGCTCCAGAACCGCATCGAGGAGTTCCGCACGCGCAAGGAGACGATGAAGGCCCGCTACGAGGCCGCCGAGGCCAGCGCGCGCGTCTCCGAGGCGATGACCGGGGCGGGCGAGGAGATGGAGGACGTCGGCCGGGCCATCGAGCGCGCGGAGGAACGGACCCAGGACATGGAAGCCCGGGCCGCCGCGATGGACGAACTCCAGGAATCCGGCGCGTTCGAGGACGCCCTCTCGGACAAGGACCAGATCGACCGCGAACTCGAAGCACTCGGCTCCGACAGTCAGGTCGAGGCCGAACTGGAGACGCTGAAAAGCGAAATGGGCAAGGGTGAACCCGAGGCGGAGACCGAGGAGGAAACCGAGGCCGAGATCGACGACGTCGCGTCGGACAACGGGAGCGACGTCGAGGCGGACGTCGACCTGGAGGAAGAGATCGACGAGAGCGAGGTCGAGGCCGAACTGGAAGAACTCAAAGAGGAAGAGGAGAACTGAGCGGATTGGGGCGGTCGCGAGTCAGCGTCGAGCGCCGATCCCCGGCTTTTCGGAGAGTTCGATCGTTCCGTCTTCCTGTACCGGTCCGTCGTACGGATCTTCGGCGAGCAACAGCGACCCGTCGAGGTCGGCGTAGTCCAGCAGGGGCGCGAGGTGGGCGCCCGCGGCGATCGACGCGTTGGTCTCGGTCATGCACCCGAGCATCACCTCCAGGCCGTGCGCGTGGGCGGCGTGGATCATCCGCATCGCCTCGCGCAGGCCGCCGGTTTTCATCAGTTTCAGGTTCGCGATGTCGGCCCTGTCGGCGATTTCGGGGACGTCCTCCAGCGTGATGCAGGACTCGTCGGCCGCGATGGGGAGGACGCCGTTCTCGTAGACGAACTGCAGGCCCTCCGGGTCCTCGGCAGGGACTGGCTGTTCGACGAACTCGACGCCGTGATCGGCCAGGATCTCGGTCTTCCGGACGGCCTCTCGCGGGGTCCAGGCCTCGTTGGCGTCGACCCGGATCGTCGCGTCCGGGGCGGCCTCGCGGATCGCGGCGACGATCTCCTCGTCGCGGTCGGTGCCGAGTTTGACCTTCAGGACGTTTCGGCCCATCTCGACCGCCTCGGCGGCGCGCTCGCGCATGCGCTCGGTCGGATCGATGCCGATCGTGTAGGAGGACGGGACCGCCTCGTCGGGGTCCAGTCCCCAGTACCGGTAGAGTGGGGCGTCGAGTTGCTTGGCGGCGAGGTCGTGCAGGGCGATGCTGACGGCCGTTCGCGCCGCCGGGTTGCGGCCGATCGTCTCGCGCATCCGGCGCTCGATTCGCGCCAGCTGGTGTGGGTCGCCGACGTCCTCGACGACCGCGAGGAGGTCGGGCAGGACGGCTTCGACGGTGTCGGCGGTCTCGCCGTAGTGGGCCGAGGGCCCGGCGCCGCCGACCCCGACGGTGCCGGACTCGTCTTCGATCTCGACGACGACGAGGTCGGCCTCCGTGGTCGTCCCGCGCGAGATGGTGAAGTGGTGCTCCAGGGGCAGTTGCAGGCGTTCGAACCGGGTGGACAGGGTCATTGTTCGGTGATTGCCTCCACCAGGGGCTTCGAATCGAAACGAATTGGATCTATCGCCGGGGCGCCAAGGTCGCCGGCGAACTCCTCGACCACCTCGCGGGCGGTCTCGTCGTCGTCGAGTTCGCGGGTGTTCAGGGCGCCGGCGACCATCTCGGTCTCGTGGACCGGAGCTGCGAGGTCCTCGTAGAGGTCGACGTACTCCGAGATCGGCGGCAACTCGAAGTCCTCGTAGCCGTGGATCGCCTCGCGGCCGGCCTCGTGACAGAGGACGATCTGGTCGGCCATCGACCCGTGGAGGATGCCACAGGTCACGGCCGAGTACGCCGGGTGGACGATGCTGCCCTGCCCCTCGACGACGAGGTAAGCGTGATCATCGCCCTTCTCGAGGATCATGCGCTCGACGGCGCCGGCGGTGAAGTCGCTGATCGTTCGGTCGATGGGAATGCCCCAGTCCTCGATCATGATGCCGGTCTGGCCGGTCGGGATCGCGGCGGCGTCGTGGCCCGCCTCGTTCAGTGCCTCGACGAGTTCCATCGTGACGGTCATTTTGCCCGACGCGCAGTCGGTCCCGACCGTCAGGACGATCTCGGCGTCCACGTCGGCGGCCACACCCTTGCTGACGTCGAGGTCGTCCGGCGGGTCCCGGACGTCCCAGAGGTCGACGTCGTGCTCTTCGGCGAGCGCGGCGAACTCCTCGTCCTCGGAGAGGAAGTAATGGAGGCCCGAGTAGACGTCACAGCCGCGACCGATGGCCGCCCGGACGTCCGGTCGCCAGGAATCGTCGAAGTCACCACCGATCGGTGATATGCCGATAATCAGCGCGTCGATGGGTCCCTCGACCTCGTCCATGCTCTCGACGATGGGTGCGTCCTGCGCGTCGGCGATGTGGTCCCGGACGCGCGTTCCGGCCGCATCGCGATCGAGAACGGCGGCGACGTCGTACTCCGCGTAGCGAAGGATACCGATGGCAGTCTTTGCCCGCCCCGGAAATTTCTCGTGGGCGAGAATCGCGACTCGCATGACCGAATGATCAGTCCCACCCCCAATAAGAATAGCCAAGTCGGTAGCGATTGTCGGAGAGTCGACACGTCAGGAACGCACGCTGGTTTCGAATGGGGACGGCGGCCACAACTAATTACCACGTCGGGTTCGACTGTCAAGGCACCATCGAGCCGTGTCCGTCGCGCCGTTCTATCTCACGGGGTACGCCATCGCCGCAGTGATATCGGCCGGCGTCGCCGCTCACGCGCTCCGGAAACGGTCGGAACCGGGTGCCACCTCGTTTGCCACCTTGCTGTTGCTCGTCGCCGCGTGGGCGAGCGCCTGTACGGTGGGGCTGCTCACCGTCGATCACGAACTGCGCCTCGTCTGGGAGAAGGTGCAGATGACGGCGGCACTGCTGGCGCCGATCGCCTGGTTCGTGTTCGTCCTGGAGTACACGGGCTATGGCTCCGCCCTGACGAAACGACGCCTCGGCACCTTGCTTCTCGTCCCGGTGGTCGGAGTGGCGCTGCTCTGGTTCGATCCCTTTCCCCTGGCCTGGCAGGGAGTCACGTTCGTTCGGGCACACGGGTTGCTGCTCGTCGATCAGCACACTGGCGTGTACATGTGGGCCGTCAATTTCTATGCAGCAGTCCTGGTGCTCGCCGGAACCGGACTGTTGCTCCAGTTCACCCTGACGGCAGGGCACCTCTATCGGGACCAGACGATCGCCATCGGGATCGGCGCGGGCGTTCCGATCCTGGTCAGTTTCCTGTCGGCGCTCGACGTCACGCCCGTTCCGGGGCTCAACGTCACGCCGCTGGGATTCGTCGTGTCAGGGATCGCGTTCGGGAACGCGCTCTCGCGGTACGACTTCTTCGAGCGCATCCCGGCCGCGCACCGCCTCGGCCGTCGGGCGATCACCGAGAACATGCAGGACGGCATCGTCATCGTCGACGACCGGGATCGGATCGTGGAGGCGAACGACGTGGCCGCGACCGTTCTCGACCTCGATCCCGGAACCGTCGTCGAACGTCGGATCCGGGACGTGTTTCCGGATGCCGTCTGGGACGGACGGACGGTCGGGGGCGAACTCTCCGTCGAAATCGGGGAGGGACGATCAGTCTACGACGTCCGCGAATCGCCGATCACCGACCAGCATGGCCGCCGGGTCGGACGGGTGATCGTCCTCCGGGACGTGACCGAGCGGAAAAACCGCGAACAGCGACTGTCCGTGCTCACTCGCGTGCTCCGGCACAACCTCCGAAACGACATGAACCTCTTCGACGGCTACGCGAGTACCCTCGCCGAGCAACTCGAGGGAGAGCCGGCAGAACAGGTGTCGGAGATCGAGTCGGTCGCGACCGACCTCGTCGAACTCTCGGAGAAGGCTCGGGACGTCGAAGAAATTCTGGCCAAGACCCCGGACGACTCGACGAGGGAGCATTTCGCGACGATCGTAGGTGAGACAGTCAGCGACGTCGCCCATCGCTATCCCGGCGTCGCTTTCTCGGTCGATCTGGAGGACGGGGTCCGGGTGCCGGAGACCCGGTCACGTGCGATCGTCGAGAACCTGATCGAGAACGCTGCCGAACACAACGAAGCGGCGGAGCCACGCGTCGAGGTGACGGTCGAGACCGTTGCCGGTGGGACCGAAAGTCTCCTGACCGTCTCGGACAACGGGACCGGTATCCCGCCGGACGAACGGACGGTCCTCGAGAAGGAGGCCGAAACGCCGCTCGAACACGGGAGCGGTCTGGGGTTGTGGGTCGTCGCCTGGGCGGTTCGAAGCCTGGGCGGGGAGATATCCTTCGAGACGTCGTCGGACGGGACCGAGGTCAGGGTTCGCCTCCCGCTGTCCTCGGGATCGGCCGGCGATGCCCCGTAGTGAGGAACCGGTGGCCAGCTAGAGGCAGTACAGTCGGGTCGTGAAAAACGAGTCGAACGCGTCCGAGAGTGCGGCTTCCGGATCGCCGGTCGCATCGACCGTCGCCGTGGCGTCGGCCTCGTCGTCGAACTCGTGGACTGCTTCCCGGTCGCCGACAACGTAGAGGCGGTCGGCGTCCCGACCGTCGATCGCCGCCCGACACCGGTCGAGGTGGTCGTCGATCTGTTCGTCCCGGCGGCGCTCGAACCGCGCCTGCGAGAACCCGCCTTTGGAGTGGTCGCCGTGAACGTCGCTCTCGAACCCCTCGAACGATACCCGTTCGTCGCCTCGATACTCGCCGATGGCGAACCGGTCGGCGCGAACGAGCGCGAACGCAAAGCGACCGGTCGGACGGAACCATTCGCGGTCGATCCGGAACGTCTCGTCCCAGGAAACGAACGGATCGGGGTCGATCGGCGGCCGGAGTGCGGCGGCGACGAGGCCCGCGTCGTCCGTATAGACGAGACAGGGGGCTGCCCGTTCGACCAGTGCGGCGCGTTCCCCGAACGCCTCGCGTACCGCGTCCGGTGGCTCGTCGGCGACCATGGCCGAGAGTGCGCCCTCGGGGCCGGCGTCGACGCTTTCCAGGCGGTCGAGTACCGCGTCGAGTCGATGGTCGGAAAGGTCAGCGGTCCGTCTGAACGAGAGGTGGCGCTCGTCGCCGCCGAGACGGTCGATCTCGCCCTCGAGTTGGGCGATCCGGTCCTCCAGACGGTTGACCCGTTCCTCGGCGTCCTGGCGTTTCCGCGCGGCCTCGGCCCGGCGCCCTTCCTCGGCGTCGAGTTGCTCTTGCAGTCGGTCGCGTTCGCCTTCGAGTTCCTCGATTCGATCCTTGAGACTGGCCCGCCCGAGCAACTCGTCGAGCATCGGTCGAACGGGCGAACGGGGACCACTTCTAGGTTCCGGGAGCGAACGGGGATCCGTACTGACCGGGGAAGGTTCCGGAAAACGGGAGATTCGGCGGGCGGTGGGGGATTCAGCGGGCAGTCTAGGTTCCTGTGGCGGGGCGATACCCCGCCATCCGGAGGAGCTGCTCGGCTCGATCGGCCTTCGCCAGCAGCACCTCCTGGAGCGTCGGCGGATTCTCGACGTCGACTTCCTCGAGCATCGCCTCGGGGAGTGCGAGCGTGTGGCCCGGCACCCCCTCGTCACCGTGAACCGGGAAGTGGCGGTTGCCGAGTTTCATCACGAGCGGGGCGTCCAGTCGCTCGACGCCGTCCCCGGTGGCGTACAGTTGCTCGTTGACGCGCTCGTGTTGCTCGCGCTGCATCGCCGGGCGATCCCCGTCGAACGGCTCCACGTAGAGGCGTCCGAAGTAATAGCCGCTCGAGAACCTTTCGAACATGCTATTCGTTAACAAGTTACATTTCTCGACGAATAAGCCTTCCGGCGGTTCCGCCGCCGCCGCGATAATTTTCGTCGGTAACGGGTTTTGCGGGCGATCGACGAGGGAATAACGCCCGGAGCACTCCGAATAAACGCTCTCCGCACCGCTCGGCGGCTCGTCGTGGCGCTGAACGGTCCACGAACGATCGCGTGCGCCGGGTCGTCGGGGCGTAAACGAAACGAACGAAACTCCTGCTTTTTATGGGATGGCGAACAACGATCGGACGGATGAAGACCCGTCTCCTCGTCACGGTGGCAGTCGCGACCCTCGTGGCGACAGCCGGACTATTCGTCGGTGCTCCGGGAGGGAACGTCTCGGCGGCGTCCAACGCCTCGGACGGGAACGCCTCGGACGGGAACGAAACGTCGATGGGGGCCCAGATTTCCTCGTTCATGGGGGTGAGCACTGCGGCGGCGAACGGGTCCGTCGAGAACGGCATGTTTTCGGCCTCGTTCAACGCCACCGCGGTGGACGATCGACCCACGGTCGTCGAGAACCGGACCGACGTGCTGGAACGGCGCCTCGAACGCCTCCAAACCCGGAAGGCCGCGCTCATCGCCAATCGAGAGAACATGACTCGTGCTGCCTACGTGGCCCGGATGAGCGCCGTCGTGGGACAGATCGAGTCGCTCCAGCGGGCGATCAACCAGACGACGACCTTCGCCAGAGCCACCGGTGCCGACCCGTCTCGACTGGCGCATCTCAAAAGTGAAGCCCGGAACCTGACCGGGCCGGAAGTCGCTCGGCTGGCACGAAACGGAACTGTCGGCGTCGGTAATCCCGGTCGCGGACCACCGAACGGGACGCCCGGCGAAGGCCCCCCGAACAAGACTGTGGAAGGGCCACCAAACGGAACGCCCGGCGAAGGCCCCCCGAACAAGACTGGGGAAGGGCCACCGAACGGAACTCCTGGCGAAGGCACCCCGAACGGGACCGCCGGAGCGGGAAACGGCCAGGGCAATGGGAACGGTAGCGGCCAGGGCGAAGGCCAGGACAACGACAACGGGCAAGGGAACGACGACCGGAACCAGGTCGAGAGCGCGTCGAGGGTGCGTCAAATGCCGCTCGCACCCCTTTTCAATAGCTGAACCACTTTTTTCGAGACCCTTTGGTTTCGATAGCCACCATCTCGAATCCGAACGCCCACGACGCCCCGGGGCGGCGCGGCACCCTTTTGAGTGACCGTCTCGTACCGGAACCACGAATGGACTCCGCGGCGTTACTCGACCTGCTGGGCAACGAGAACCGGCGGCGAATCCTCCGCCTCCTCGCTCGCAAGCCCTGCTACGTGACGGAGATCAGCGAGTCGCTCGGAGTCAGTCCCAAGGCCGTGATCGACCACCTCCGAAAGTTGGAGGAGGCGGGGCTCGTCGAGAGCCACACCGACGAGCGACGGCGGAAATACTTCCGGATCGCCCGGAACGTTCGACTGGAGGTCAACGTCGGACCGTACGGTTTCGGCACGAAGAGCGCCTACGCCGCGAATTCGAACCTGGACGTGACGACGCTCCGGCACCTCTCGATCGACGTCGAGTTTCGCGGCGACGACGACCTCTCGAAACTGGCGGGGGAACTCCGCAGTCTGGACGAGTTGCAGAACGAACTCTCGCTGGCCCAGCGTCTCGTCCAGGGCCGACTGACGGAGGTGCTCGACCGCCTGACCGACCGGATGGACGGCGACCTGGAGTTCGACGAGCGATTGTACGCAGACATCCTCCTGTCGCTCACCAGCGGCCCGCTCGACAGCGGCGAGTTAGCCCGCGGTCTGAACGTTCCGGAACCGATCGTTACCTCGGCGCTCTCGACGATGGCTGAAGAAGGGGTCGTGACGAACGGCGACGAGGGCTGGCAACTCGCGGACTAGAGTTCTGCCGTGAGCCCAGCCTTGAGGTCGCGACCGAAATACAGGCCGATTATCGCCCCGACCAGTCCACCGACGGCACCCGTGACGACGAGTGGCGTTCCGACCCCGACGATCGTGAGCGTGAGGTTGTTGAGCAACGCCGCCGCACCGCCGACGAGAAGGCCCGCGGTGCCGGTTTCCAGGTAGCTCCCCTCGCCCTCGAACAGGCCGATCGCGAACCCGCCGATCAGGATGCCCAGGAAGGTGGCGAACAACGCCGGCAACAGCGGAACGAACCCCGCGGCGACGATGCCGGCCACGAGTACGCCCGCCCGAAGGAGGAAGCCGCGCGGCGAGAACAGTCTGCCGAGCCGCGAGCGTATTCCGGAGAGTCGACTGGACCCGGCGGATTCCTCGACGCTTCGGGACTCGTCGAGGTCCTGCAGTCCGTCGCTTCCCCCGTCGAGATCCTGGAAGTCGGAAAAATCGTCCTGGAGGCTCCCGAGGTCCGCGCCCGAACGCTCGCGCTCTTTCGTGCGCTCGTCGGTGCGGTCTGGCATGGCAGCAAAGAGGGCCGGTCGGAGCATGGGTCTTTCCCTCCGGACCGACACGTCAGGTCAACGTTTCGAGTTCGAGACGTCGTTCTGACGGTCGAGCAACTACTCCAGATCGCCCATCGAGAGGTCGACCGACCTGAGGACGGACTGGATTTCGTCCGGGCCCAGGTCGGCGATACGATCCGAGAGGTCCGCGAGTCGGTCCTCGTCCTCGACGATCAACACCGTGGCGTCGGCCTCGTCGCTCATCGTCCGGCGTTACGGACGTCCAGACGTTAGACAGTCCCTAAACGTCTCGAAATCCGACGTTTGACGACTGCCGAAATCCGAACGGCTACGTTCCCGTGGCGAGGGGCTCCCGGTATCGCACACTTGAAGTCACGCGACGCGGAACTCGCGGGTATGAACCCAGGAGACCGGGTCCGCGTCGAGCGCGCGGACGCCGAATACGAGGGCGTCGTGCTCCCGTCGACGGACGCGGCGTCGCTGGCGCTGAAACTCGACGACGGGTACAACGTCGGGATCGACCGCGAGGCCGCCGAGGTGGAGATTCTGGAACGGGGCGTCTACGACGTCGGTGACGGCGAGATGGCCGAGACGAGCGAAGTCACCTTCGACGAGGACCTGCCGACCATCGCGCTCATCTCGACCGGTGGGACCATCGCCTCGACGGTGGATTACCGGACGGGCGCGGTCACGGCGCAGTTCGACGCCGAGGACGTCCTCCGGGCCGTCCCGGACCTCGCGGGACGGGCGAACTACCGCGGCCGGGTCGTCGCCAACATCCTCTCGGAGAACATGACGCCGGACGTCTGGCGGGACCTCGCCCACGCCGTCTACGAGGAAATCGAGGACGGGGCCGACGGCGTCGTCGTCATGCACGGCACGGACACGATGCAGTACACCGCGTCGGCGCTGTCGTTCGTGCTGGATACTCCGGTTCCGATCGTGTTCACGGGGAGCCAGCGCTCGGCCGACCGGCCGTCCTCGGACAACGTCATGAACGCCGTCTGTGCCGTCGAGGCCGCGAAAGCGGACGCCGCCGAGGTGCTGGTCGCCATGCACGCCACCGAGAACGACGACGTCTGCGCGCTCCACCGGGGCACCCGCGTCCGGAAGAACCACACCTCCCGCCGGGACGCTTTCGAGACGATCGGGGCCGAACCGCTGGGCGAGGTGGACTATGCAGCTGAGGAGGTCACGTTCCGGCGTGACTACCCCGAGCGCGGCGAGGCCGACCTGGACCTACAACCCGACCTCGACCCGGACGTCGAACTCCTGAAGGTCGCCCCGGGCATGGACGAGGCGTTCTACGACGTCCTCGAGGGCAAGTCGGGCGTCGTCATCGAGGGCACCGGTCTCGGGCACGTCCACACCGACGACATCGACCGGATCGCCGACCTCGTGGACGACGGCACCCACGTCGTGATGACCAGCCAGTGCATCGAGGGGCGGATCTGTGACCGCGTCTACGACACCGGCCGCGACCTGCTCGACGCGGGCGTCATCGAGGGCGAGGACATGCTACCCGGGACGGCGATGGTGAAACTGATGTGGGTGCTCGCGAACCGGAACGATCCGAGGGCCGCGATGGGCGAACCGCTGGCCGGCGAGATCCAGGATCGCTCGACGCCCTGGAGGTGAGTCGCGTGACGGAGGCTACGCGACCCGGCGACTACGCTGACGTGGACGTCGAAATCCGCCCGGCCACCCACGACGACTACGACGACGTCGTCGCGTTCACGGAGAACACCTGGGCGGATCGGGACGGCGGCGACTACATCCCGGGCATCTACCACGACTGGATCGACAAGGCGGACGCCGAAACCCTCGTCGCCGACGCCGGCGACGAACTGGCGGGCATCGCACAGGTCGTCGCCCTGACCGAGGACGAGGCGTGGTGCCAGGGCATGCGGACGAACCCAGACTACCGCGGCCAGGGCGTCAGCGTCGCCATCAACGTCGGGATGTTCGACTGGGCGCGCGAACGCGGCGCGACCGTCGCCCGGAACATGGTGTTCTCCTGGAACACGGCCGGCCTCGGGGCCTCCCGCGGCATCGGGTTCGAACCGGCCACGGCGTTCCGGTGGGCGAATCCCGACCCCGACCCGAACGCCGCGGTCGGTGACGACTACGAGGTGGTCTCGGATCCCGGCAGCGCCTGGACCTACTGGTCGGGCAGCGACGCCCGCGATCACCTCCGGGGGCTGGTCATCTCGACCACGGAATCCTGGGCGGTCGACACCCTCGCCCGGGAAACCCTGGAGTGGGCGGCCGACGAGACTGCCCTCATCGCGGTTCGTGACGAGAGCGGGACCGTCGGCATGGCCTTCCGGACCCGCGATTACGAACGGGAGGACGACGACGGCGAGACGACCCGGCACGCCGAATACGGCGTCGGGGCCTGGGAGGACGCCCACGCCGCGCGTGCGCTGTTCTCGGCCGTCGCCCGCGATGCAGCCGACATCGGGGCGGACGAAACCCGCGTCCTGATTCCCGAAACCCCGCGTCACGTCTCCGACGCGGCCTACGTGCGGGCTGGCATCTCCGAGGATCCCGATTTCGTCCTAGAAGTCGATCTAACCGGGGAGTATCCGCGTCGGCCCTGAGAGATCGATTGACACCTGACCGATTGCCGACGGAAAGGATTGATGTGACGGTAGCCCGTCACGCATCGCCATGGCTACCGAATCGGACTGGCACCACGACCGTCGACTCCTCGTCGTCCTGGCCCTCTACGGGATCTTGACCCTGCTCGGCGTGGCCGTTGCTACCGGCGCACTCGTTTCCGACGCCTGGTTCGAGGTCGCAACAGACGCCCCGCCGACTCGGATTCCGCCCTTCGTCTTCCTCTACGCGTTCCTCGGGGCCTCGGCCTTCGCGTTCTCCAACCTCCTCCGGAAAGAGAACCGGGAGTGGCGGGACCTGGTGCGTCTCGGGATGCGCGTCCTCTCGGCGCTCCCACTCGCGGCCGGCGTCTATCTGCTCGGCTCGTTCCTGGGCGGCGGCGCGGACGTCGCCGGTGGACGGGCCGCTGCCGGGCTGGCGTTCCTGACCGGCCTGTACGTCAACCTCGCGCTCGAAGCGCTCTACGGGCTCGGAATGCGACTCTACGGGCTGCGTCCGACCGAGGAGGAAGGCGAGGAACCCGACGAAAATCGACCGAACGACCCGAACCGGTCCGAGGGGCAGTGATCGCCCGGCAACCGGCTGCGATCACCCGCCGCTGACGGGCGGGAACAGCGCCAGTTCGTCGCCGGATTCGAGTTCGGTGTCGAGGCCCTTTCCCCGGACGAAGACGTTCGTCCCGTTGCGCATGACGTTGATGTGGTCGGCCACCTCGTCGCCGTCCATCACGCGCTCGCGGAGGTCCGGGTAGTCGTCGAGCAACGCCTCGAGGGCGTCGCCGACGGTGTCACCGGGGTCGGCGTCGACCGAGATGCGCTTGTCGCCGGCGCGCTCGGCGAGGTCGGCGAAGAGCTTCCATTCCATGTGCGACCGTCGGGAAGCCGTCAGGAAGTAGTTTCCGCCTCGGTATCACCGGAGCCCCTCTCGCTTCCTTCGGCCGCCGCCTCGAACCGGCGGAGGACGTCCGGCCGGCCGACGACGTAGACGGTTTCGTCGGCCGCGAGGACGCGATGTCGTGGCGGGATCGGTTCGACGCGGCCGTCCTGCGGTCGGAGTGCGACTACCGTCACGTCCAGCGCGCCGACCGCGATACCGGCGAGTGCGCTGTCGGGTGCGATCCGGACAGCGTCCATCGTCTCGTCGGCCGCCCGGAGGAGCGAGGCGAACTCGCGGTCGGCCGACGGCTCCCGCGGAAGGGTGACGAGGCGGTAGCGCTCCATCGGGTCGAGACGATCGGCTTCGAAGGCGTCGACGGCCAGCGTCGCGACGTCCTCGACGGCCCCGCGGAGTTCCGCGGTGACGACGCGTTCCGGTTCCGGGGACGTGGTCGCCCCCGAACCGTCCCCTCTCGTCCACACCTGCACGGTGTCACCGGGCGAGGCGGCGAAGGCGGGGTCAGCCCTGACCGCCACGATGACGCTCCCCGGACCGAGCGTGGGTCCAATGCCGGCCATGCGGGTCCCGACCGCCAGGTACTCCACCTCGCCCTCGGCGGTCAGTTCGAGGTCGACCCGGCCGATGCCGTGATCCTCCCGGAGTCGGGCCACGAGTCGGTCTTGGAGTTCGGCCACGGTCAACCGGCGGGGGAACCGCATCCGGGTGCCAGCGATGGCCGCTTTCTCCTCGTCCGGGACCGGGTCGTAGCCGTCGATATCCTCGACGTGTTCGGGCAGTTCGACGTCGATGACCCGGCCGCCAGTCCGGACGAGCTGGGTCACGTCAGAGAGTTCTCGGCCACCCGTCCCGCCGAAGAGGGTGACGGCGATCCGGTCGCCCATGCGGTTTCCGACGTCGGCGGCGACGGTCCCTGCGGCGAACGTGCCGACGGTGAACAGGGCGGTGGTCGGGTGAAACAGGTCGCCAGGTTCGACGATGGCGCTGCTGAGCGCGGCCGTCGTGTTCAGCGAAAGTGCGATCGCGGCGAGACCGACCAGGACGGCGACGCCCTCGGGTGCTCGTCGGCCGGCGTACCAGCGAAACAGCAGGGAGAGTCCCGTAGCGACGCCGCCGGAGAGGGCCGCGAGGCCGACGACGAGGATCGCGCCGTCGACGACCCCAACGGCCGCGGCCGCGGTCATGCGATCGCCTCCTCGAACCGGGCGAGGGCGTCACGATCGCCCACCACGAACAGTTCGTCGCCGGCCGTGACGGTCGCGTCACCCCTCGGCGAGAACGTCCAGCGTCGGTCCGCACCCCGTTCGTCGGCGGCACCCGACGAATGACGAAGCGCGAGGACCGCCACGCCGTAGGCGTCCCGAACGGCCGCCTCGCCGAGCGTGACGCCGTCGAGGTCGCCGTCGCTTCCAACCGCCACCCGTCGAACCCGGTTGCCAGTCCGGCGGAACAGCGAGAGCAGTTCGTACTCGCGGCGAGTCCCGCGGGATCGGACGACGACTTTCCCGCGGTCGGCCACGAGTAGCGTCCGGGCGTCCGCTCTCGGAACGGCGACCGTGACTTGCCCCTCGCCCCCGTCGGTCGTCGGGGCCCGGGCGTGCGCGGCCGGAGCCGCCGATTCTTCGGCGTCGCCACCGTCGGTGACGGCCCCGTCCTCGTCCGGGGGCGGGGTCGGCGACGCTTTCTTCGGGTCCGAGGTGGCGCTGAGCAGCGTCCCCTCGACCGTCCCCCTGTCGGTGATGACCCGCACCGACTCGCCCCGGGCCAGGCCAGTGGGAACGAGCGCCGCGATCGACACCGCCCGGTGGGTCGCGGGAACCCGACGCGACAAGCCGCCCGATGGCGGTGCGGCCGCGATGGTCGCCTCGCCCCGCTCGTCGACGGCGACCGAGACGTCGGTCAGGTCGTGCTCGGTCCGGAGGCGCTCGGCCAGCCGCGATTCGAGTTCCGACAGTGGGAGGTCCGCCGGGAACTCCCAGCGCCCCTCCGCCAGCGTCTCCCGCAGGTCGGCCGGCAGCGCCGGGTACCCCTCCAGATCTTTGATCGGTGGCGAGGCCGTGATCGTCACCCGGCCCATACCGCCGACGAACTCGACGACGTCCGCCGAGAGCGTCCGCCTGCGGAGGCCCTGCAGCGAGAACCGCCGCGGGAGTTCTTGACCGAGTTTGTCCCCCTGGCTGTGGGCGTACAGCGCCAGCATCATCACGACGATCACCGCGACGAGCAGGCGGGGCGAACTCACGACGTCCTCCTCGAGTAACCCCAGCAACCCGCCGTTGATGCCCGCGATGGCGACCGCGAGCGCGACCACGCCCAGCCCCGGCAGGGTTACGCCGGTGACGTACCGAAAGACGAACCCCAGGGCCCCAGCGACGAACGCCGGGATGATCCCGGTCAGCAGGCCCAGGTAGATCCCGTAGAGCACCTCGATCGGGAGTGTGGCCATGCAACACACGCCTCGGTCCAGCGACATATGGCTATCGGGGGACCGGCGACGGCGGCCGGGGGTACGGCGGATCGCCGGGTGGCTTTATTTCTTCCCGGGTCGACACCCTCCCCTATGGCGGGTGCCGACTCCCGGGGCGACAGAACCGGTTCCCGGGCCGATGGAACCGACTCCAGCGCCGACGCCCGCGACCGACGGTACGTCGGCGCACGGCTGACCGTCCTCCTGACGAGTGCGGTCGCCGTCCTGTCGGTGCTGACCGGGATCGTCAAGATCTCGCAAGTCGGCGGGTTCGGACCCCTCGCGCCATACGTCCCGGTCGCGGCACGGGAAACCGTCGGCTTCACTGGCGCGCTCACCGGGTTCCTGATGCTCGGGAGCGCACTCGGCCTCCGGCGGCGTCTCCGCGCGGCCTGGTACTCGACGGTCGTCCTGTTGCCACTGACCGCGATCCAGGGCCTCGTGCAGACGAGCGTGTACTCCTTCCCACTGGTCGGCCTCTCCGTCCTTTCCCTCCCGACGATATTGCTCAGTCGCCGGTACTTCGACCGCCGCGTTGCCCTCTCGACTGCCCAGCGCGCGGCCGCCACGGCGCTGGCGAGCGTCATGGCCTACGGCACCGTCGGGACCTACGCCCTGCGCGACCAGTTCCGGGACGTCGGGACGTTGACCGACGCTTTCTACTACACCCTCGTGACCGCGAGCACCGTCGGCTACGGCGACATCACGCCCCGCCCGGAGAGCGAACTCGCGACGCTGTTCGCGATGTCGGTGCTCGTCGCCGGCACCGCGAGTTTCGCGGCCACGCTCGGCACCCTCCTGGGCCCGCTCATCGAGGCCCGTCTCGCGAGAGCACTTGGACGCATGACCCAGTCACAACTCGACCTGCTCGAGGACCACGTGCTGGTCCTCGGCTACGGCGAACTCACGGACCCGATCCTGGACGAGTTCATCGAGGCCAGCGTCCCGGTCGTCGTCCTGACCGACGACGGCGACCGGGCGGCCGAACTCGCCCAGCGAGACGTCGACGTCCTCACCGAGGACCCCAGCGACGAGGACGCCCTCGAACGGGCCGGGCTAGCAGACGCCCGGGCGGTCGTCGTCGCGACCAACGACGACGCCGAGGACGCCCTCTCGGTGCTGACGGCCCGCCAGTTGCGCCCCGACGTGCGCATCGTCGCCGCCGCGACCGACCGCGAGAACGTCCCCAAACTCCGGCGCGCCGGCGCGGACACCGTCATCAGCCCGACCGTGCTGGGCGGGCACATGCTGGTGCAGTCCGCGCTCGACCGCGAAGACGTCGAGGCCGTCGCCCACCGGATCCTGGGCGAGGAGGAGTGACGGCGGATCATCTCCGGATGGGTCGTCAGCGCTCCGTCTCTAGGAGCATTCGAACCCCGTCCAACAGGATCGCCAGCCCGTCCACCACGTCGTCGATAGCGATGGACTCGTCGACGGTGTGAGCCTGCGCGAGTTCCCCTGGCCCCCACGTGATCGCCTCCATTCCGGCGTCGTTGACGAGGTTCCGGACGTCGGTCGCGGCTTCGATGCCCCAGGGGTCCTCGATCGGGCCACGACGCTCTCGGGTCAGTTCCCGGAACGTTTCCGCGACCTCGCAGTCGGTCGGGACGGCCGCCGGTTCGTATCGCTGGACCTCCTCGAACGACGTTTCGATACCTTCGCCTTTCCGGAGCCCCCCGAGGAGCGCCGACACCTCCCGTTCGACCTCGTCGATCGCCTCGCCCGGGAGTACCCGTCGATCGAGTACGAGTCGCGCTTCCCCGGGCAACACGCCGAGGTTCCCCCCGACGCCGGCCTGGAGACGGGTCACGTTCGCGTAGGCCGATCCGACCAGCGGGTCCTCGCGCTCCCGGAGGCGACGGTCGTAGTCTTCGATCGCGTCGAGCATCGACCGAGCCGCCAGTACTGCGTTCGTGCCCTGATCGGGGCGGCTGGCGTGTGAGGCCTCTCCCTCGACGGTGATCTCGTAACAAACGAGTCCTTTCGCCTTCGTTGCCACCCGGAAGTCCGTCGGTTCGAGGGCCACGCCGTAGTCGCCGTCGTATCCGGCCTCGAGAAGCGTTTTCGTCCCGGGGTCACCCGTCTCCTCGCCGATGGCCCCGTGAAACACGACCGTCCCGTCGCCGGGGCCGAGTTCCCCGGCGAGCGTTCGTGTCGCGAGCATCCCGATCGCGAGTCCGGCCTTCACGTCGGCGCTGCCTCGACCGACGATGTTCCCGTCGACTTCCCTCCCAGCGTACGGCGGGTGAGTCCAGTCGTCCGGATCGCCGGCGGGCACGACGTCGAGGTGGGCGTTGAGGACCACGGTCGGGTCTCCCGATCCGGCCCGCGCTGTCACCTGGGGCCGGTCGGGATACGGCTCCTCGATCAGGTCGGCGTCGACCTCGTGGTCCAGGAACCACTCGTGGACGAATCGGGCACAGGCCGCCTCGTTCCCGGGCGGGTTTTCCGACTCGATGCGGACCAGATCGGCGACGAGCGCGGCGATCGCTTCGCGGTCGATCGTGGTCATGGAGCCCCACTTCGACGCGAGCGTTCAAGTAATCGTGCCCCCTTGTCACAGCCGATTCCCCATCCAGCCATGACCGACGACTACTCACTCCGGGCCGAGTACGCGACCAGCCAGGGCCTCATGGACATGGTCCGGTACACCGCCGAGACCTTGAGCCTCGAGTTCGACCGGTGGGGCGAGCAGTACGTCACCGGTCCCGGACTGTACGTCCTCATCGTCGCGGACATCGACTTCGGCGATTACACCGATCCGCTCGGGGCGAATACCTGGCCGGTCGAGCGCTGCCAGGTCGTCTCGGAACGGCCCGATGAGTTCCTCGAAACGGCCCGGGACGTGGCGTTCTCCCGGGACGGGGCCGTCGTGATCGCCGGGGACGGCACGATCCAGGAGCAGATGGTTCGCGTCCGCAACCTCAGCCGGAAGGAGGCCGATCACGAGGACGAGGCGATCGTCGCCGCCGACTGGATGGGGACCAAACACCTCAGCGCGCTCGAGGCGTCGACCCGCGATCAGGTGCTCTGGGCGGTCACCCTGAGCGAAGAGAACGGTCGCGTCACCACGTTTCTGGACGGGAACTACCGGGACTACAAGCGGGACGAACTCGGCGGGCGATGGCGGCCCGAGTGACCCGGGCGATCACGCCCGGTGAACGATCGCGACGTCGGTGTCGACGTCGCTGATGCGCTCGAAGGTCGGCGGGAGCAGGAACCGCGAGGCGGCGGTCCGGTCCGTGCTGGCACCGATCACGACGAGGTCGTACTGCCGGGCGTTCGCGCTGATGAACGCCTCGATCGTGGTCCGGGCGACCCGGGTCTCGAACGTGCCGGTGAAGGCTTCGACGAGGTCGGCCAGCATCGACTCGGCCCGGCGGCGATGGGTCTCGGCGTCGATACAGGTGCAGACGCTGACGCTGCCGGCCCGGCCCGTCACGCGCCGGGCGAAGTCGATCATCGCGTGTGAGGTCTCGGACGCCCGGCGGACGGCGACCAT
>Ga0102925_1000606_pt1 | contig 19802 bp, 22 predicted proteins | sample SalPonR1_A_D1_MG_FD_78216 | JGI IMG/M metagenome (GOLD analysis project Ga0102925, IMG submission 78216) | Salt pond soil microbial communities from South San Francisco under conditions of wetland restoration - Salt Pond MetaG R1_A_D1_MG | ecosystem: Environmental > Aquatic > Marine > Intertidal...
CTGTTCGACGCGTCGGAGCTCGCGCGCGTGCTGATGGGCGATTCGATCTATTCCAACATGATCGTCTTCGGCGCGGCGTGGCAGAGTGGGCTCGTGCCCGTGAGCCACGAGGCGATCCTGAGGGCGATCGAGCTCAACGGTGCGGCCGTCGAGCGGAACAAGGAGGCCTTCGAGATCGGCCGCTGGGCGGTGGTGAGCCCCGCCGAAGCGGCGGAGGTCCTGACGCCGAAGGTCGTGGACAAGCCCCGGACGCTGGACGAGAAGATCGCCTTCCGCGCCGATCACCTGACCGCCTACCAGAGCGCCCGGCTCGCGAAGCGGTATCGCAGGATGGTGGACGGCGTCGCCGACCCGCGCCTGCGCGAGGCGGTGGCAAGGGGCTACCACAAGCTTCTCGCCTACAAGGACGAATACGAGGTCGCCCGGCTTCTCGTCTCGACGCGCGAGAAGGCGCAGGCGGAATTCGAGGGCGATCTGAAGCTGACCTATCTGCTCGCGCCGCCACTCCTGGCGCGGAAGGGTGCCGACGGGCGTCCGAAGAAGCGCGCGTTCCGCGGATGGATCGAACGCGCCTATCCCATGCTCGCCGGCATGAAGCGCCTACGCGGCACGCCGCTCGACGTCTTCGGCTACACCGCCGAGCGGCGGATGGAGCGGGGACTGATCCGGCAGTACGAAAAAGACATGCGCGAGATCCTGAAGGATCCGTCCCGCAACATGGACGCGGCCGTGGCGCTGGCCGAACTGCCGCTGCAGATCCGAGGCTTCGGGCCGGTGAAGGAGGCGCATGAGCGCGCCGCGGCCAAGCGCCGTGAAGACCTGCTCGCCGCGTTCCGCTCGGGTGATGCGCCGCTGCGCCAGGCGGCGGAGTGATTGTCGCACGGCTGTCACGAGAGATGGTCAGAGTCGGGCTGCCGCGCTAGGGGCGCGGCGGGGACACTGCTTCGGGACAGCGCCGATGGGCGTCAGGACTCAGATCGCGCGCGAGATCAGCTACGCGCATTCCGCCCGGACGCGGGGCGGGCGGGCCGTCATCCGCGTGCTCGAGAACGCGACCGGCCGGCTTCGGCTGATCCGGCGGGCGAAGGGCTACGAGGACGACGTCGCGTCGGGCCACGACTTCTGGCAGGTCATGGTCGCGCGCTACGGCCTGACGCCGGAGGTGATCGGCGGCTCGCTCGACGACATCCCGCGTGAGGGGCCGCTGGTGCTGGTCGCCAACCATCCCTATGGCATTCTCGACGGCCTGATCATGGGCCATATCCTGAGCCGCGCGCGCGGCGATTTCCGCATTCTCGCGCACCGCATCTTCCGCAAGGCCCGCGAACTCGAGGAGGTGGTCCTGCCGATATCCTTCGACGACACGAAGGAGGCGGTGGCGCTCAACATCGAAACGCGGAAGTCCGCTCTGGGCTACCTCGCGGCCGGCGGCGCGATCGGCGTCTTTCCCGGCGGCACGGTGTCGACCGCTCAGACGCCGTTCGGGCAGCCGCTCGACCCGACGTGGCGGTCGTTCACGGCGCGGATGATCGCCAAGTCGCAGGCGACCGTCGTGCCGATCTATTTCGAGGGTGCCAACTCGCGCCTGTTCCAGATCGCGAGCCATCTGCATTCGACGCTGCGGATGGCGCTGCTCGTCAAGGAGTTCCGCTCGCGCGTCGATGAGCCTGTGCGCGTCGTCATCGGACAGCCGGTCCCGCCCCAAAGGATCGACGCCCATCGCGGCGACACCAAAGCGATGATGGACTTTCTCCGGAAGGAGACCTATGCCCTCTCCCCGAAACCGCTGAAGAGCCTCGACTACGGATTCGAGTTCGAGGAGCGCCACAAGGCATGAGGACATGGCCGTCGGCATATTCGATTCCGGGCTGGGCGGGCTGACCGTTCTCGACGCGGTGGCAAGGCGGCTGCCCGATGTGCCGTTCGTCTACTACGGTGACAACGCGCACACGCCCTACGGTGTGCGGGGTGCAGGCGACATCTACGATCTGACCACGGCGGGCGTGCAGCGGCTGTTCGACGCCGGCTGCGACCTCGTCATCCTCGCCTGCAACACGGCCTCGGCCGCCGCGCTCCGGCGGATGCAGGAGGTCTGGGTGCCCAGGGACAAGCGCGTGCTCGGCGTCTTCGTGCCGTTGATCGAGGCGCTGACGGAACGGCGCTGGGGCGACAACTCGCCGCCGCGCGAGGTGGCGGTGAAGCACGTGGCGCTCTTCGCCACGCCCGCGACCGTCCGCAGCCGCGCCTTCCAGCGCGAGCTCGCCTTCCGCGCCATCGGCGTCGATGTCGAGGCGCAGGCCTGTGGCGGCGTGGTGGACGCGATCGAGGAGGGCGACACGATCCTCGCCGAGGCGCTCGTGCGCAGCCATGTCGACGCGCTGCGCCGCAAGATGCCGCATCCGGACGCCGCCGTCCTCGGCTGCACGCACTATCCGCTGATGGAAGAGGTGTTCCAGGACGCGCTCGGGGCCGACGTGCAGGTGTTCAGCCAGGCCAGTCTCGTGGCCGAGAGCCTCGCCGATTATCTGGGCCGGCGCCCGGAGATGGTCGGGCCGGGGACGGAGCCGATGTTCCTGACGACGGGCGACCCGAAGAAGGTCTCCGCCGGCGCGACGCGGTTCCTGCGACGACAGATCGAGTTCAGATCCGCCTGATTGCGGGGCGGGTGTATCCGGGATAGTGATTTCGCCCGCTTCGCGGTCGACCGGAGCGGGAGGGGCGCTGCCCCTCCCGCACCCTCCCCGGGATATTTGGGGACAGATGGAGACGACACGGGCGCGCGAGCGCTTTCGGGAAAGGAAAGAACATGGCTCACAGGATCGCTGTTCTCGGAGCCTCGGGCTATACCGGCGCCGAACTCGTCCGGCTGATCGCGACGCATCCCTCGATGGAGATCGCGGCGCTTTCGGCGGACCGGAAGGCGGGGATGGAGATGGCGGAGGTCTATCCGCATCTCCGCCACCTCAATCTGCCCCGGCTCGTCACCATCGCGGAGATAGACTTCTCCGGCATCGACCTGGCCTTTTGCGCCCTGCCGCATGCGACGACGCAGGAGGTGGTGGCCGGGCTGCCCCGCGATCTGAGGATCGTCGATCTCTCGGCCGATTTCCGGCTGCGCGATCCCGCGGATTACCGGACGTGGTACGGCAAGCCGCATGCGGCGCCGGAGCTTCAGGCCGAGGCGGTCTACGGTCTGACCGAGTTCTACCGCGAGGAAATCCGCGGGGCGCGCCTCGTCGCCGGGACGGGCTGCAACGCGGCCACCGGGCAGTTCGCGGTGCGGCCGCTGATCGAGGCGAGGGTGATCGACCTCGACGAGATCGTGATCGACCTGAAGGCGGCTGCGTCCGGGGCCGGGCGGTCGCTCAAGGAGCATCTGCTCTTCGCCGAGCTCTTCGAGAACGTGAAGGGCTACGCGCTGGGCGGGCTGCACCGGCACCTCGGCGAGTTCGACCAGGAGTTCTCCAGGGCGGCCGGCCGTCCCGTGCGGGTTCAGTTCACGCCGCACCTCGTCCCGGCGACGCGCGGCATCCTCGCGACGGTCTACCTGCGGGGAGATGCCGCAGAGATTCACAAGACGCTTCATGATGCCTATATTGACGAAATGTTCGTTCACGTTCTGCCGTTCGGAGAGGCGCCGCAGATGAAGGATGTCCGGGGATCGAACCTCTGCCACATCGGGGTCGCGGGCGACCGCCTCCCGGGCCGGGCGCTCGTCGTCGCCACGCTCGACAACCTGACGAAAGGGTCGTCGGGCCAGGCGGTACAGAACGCGAACCTGATGCTGGGAGAGGACGAGGCGGCGGGGCTGACGCTCGCGCCGCTCTATCCGTGAGGGTCAGATGGCAGGATTGAAGAACCTCAAGAAGCGGCGGCGGGTGCAGGTGATCTTGCTCGCCACGGTGGCGCTCGCGGTGTCGACGGCGCTGGTCGGTTACGCGATGCGGGACGGGATCAACTTCTTCCGCTCTCCGAGTCAGGTCGCGGAGGCGCCGCCGGGGCCGACCGAGGTGTTCCGGATCGGCGGGCTGGTCGAGGCGGGCACCCTCAGGCGCGGGCAGGGCGAGACGATCACCTTCAGCGTGACCGACGGCGGCGCGTCGATTCCCGTTTCCTACAGGGGCGTCCTGCCGGACCTCTTCGGCGAGGGCGAAGGCATGGTGGGCACCGGCACCTATGCGGACGGCGTCTTCAAGGCCTCTGAAATCCTTGCGCGGCACGACGAGACCTACATGCCGTCGGAGGTGGTGGACGCGCTGAAGGAACAGGGCGTCTACCGGCACGCGGACGGTCAGTTACCGACGAATTAACCGTTCCCGGACAGGCTTCGCCCCGTCAATCGAGGGGAACGTCGTTGCGGTCGGTCGAAGACATAGCCGGTGAAATCCTTGCCCGCGAAGGCGGTTTCGTGGACGACCCCGACGATCCCGGCGGGGCCACGAACCATGGCGTGACCATCCACACGATGCGGCGGCTGGGGCTGGATCTGACGGGCGACGGTCGCGTCACGGCCGAGGACGTGCGGCGGCTCTCCGCCTCTCAGGCCCGCGACATCTTCGTCGAGCACTATTTCCAGCGGCCCCGGATCGGGCGGCTTCCCGCGCCGGTCCAGCCCTCGGTCTTCGACATGTACGTCAACGCGGGCGCCAACGCGGTGCGGATCCTCCAGCGCCTGATCGGCGCCTTCGGGCATCCGGTCGCGGTCGACGGAATCGTCGGACCCCTGACCGAGGCGGCGGCGGCGGCGGCCCGGCGCGACGCGCCCGACCATCTTTCCGACGCCTACGGCATCGCCCGGCGGAACTACTACTACGCCCTCGCAGACCGGCGCCCCGCCTCCCGCAAGTATGCCCGCCGCGGCGACGGCGGGAAGGGCGGCTGGATCGCGCGCGCCGAGGCGTTCATTGCGCCGCGCTTCCATCTGACCGAGGACCAGCATCGTGCGAGGACGGCGTCATGGGGCTGATCGACCGGGTGCTCGCGACGCTCTTCGGGGGCGGCAACGTGATCGCGGAGACGGCGGAGGTGTTCCGCGAGAACGCCGAGGCGCAGGCGTCCCGCGAGGCGGCGCTGTCCCATGCGGCGCTTGGGCAGTTCGCCGCCGAGTTTCTTGTCGAGCGCAGAGGGCGCTTCGACCGCGTCATGGACGCGCTGAACCGCGTGCCCCGGCCGGCACTCGCGCTCGGCACGCTGGGGCTTTTCGGCGCCGCCATGCTCGATCCGGTCTGGTTCGCGGGCCGGATGCAGGGGGTCGCCCTGGTCCCGGACCCGCTCTGGTGGCTTCTGGGCGCCATCGTGTCGTTCTATTTCGGCGCGCGGCACCAGACCAAGACACAGGACTTCCAGCGCTCCATCGCCGCGACCCTCGCGACCGCTCCGGCGGTCACGCGCAACATCGCCGCGCTCCGTGCGCTCGAGGACGGGGCGGGGAAGCCCGCCGTCGCCGGACAGGCCGACACCGCGCCGGACGCGGAAACGACGCTCGCGGCGACCGCGTCCTCGCAGAACGCCGCGCTCGACGAATGGAGGCGGCTCCATGGCCGGTGACGCGCTCCTCGCGGCGGCGGCGGAGCACGGGCCCTGGGCGCTCCTCGTCTTCTACCTACTCTGGCGCGATCTCCAGAAGGACCGCGCCACGCGCGACGTTCTCGACAAGAACACGGCGATCCTGATCGAGATGACGACGATGGTCCGCGAACGCCTCCCGCGGGGGCAGGGATGACGCTGGTATCGATGCTCCACGACCTCCGGGTGATTCTCGCCGGTCGCAGGTTGGACCGGTCGGTCGCGCGGAACAGGCGCGCGGCCGCCCGGCTCGATGCGGCGGTGCGGGAACTCCTGCGCGGATGAGGCAGGCTCTCTGGCTCGTCGCCGCGACATCCGCGGCCTTCCTCGCGGTGCATGCCGCCTTCGGCTACCGGGCGGCCATCGGGATCGGTTACGGCGCGATCACGGTGATGTCCACGCTGATCGCGGCCACATTCCTGTGGCTCTGGTGGCAGCGGACGACGCCGCTTGCGCTTGGCATGGCGATGAGCTGGGCCGGGACGGCATCGGTGACCGGATGGTGGTGGGCCGTCGCTCTTGCGGGCCGTCCCGAGGCGATCACCGGCAATGGCGCGCTACTGCCGTTCCTGTCGCTGCAGATCGCGGGCGCGGTCCTGCATTTCGACGTGATGCAGACCTCGATGGGCCTGCGCCGCCGGCTCTTCGTCCTGCCGGTTTTCGCGGCTTTCGCCGCCGGCGCCGCCGCCGCGGCCTTCACGAAGTCGTAATCGGACCCGCGACACGCGGGCGCGGGCTATTGGCGGAGGACGCGGGACCGGCTACTGTTCCGACATGATCGTTGAACTTGGACATTTCGCGCTGATCCTGGCTTTCGTCGTGGCCCTGGTTCAGATGGTCGTGCCGCTCGTCGGGGCGCACCGGGGCTGGCGGGGCTGGATGGCGGTGGGCGAACCCGCCGCGACCACGCAGTTCCTTCTGATCCTGTTCTCCTTCGCGGCGCTGACCTGGGCCTTCGTGACCTCGGACTTCTCGCTTCGCCTGGTGACGCTCAATTCCCATACCGACAAGCCGATGCTCTACAAGATCACCGGCGTCTGGGGGAACCACGAGGGCTCCATGCTCCTGTGGGTGCTCATTCTGGCGCTTTTCGGCGCGATGGCGGGATGGTTCGGCGGCAACCTTCCCGACAGGCTGCGCGCCCGCGTCCTCGCGGTGCAGGCCTCCATCGGGGTCGCGTTCATCGCCTTCATCCTGTTCACGTCGAATCCGTTCTGGCGCCTCGAGGTGCCGCCGTTCAACGGGCAGGATCTCAACCCGTTGCTGCAGGATCCCGGTCTCGCGTTCCACCCGCCGTTCCTCTACGTCGGCTATGTCGGGCTCTCGATGTCGTTCTCCTTCGCCGTCGCGGCGCTGCTCGAGGGCCGGGTCGACGCCGCATGGGGCCGCTGGGTGCGGCCGTGGACGCTGCTCGCCTGGGTCAACCTCACCGCGGGAATCGCGCTGGGATCCTGGTGGGCCTATTACGAACTCGGCTGGGGCGGCTTCTGGTTCTGGGACCCGGTCGAGAACGCCTCCTTCATGCCGTGGCTGATCGCGATCGCCCTGCTGCACTCGGCCATCGTCGTGGAAAAGCGCGAAGCGCTGAAGTCGTGGACGATCCTGCTGGCGATCCTCGCCTTCGGCTTCTCGCTGATCGGCGCGTTCATCGTCCGGTCGGGCGTCCTGACCTCGGTCCATGCCTTCGCCAACGACCCCGAGCGCGGGGTCTACCTCCTGATCATCACCGGGATCTTCATGGGCGGGGCGCTGACGCTCTACGCCGCCCGGGCCGGTGTCATGGAAGCCAAGGGCGTCTTCTCGACGGTATCGCGTGAAAGCGCGCTGCTGGCCAACAACGTCCTTCTCGCCGTGGCGACCTTCGTGGTCTTCGTCGGCACGATCTGGCCGCTCGTGGCCGAGATGATCTGGGACCGGAAGCTCTCCGTCGGCCCGCCGTTCTTCGACATGGCCTTCACGCCCTTCATGGTCGCGCTGGCGATCATCCTGCCGCTTGGCTCGATCATGCCGTGGAAGCGCGCCACGGTCGGCAAGGCGATGCAGCCGCTCTGGGGCGTCCTCGCGCTCGCGCTGGCCGCCGGGGCGCTGGTCTGGACTATCCAGACCGGGCGCTCGATCATGGCGCCGGTGGGCGCGATCCTCGCCGTATGGCTCGTGGGCGGCGCTGCGATGGATCTGTGGACCCGGACCGGACGCGGGACCGGCCTTCCGGCCAAACTCCGGCGGCTTCGGAACCTGCCGCGCGCCGACTGGGGCAAGGCGGTGGCCCACGCCGGACTCGGCATCACCTTCTGGGGCATCGCCGCGATGCTCGCCTGGGAGATCGAGGACATCCGCGTCGCCCGCGAGGGCGAGACCTTCGGCGTCGGCGCCTACGAGGTCACCCTCGTGGACGTCCGCGAGGCGCGCGGCCCGAACTACCTCACCACCATGGCCGAACTGCGGCTCGACCGGAACGGTCGCGACGTCGCGACACTTTATCCCGAAAAGCGGTACTATCAGGTGGCCGGCATGCCCACCACCGAAGCGGCCATCGACAACGGCGTGCTCCGCGACCTCTACGTCGTCATCGGCGACCCGCAGGAGGGCGGCGGCTTCGCCGTGCGCACCTACATCAAGCCCTTCGCCAACTGGATCTGGGCGGGCGCGATCATCATGTCGCTGGGCGGCATCCTGAGCCTGACCGACCGGCGCTACCGAATCGGCGCGGGCGTCCGGAAAGCCCCGATCCCCCAGGGGGTTCCGGCGGAATGATCCGTGCGCTTGCCCTCGCAGCGGCGCTTCTCGCCGGACCGGCCCTCGCCGTGCAGCCGGACGAGATCCTGGACGATCCGGTGCTCGAGGACCGCGCCCGCGAGATCTCCGAGGGCCTGCGCTGCCTCGTCTGCCGCAACGAGTCGATCGACGAATCGAACGCCGATCTCGCCCGCGACATGCGCATTCTCGTCCGGGAGCGCCTCGCCATGGGCGACACCGACACGGAGGTCGTGGCCTTCCTCGTCGACCGCTACGGCGAATACGTGCTCCTGCAGCCGACGGCGACCGGGTCGAACCTGATCCTCTGGATCGCCGGTCCCGCGATGCTGCTCATCGGCGGCGGCGGCGCGGCGCTCTACCTCCGCCGGCGCGCGGCGGCGACGCCAACCGGTGCCTCGGGGCTGTCCGACGTCGAAAAGGCGCGCCTCGCCGAACTCCTGAAGGAGTGACGCCCGGTTTCCTCTTTCCCGAACGCGGCGGGCCACTATGGTGCGCGGCGAACGGCAACGAGGACCGACCACCATGGACTACCAGACCATCAGCCTGACCGAGACGGACGGGATGGCCGTTCTGACGCTCGCGCGCCCCGAGGTGATGAACGCGCTCAATACCCAGATGCGCGCCGAGATCCTGCACGCTGTCAAGGCCGCGGCCACGACGGCCCGCGTGCTCGTGATGACCGGCGAGGGGCTGGCCTTCTGCTCGGGCCAGGACCTCGGTGACCGGTCGACCGCCGCGACTCTCAACCTCGAACGGACGCTCCGCGACGAGTACGAGCCGATGCTGACGGCGATCTTCGACTGCCCGATCCCGACCATCGCGGCTGTCAACGGCGCGGCGGCCGGCGCTGGCGCCAATCTCGCGCTCGCCGCCGACGTGGTGATCGCGGCCGAAAGCGCGGTGTTTCTGCAGGCCTTCACCAGGATCGGCCTCATTCCCGACGCGGGCGGCACCTACTGGCTGCCCCGGCAGGTCGGGTTCGCCCGCGCCATGGGCGCCGCGCTGTTCGCCGAAAAGGTCACCGCGCGCGAGGCGGCCGACTGGGGAATGATCTGGGAGGCGGTGCCGGATGCCGAATTCGAGACGCACTGGCGCGCGCGCGCCGGGCACCTTGCCCACGGCCCGACCGTCGCCTATCGCGCGGTGAAGGACGCGATCCGAAGCTCCTTCGGGAACTCGCTCGGCGAGCAGCTGTCGCTCGAGGCCGAGTTGCAGGGCCGCTGCGGCCGGACCCGCGACTTCAAGGAGGGCGTCGTGGCCTTCATGGAAAAGCGCCCGGCGCAGTTCGAGGGACGCTGAGGGCAGGGGGCGCCGCCCCCTCTTGGCCTGCGGCCAATTCACCCCCGGGATATTTGTGGACAGATGGAGGGCAGAAGGCGGCCGCCGTTGGCCGCCCCCTGCCCGGAGACGGACGCGCCGCCTCCACCTGTCGCGGTCATCGGCTTCCCAGCCTGTCCCGCATCCGCACCCTGAGCGGGTAACCCTAACGAAGCCTTACGAGCCTCCATCTGTCGGAAAATATCCTCGGGGGAGTGCGAGGGGGCAGACGGCCCCCTCGATCCGGCGTCGCCGTCACGCCGCGCCGGAGGTCACCCTGGCCAGCGCCTCGATCTTTTCGCGGGCCCGGCCGCTGTCGAGGCTGTCGGATGCCAATGCGACGCCGTCCTTCAGTGTCTCGGCCTTTCCGGCGATCACGAGGGCGGCGGCGGCGTTCAGAAGGACCGCGTCGCGGTAGGCCGACGGCTCTCCCGCGAGCAGCGCCCGGAAGGCACGGCCGTTCTCCTCGGGCGTCCCGCCGAGGATCGCGTCGAAGGAATGGACCGGAAGCCCGGCCTCCTCGGGGTGAACCTCGGTCTCGGTGACGTCGCCGTCCTCGAGCCTGGCCACATGCGTCACGCCGGAGATCGAGAGTTCGTCGGTGCCGTCGGCGCCATGCACGAGCCAGGCCCGGTCCGACCCGAGCGCCTTCAGCGTTTCGGCCATCGGCCGGATCATCTCGCGCGAGAAGGCGCCGGTCAGCTGCCGCGTCACGCCCGCGGGATTGGTGAGCGGCCCGAGAATGTTGAAGATCGTGCGCGTGCCAAGCTCGGCGCGCGTCGGCATCACATGGGCGATGGCGGGGTGGTGCATCGGCGCCATCATGAAGCCGATCCCGGCCTCTTTCATAGCTTTTTCAACGATATCCGAGCCGACCATCACGTTGACGCCCATCTGTGTCAGCGCATCCGCGGCACCCGATTTCGACGACAGGTTGCGGTTGCCGTGCTTGGCCACCGGAACGCCGGCGCCGGCCACGACGAAGGCCGCGGCCGTCGAGATGTTGAGCGTGCCCTTGCCGTCGCCGCCGGTGCCGACGATGTCGATCGCGCCCCGGGGCGCGCGGACCTTGCGGCATTTCGCGCGCATCACTGCGGCGGCGGCGGCGTATTCCTCGACGGTCTCGCCGCGCGTCCGGAGCGTCATCAGGAGGCCGCCGATCTGGGATGGCGTCGCCTCGCCCTCGAAGAGGATGCGGAACGCTTCCTCGGCCTCGGCGCGTGTCAGGGGGCGCTCGACCGCCGCCGCGATCAGGGACTTGATATCGTCGCTCATGCGGGGACTTTCACGGTCTTGAGGAAGGTGTCGAGCATCCGGCGCCCGTGCTCGGAGGCGATGCTCTCGGGGTGGAACTGCACGCCTTCGACGGGCAGCGTCCTGTGCCTGAGCCCCATGATCGTGCCGTCCTCGAGGCGCGCGGTCACCTCGAGGCTGTCGGGCAGGCTGTCCCGCTCGACGATCAGCGAGTGGTAGCGCGTCGCGTGCAGCGGCGAGGGAAGCCCGGCGAAGACGCCTTCGCCCGCGTGGTGGATCGTGCCGAGCTTGCCGTGAACGATCTCCTCCGCCCGAACGACCTTTCCGCCGAAGGCCTGACCGATGGCCTGGTGTCCGAGGCAGACGCCCAGAAGTGGCGTCCGCGCCGCGGCGGCGGCTTCGGTCAGCGCGAGGCAGATGCCCGCCTGATCGGGGTCGCAGGGTCCCGGCGAGAGCACGATTCCCGCGGGAGCCATCGCCATCGCCTCCCGCACGTCGAGCGCGTCGTTCCGGCGCACGGTCACCTCTGCGCCGAGTTCGCCCAGATAGTGGACGAGATTCCACGTGAAGCTGTCGTAATTGTCGATGAGCAGGAGCATGTCCCGTCTCTCCAAAAGGGGGTGCCCCCGGTCCGATGATCGCGGTATACATGGTCAGAGGCGCCGCCGAGGGTCAAGGGCGGCAACGAGGCAGAACAAGACCAAGGAGCAGACCGTGGGACGCGGTTTTTTCGCAGGCACAATGTGGGGCGCGCTCGTCGGGCTCCTCGCCGTGGCGCTGGCGACGCAATTGACGGTGCGGCGCGAGCTGAGTTTTCCCGAACCCCAGGCCGCGGCGCTCGACGTTCCGGGCGGCAGCGAATTCGACCAGGCGCGGCCCGAGACCGAGCCGGTCGTGCCGACAGTCGAGGCGCCGCCGGCGCAGGCCGAACCCGTGGAGGTCGCCGAACCCGAACCCGAGGACACCGCCGCGCCGCGCGCCGACATCGCGCCGGCCGATGCGCCGGTGGCGAGCGCCGACGCGCCTTCCGCGGCCGAAAGCCCCCGGCAGACCGAGGCGCCCTCCGTGGGGGTCGCCACCGCCGATCCCGAACGGGCGGGGCAGGAGGCGCCCGCGGCGCCGCCCGCCGCCGAGCCGCCATCGGAACGGCCTGCGATCCCCGCGCTCGACGCAGCCTTGCCCGCGCCGCCCGACGCGGTCGCGCAACTGGTCGCGCCCATGAGCGAAGGCGCGGCCAACGTCGCGCCGTCGGGGCCCGACCCCGCCACCGCGACCGGGGAGGTCGCCTCGCTCGGCCAAAGCGCTGAGCCGATGTCCGCGCCCTCCGTCGAGACCGAAAGCGCCGCGGCGCCGCCGGCCCCGGCGCCTTCGGTCCCGCCGGCCGCCCCCGCGCCCGACGCCGATGCCGGCACCGGCAACGAGATCGCCGCCGCTCTGCCCGACACCGGCTCGGACGCGCCCCCGGCGGGGACACCGGCCGAGGCGCCCAGCGCACCGGCGACCGAGACGACGGCCCCCGCGCCGCCTTCTGGGACATCGCCGCCGGAGCCGTCCGCGCTCGACGACACCGGGCTGCCGCAGGTGGGCTTCAGCGGCGCCTCCGGCGTCAAGGTGAACCGGTTGCCGACGATCGGAGACGGGGAGGACGAACCGGTGTCCGAGGAGGTGGCCGGGGACGCGCCCGCGCCCGAGGTCGATCCCGACGCCCCGCCGCTCGTCCGGCACGCCGTTCCCTTCGAGAACCCCGATCTGGCGCCGGTCCTCGCGATCGTGCTTCTTCACGACGATCCCGTCGCGCCCGGCCCCGCGACCGGCCTCGACCTGCCGGCGCAGGTGAGCTTCGCGGTCGACGCGGGGCTGCTCGAGGCGGGGAGCATCGCCGACGCCTACCGCGACGCGGGCCGCGAGATCGTGCTCGTCCCGACGCTGCCGCCCGGCGCGGCGCCCTCCGACGTCGAGGTCGCGCTGGAGGTCAACCTCGCCACGGTGACCGAGGCGGTGGCGGTGATGGACCGGCCCGACAGCGGCTTCCAGTCCGAACGCGCCGCCGTTGCGCAAGTGGTCGACGCCATCTCGCAGACCGGGCACGGGCTCGTCACATTTCCGCGCGGGCTCAACACCGCCCAGCAGCTTGCCGAACGCGCCGGCGTGCCGTCGCGGCTGGTATTCCGGGTCTTCGAGACCGGCAACGCCGACGCCGTCCTGCGCACGCTCGATCAGGCGGCGTTCCGGGCACGGCAGGAAGGTGTCGTGATCCTCGTCGGAGAGGCCGAGCCCGCCACGGTGGGCGCGATCCGCAGCTGGATCGAGGGCAACGGCGACGAACAGGTGGTCTTCGCGCCGATCTCGGCGGCGCTGACGGCGGAGTGATCAGCCCGCGAGCGTCACCAGAGCGTGGCGCTTGCGGCCCGCGGAGAGCTTGACCGTCGTGGCGATCCGCGCGGCGTCCAGCATCAGCCCCGGATCGGTCAGCGGTTCATCGTCGATCCGCGCGCCGTGGTCGGCGATCAGCCGCTTGGCCTCCTTGCCGGTCTTCGCGAGCCCCGAGCGCACGATGAGCTGGACGACGGAGATGCCGTCGCCGACCTCATCTGCCGACAGCGCGAGCGTCGGCAGGTCCTCGCCCACGCCGCCCTTCTCGAACACCTCGCGCGCCGTGGCCTCGGCCGCCTCGGCCGCTTCGCGCCCGTGCAGGAGCGTCGTCACCTCGTTGGCGAGCCGGATCTTCGCGGAATTGATCTCCGATCCGCCGAGCGTGCCCAGACGCTCGCAGTCCTGCACCGGCAACTCGGTGTAGAGCTTGAGGAACCGGCCCACGTCGGCGTCGGTCGTGTTGCGCCAGAACTGCCAGAACTCGTAAGGCGACAGCATGTCGGCGTTGAGCCACACCGCGCCGCCCGCCGACTTTCCCATCTTGCGGCCGTCGGAGGTGGTCAGGAGCGGCGAGGTCAGCCCGAAGACCTCGTCGTCCAGCACCCGGCGCGTCAGGTCGATGCCGTTGACGATGTTGCCCCACTGGTCCGACCCGCCCATCTGGAGCCGGCAGCCGTAGCGGCGGTGCAGCTCGAGAAAGTCGTAGGCCTGCAGGATCATGTAGTTGAACTCGAGGAACGACAGCGACTGCTCGCGGTCGAGCCGCGACTTCACGCTCTCGAACGACAGCATCCGGTTGATCGAGAAATGCCGCCCGATGTCGCGCAGGAAGTCTAGGTACTTCAGCCCGTCGAGCCATTCGGCGTTGTCGAGCATCAGCGCGTCGGTCGGACCCTCGCCAAAGGTGAGAAGCTGCGCGAAGACGCCCTTGAGCCCGGCGATGTTCGCGTCGATCTCGGTGGGCGTGATCAGCGACCGCTCGGTGTCGCGCCCCGAAGGATCGCCCACCTTCGTCGTGCCGCCGCCCATCAGCGTGATCGGCTTGTGGCCGGTCTTCTGCAGCCAGCGCAGCATCATGATGTTCAGAAGGTGCCCCACGTGCAGCGATTTCGCCGTCGCGTCGTAGCCGATATAGGCCGGAACCACCCCCGCGATCATCGCCTCGTCGAGGCCCTGGAGATCGGTGCAGTCGGCCATGAAGCCCCGCTCGATCATGACGTGGAGAAAGTCTGATTTGGGGTGGTAGGTCATGGCAACTCGCGTATTCTCGGCCCGAACCGGGCGGGGGCTTCTATATCGCCGGCTTGGCCGGAGGGGAAGAGCATGGAAATCAAGGGGCCGGTCAGAGCCTTGGGGACGATGTCGGGCACCTCTCTCGACGGGGTGGACGCCGCCGTCGTCGTGACCGACGGCGACGAGATCCACGCCTTCGCGGAAACGTCCTACCGCCCGTATTCGGCGGAGGAGCGCGAGGTGCTGCGCGCCGCGCTCGGGCAGTGGGACGGCGAGGCGGTGGAGGCCGCCGCGACCGTCGTGGAGACCGCCCATGCCGAGCTTCTGGCCGAATTCTCGGAAATCGACGTGATCGGCTTCCACGGTCAGACGCTGGCCCATGCCCCCGATCAGGCGCGCACGCTGCAGGTGGGCGACGGGCAGGTGCTGGCCGATGCGTTGGGCGTGCCGGTCGTGTGGGACTTCCGCACCGCCGACGTGCGGCTGGGCGGGCAGGGGGCGCCGCTCGCGCCGTTTTATCACTGGGCGCTGGCCCGGCTGATCGGCGCGCGCCACCCGATCGCATTCCTCAACATCGGCGGGGTCGCGAACCTCACCTGGACCGATCCGAAGGCGCCGTCGCCCGAGACGCCCGGCGCGCTCGTGGCCTTCGACACCGGACCCGGCAATGCGCCGCTCGACGACTTCATGCGCGCGCGCCTCGGCCTCGTGCGCGACGTCGACGGGCGGCTCGCAGCGAAGGGCCAGATCGTCGAGGACGTGCTCGCGGAGTTCCTCGAACATCCCTACTTCTTCAAGGTGCCGCCCAAGTCGCTCGACCGGAACGCGTTCGCCGGGCTCGCCCGGGCGGTCGCGGAGCTGCCCGACGCCGAGGCCGCTGCCACGCTGACCGCCATCGTCGCGGCCTCGGTCGCGCGGGGGATGGAACATTGCCCGGCGCCCCCGGCCCATGTCCTCGTCAGCGGCGGCGGGCGGCGCAACCCCGTGATGATGCAGATGCTCGTCGCCACGCTCGACTGCGCGGTGGTGCAGGTCGAGGAATACGGTCTCGACGGCGATATGCTCGAGGCGCAGGCCTTCGCGCATCTCGCGGTGCGGGTTCTCCGGGGCAAGCCCACCACGGCGCCGGGCACCACGGGGGTCGCCGCGCCGGTGGGCGGCGGGCGGCATTCGCGCCCCGGCGGCAGTCCGCGCACGACCGATCCGCTATCGCTGTCAGCGCTGAAGTCGAGGGCTTGATTCGCTTGTCGGGCCCCGGACGCACTGGTCAGCCCCGGGGGATGTCGAACCCCGGCGGCGCCAGTTCGAATCCCTCGAACCGGAACCCCGGACTGACCGTGCAGCTCGCCAGCGTCCAGTCGCTCGTGGTCTCGGCCGCCTGCCAGTAGTGCGTCGGAACGATCGCCTGCGGCGCCTCTCCCGCGGCGAGATCCGGCCCGAGCCGGTGATCCCACGCCGGCCCGGATTCGGTCTCGGCCATCGAAAGGACCAGCGGGGCACCGGCATGGAAATGCCAGATCTCGGTCGCGTCGACGCGGTGCCAGTGGCTCCGTTCGCCCGCCTTGAGAAGAAAATAGATGCAGGTCCCCGCGGGCCGGCCATCGACGGTGTCCGCGACCCAGGTCTGCCGGTAGTGCCCACCCTCGGGATGCGGCGAAAGCTCCAGCCTCGCGATGATCTCGTCGGCGGTCATGGGCGCAGCCTAGACGCCGCGCCCGGCCCCCGCAACAGGTCGGACGGAACGCCGGACCGGGTCGGGGCGTTGAAGCCGCGACGCATGCTATTGAAAGGAGGCAGACATGTCCCGTGCAACGCTTTCGACCATCGCCGCGGCTGCTCTCGCCGCGGCTCTCCCCGCCAACTCGCAAGACATGACGAACGGCACCGGATCGGGCGTGATCACCACCGAGCAGCGCGACCGGGCGATCAGCGCCGACGAGGCGCTGGAAGCGGACGTCTATTCGATGAACCAGACCTACGACGAGAACACCTGGCTCGACACCAATTACTGGAACTCGATCGATGCGGAATGGGCCGAGATCGGGGAGGTCGAGGATCTTCTGATGTCCCGCGACGGTCAGGTGATCGGGCTCGTCGTCGAGACCGGCGGCTGGCTGGACATCGGCGACGATGAATACGTGATCGATCTTCAGGACGTGCGGGTGGTCGACGACGGCATGGGCGTGATCAACTTCGTGACCCGGCTTTCGCAGGACGAGATAGAGCAGATGCCCGAGGCGGATCAGGAAACCTGGTTCTGACGACGGTTTGAGCGACGGTCCGCCTCTTCGGCCCGTCCCGCCCCGCGGTGTTTCGCCGATGCAGGACGCCGCGAATCCCGCCGGCTCGCGCCCAGACCATGAGCGGGTAGCATCGCCGGCGTCCAATGACTTAGGAGGATGACATGACGACTTGGAAAATGTGGCTCGCTGGCGCTTCGATGCTTGTGCTTCCGGCCTGCGAAGGCGTGAATCTCTCGCCCGAGGCCCGGACGGTGGCGGGCGTCGCCGGTGGCGCTGCGGCGGGACTGGTCGCGGCCGACGTGCTTGACGCCAGCGACGAGTGGCGCGTCATCGCGGCCCTCGGTGGCGCGGCGGCGGGCACGCTCGTGGCGCAGAACACCGAAACCGGCACGTGCGCCTATGCGCGCGGCGACGGCACCTATTACCGCGCGGCCTGTCCCTGAACGACAGCAGCCCCGCCGGATCCGATCCGGCGGGGGTCTCTTCCCGACGCGGCCGCGGCGTCTCAGGAGCGCAGGATCGACGTCCCGGCGTAGACCGCGGTTTCCCCCAGCATCTCCTCGATCCGGATCAGCTGGTTGTACTTCGCGAGCCGGTCGGACCGTGCCAGCGAGCCGGTCTTGATCTGTCCGCAATTGGTCGCGACGGCCAGATCGGCGATCGTCGCATCCTCGGTCTCGCCCGAGCGGTGCGACATCACGCAGGTCATTCGCGCCCGATGCGCCATGTCCACCGCCTTGAGGGTTTCCGACAGCGTGCCGATCTGGTTCACCTTGACCAGAAGCGAGTTGCCGGCGCCCCAGTCGATCCCCTGCTTCAGCCGTTCGGGGTTCGTGACGAAAAGATCGTCGCCGACGAGTTGCACCGTCTCGCCCAGCACCTCGGTGAGCGTGGCCCAGCCGTCCCAGTCGTCTTCCGCGCAGCCGTCCTCGATCGAGATGATCGGGTAGTCCGAGACGAGCGCCTGCAGGTAGGCCACGTTCTCGTCGGAGGTCATGGTCTGGCCTTCGCCCGCCATCACGTACTGCCCGTCCTCGTAGTATTCTGTCGCGGCGCAATCGAGCGCGAGGCAGATGTCCTCGCCGGGCGTGTAGCCCGCCTTCTCGACGGATTTCAGGATGAAATCGAGTGCGTCGCGGGTCGATCCGAGGTTCGGCGCGAAGCCGCCCTCGTCGCCGAGGCCCGTGGACATGCCGGCGGCCGAGAGCTCCTTCTTCAGCGTATGAAAGATCTCGGACCCCATCCGGACGGACTCGCGGATGTTCGCGGCCGAGATCGGCATGATCATGAATTCCTGGATGTCGATCGGGTTGTCGGCGTGTTCGCCGCCGTTGATGATGTTCATCATCGGCACCGGCAGGACCCGGGCGGAGGTGCCGCCGACGTAGCGGAAGAGCGGCTGCATCGAGACATCGGCCGCCGCCTTCGCGCAGGCGAGCGACACGCCGAGGATCGCGTTCGCGCCGAGCCGTCCCTTGTTGGGCGTGCCGTCGAGTTCCATCATCATCGCGTCGATGGCTTCCTGCTCGGTCGCGTCCTCGCCGACGAGCGCCTCGGCGATCTCGCCGTTTACCGACGCCACGGCCTCGAGCACGCCCTTGCCCATGTAGCGGCTCTTGTCGCCGTCGCGCCGTTCGACCGCCTCGTGCGCGCCGGTCGACGCGCCCGAGGGCACGGCGGCCCGGCCCATCGTGCCGTCTTCGAGGATCACGTCGACCTCGACGGTGGGGTTGCCCCGGCTGTCGAGGATTTCGCGGGCGTGGATGTCGATGATCGTGCTCATGGGGGACCTTCCCGGTGCGAAGTTGGTTTGGCGGCGGTTTACCTAAGGGGGTCCATCTTTGGAAGGCCGCGTTTGACCCGGGCCTCGCGAAGGATGGTGTAGAGTCCCGAGGCCACGACGATCGCGCCACCGATCAGCATGAAGGCGTCGGGGCGCTCGCCGAAGACGGCGAAGCCCAGGATCAGCGCGAAAAGCAGCCGGGTGTAGCGAAAGGGCGTGACGACGCCCACCTCGCCCACGCGCATCGCCGCCGTGATTGAGTAGTAGCCGGCGATGCCGCAGACGATGGCGGCGCCGACGAAGACCGCGCTCCTGGCGTCGGGCACGGCGAGGGGTCCGGTGAAGACGCTCATCACGAGGCCCGTGGGGATCAGCACGGCGAAGCCGTAGGCGGCGAGCTGGATGTTCGACAGGCTCTTCGGCGCGGCCCGCGTGCCGAGGTCGCGCGCCGCGAAGCCAAGCGTGCCGACGAGCGTGAAGAGAGACGCGGCCGTGAACCCCTCGAGGCCGGGCCGAAGCACGATCAGGACGCCGAGGAAGCCGGCAAAGATCGCCGCCCAGCGGCGCCAGCCGACATGTTCGCCGAAGACAAGCGCCGCGCCGAGGGTGACGAAGAGCGGCGAGGCCTGCAGGATCGACGAGGCATTCGAGAGCGGGGTGAGCGTGATCCCGAGGAAGTATCCGGTGCGGCCGATGATCTCGAACACGGCGCGCAGGACGATCGGCCGCGAGACCGTCTCGGCCGTGACGAGCGGCTGACCGCGTGCGCGCGCCAGTCCGGCGAAGAACAGGAACCCGCCGAGCCCGAAGACCGCGATGATCGGACCCAGCGGCAGCGTGTCCGAGGCGAGCTTCACGAAGGTGTCCTCGAGGGCGAAGCCCGCCATCGCGGCGATCATCCAGATTATGCCGCGAAGGTTCTCCATCCGCTCCGTTCCCGCCTCCGACCGGTTCCGCCTAGCCTGTCGCCGCGGCCGGCGAAAGCGTCAAACGCGACGGAACAGCGGGACGCGGGCGAGGTTCTCACTCGTGAATGCCGGTATATGCGAGGAGGTGCAGGCATGACCAAGGATATCGAAGCGGTCCGCGAGGAGATGGCCGCGCGCGCCCGGCCCTTCGCCGATGCCGAGGGTCTGGCCGATCTGGTGGAGCGGTTCGCCGACCGTCGGGTCATCTGCCTTGGCGAAGCGACGCATGGCACGTCCGAATTCTACCGCGCCCGCGCCGTGATCACCGAGCGGCTGGTCAGCGATCACGGCTTCCGCATCATCGCGATC
>Ga0102925_1000608_pt1 | contig 19799 bp, 15 predicted proteins | sample SalPonR1_A_D1_MG_FD_78216 | JGI IMG/M metagenome (GOLD analysis project Ga0102925, IMG submission 78216) | Salt pond soil microbial communities from South San Francisco under conditions of wetland restoration - Salt Pond MetaG R1_A_D1_MG | ecosystem: Environmental > Aquatic > Marine > Intertidal...
CTTTCCTCAGCTTTTTTTCCTGTTCGCGGAGCAGCTCAGCCTGTCTGGCTGTTTCAATCTCCATCTTCCGGCTCTTGGTGATGTCGTGACCGACATAGATGACTTTTGTGATCTCATTGTATACATCGTGTACCGGCGAGAGGGTAACCTGCACCCATATCTCTTTGCCGTTTTTCGTTTGCTGCTTCAACTGTCCCTCATAGATCTCTCCCTGTTCTACTTTTTCCCATATCTTCTTCAGCCTGCCTCGTTCAGCCTGCTGCACAAAATCGAAGATGGTGGAGCTTTTCAATTCATCTCCCGTATATTCCATCAGCTGCACGAATTTATCGTTCACCTCCAGCACATCGCCGGAAGGCAGTAGCTCAACCTTCTGGGTAGCCTGATTCAGGGCATGGATCTGGCCTTCATAATCAAGGCTTTGTTTCTTCTGATCGGTGGTATCGAGCCCCAGGTAAAGGATTTTTTCGACGGTGCCATCCTTATGGCGCATGGGAGTATACGTTGACATGGTCCATAAATCATTGCCGCGTTTGGTAATGTGCTTCATATACCCTTCGAAATGTTTGCCGCCATGGGCCAGGCTGTCCCAAAGCTCATCGAACCAGGCCCTGTCCTTATCGTCGATGAACATAGAAATGGTCTTCTGTTTAACCTCCTGCTCGGACTCAAATCCCAACTTATCGATAAACTTGGTGTTGGCATAAAGCAAGCTCCCGTCCGGATCGTATTCGGCGTGGATCATGGTATGACTAACGGCGTTGGAGAAGAGGATAAAGCGTTCGCTCTGGCGGGCAGCCTCCTCCTGGGTGGCTTGCAGCTCCTCCATGTTCTGGCGCATCTGCTCTTCCTGGGAGGCCAGCTCCTCAGCCTGCTTCCTCGATTCTTCAAGAAGCCGTGATGTTTGGGCATTGATCTTCACATTGGATATGGTGGAAGCCACGCTTTCCCCTACTTTCTCGACAAACTCAATCACGTATTTTTCGAAGCCTTTAAAATCGGCCAGTTCGATGGCACCATAAATCTCTTCGTTCACCTTCAGAGGCACCATCAGGAGGGCATTGGGGGTAGCACGGCCCAGGCCGGAAGTGATGTTGACATAGTCCTGCGGCACATCAGTCATGTAGGTTGTCTCCTGCTCCATAACAGTGGAACCCAACAAGCCTTCACCTATCTCAACCCGTTTGTTGGGGAACTTATGGCGATCATAGGCATAACAGGAGGCCATCTCCAGATGCCGGTCGTTCTCTTCCTCTCCATCAATGATAAATAAGGCGCCCTGAGTGGCCCCGCAATATTGAACCAGGTTCTTGATGATCTTATGAGAGAGCTCTTCCAGGTTATCGGTATCCTGTCGCAGGATATCCCCAAAGCGGGCAAGCCCCTCGGACACCCAGTGACGCTGCTGATCCTCCTTCCTCCGCTGATCCTCTTCTTCCTTGTTTTTTCGTAGTTCATCCCTCAACGCAAGCACGGAACGGCCCAGCATATCATCCTCTCCCCTGGGCTGATACTGTGCCTCGGTATTGCCCTGGCGAAGCTTCTCCACGAAAGCCTGGAGCTGCTTGATGCGGTCTTCATACTGCTCAAGTATCCCGTTCAGCCGGGCAGAAGAATGCGCATACCGGCTGCTCAGCAGGTAGGCATACGTGGCCAGCACCAGGGGGGAAAGATCCAGAATGATGTAAACGGGATTCTGGCTGTGGGCCCTCAGAATCTGATCGACCGTCAGATCTCGTAAGATAAAATCCAGAAAGAGAACCAGCAAAACCGTGGCCAGGCCAATAATAAAACCACTCAGGGTGAATTTCAATACAATGTTCTTATCCCTTGTCTTTTGCATTTGGAGAAGGTAAGATTTTTTAGACGAAATAAATATATAGATAATTTTACAGATTCCAAGCGCGGCCGCTGATATTTTCACCTCTCACCACAGGACATTTAAGGTACCGCAGAAGGGAGGCTCATACATGACGCCTGAAAGTAGAGGTGATGTAGGGAGCAATCTTAGGCAGGGGCAGTACCTTTCCGGCAGCACCTCGCTCGATGGCTTCCTTGGGCATGCCAAAGACAACGGATGTTTTTTCATCCTGGGCGATGGTGATGGCTCCGGCCTGCTTCATCTCCAGCAACCCTGTCGCCCCATCACTGCCCATTCCCGTCAGCAATATGCCCACCGCGTTTCTTCCTGCATATCGGGCCACCGAGCGAAACAGCACATCCACAGAAGGTCTGTGACGGTTCACCATGGGACCTTCCTTCACTTCCACATAGTATCTGGCACCACTTCGTTTAAGTAAGGTATGGTAGTTGCCCGGAGCGATCAACACATGACCGCGGATCACTGAATCCCCGTTGCTTGCTTCCTTCACCGTAACGCCGCAGCTCTCGTTCAGCCGCTCAGCGAACGAGCGGGTGAATTGCTCGGGCATATGCTGAACCACTACGATGCCGGGGCTGTCTGCGGGTAATGCTTGTAGAAACCGGGCGATAGCCTCTGTACCTCCGGTAGAGGCTCCAACGGCTACCACCACCTCGGTGGTCTCGATCATACTCTTGCCGCCGAGTTGAGGAATCACGGCGTCGGCCGAAAGCTTGGGCTCAATAGAATGCATGGGTGATGGCATCGAACGCCGCCTGAGCTTCGAAACAGCCGCGGCTTTGATGGCATCGCAGATGCGTATGCTCGACTCATGAATGAAGCGTTTGGAATCCATCCGGGGCTTGGTGATGATGTCTACAGCCCCGTATTCCAGAGCCTTGATGCCCGTGCGGGTGCCCTTCTCAGTCAAACTGGAGATGATCACCACCGGCATAGGATGCTGCGACATGATTTTCTTCAAAAACGTGATGCCATCCATCCGGGGCATCTCTACATCCAGGGTGATCACATCGGGTACCTCTTTCATAATCTTGCGGGCCGCCAGGTATGGATCAGAAGCTGTTCCCATGACTTGCAGCTGGGGATCCCTGTTGATGATCTCTTCCAGGTTTTGCCGGACCACGGCGGAATCATCCACCACCAAAACATTGATCTTATTGTTCATTCGACGTTCTCTTTTACAGATTATGAGTTATTTCATACAGACCGGTTGGTTTCATATTCAGCAATAAACAAAAAGGCTTCACTCTACATCCTGCCGCCTGACATAACGTTGCCTGACCTGCCCGGTTTCTGTATTGTATATGATCTTTCTGCCATACTTGCCGCCGGTGCTTGCACTGATCACCGGTATCCTGTAATCTTCCAGCAGATCATAGGCCATCTCGATATTGCGTTGTCCGATATAAAAATAGGGATTGGTGGTCTCAATCACTTCACCTCCTCCAAAAAGTTTGGCCTTCATCTGATAACGCCTGCTCCCGTAGGATTCCATCTTCTGTATAAGCCGTTCCACGGCAATGTTTCCATACTTGGGGGAAGCAAGGCCTTCTCCGTTCCAAAGGGGCAACATATAGTGAGCCATGCCACCCATATTGAGCACCGGGTCGTGCATGCAAACAGCTACACAGGAACCAAGAATCGTATGGATGTAGCCGGGCTCACGGAAAACATGAAGGGCAGCAGGATATAAAAAATGACTGTTCTCCAATTGCATCGTCGTTTTAAGTTAGAAAGTCTCGTCCTGGCCAAAGAACATTTCGTTGTCATCAAATGCTACATCATTGATATTCGACTGCATCTCAGCAATCTTTACAGTAAAGGCAGAACCTGCACCCTGACTGGTGTCAATATCTATCTCACCGTTGAGAAGATCAATCAACGCTTTGTTGATGGATAATCCCAAGCCATGCCCCCTGTAGATCGAATTGATCCCCGAATCCAGCTTGCTGAAACGGTCAAAGATCACTTCCTGATTCTCCTTTGATATCCCCGTTCCGTAATCCTTGACCATCACATGCAGCCACTCCTTCTCCATCCAGGCCTTCAACAGGATGCTTCCTCCCTCATAACTAAACTTAACGGCATTGCTCAACAGGTTGGAAACGATCAGCTTAAGCTTTTCAGGATCGGTCTTGAAATAGAAAGGTTCCTCGCCTGAAGGCTCCAGGGCGCAATCAAGATCGATGGTCACTCCCTTCTTCTTTGTCTCATAATGGAAAGAATAAATGACACTTTCCAACACCTTACGGATATCTACCTGGGCGATCTCCGGGACAATCTCGCCGGCCTCCAGCTTAGCTGCCACAAAAATATTCCTTAACTGGAAATCGAGCTGAAAGGCCTCATAATAGATCAGCGACACCAGTGAGCTGACCTTTTCCCAATCGGGGTCCTTCATGGCCATGACGCTCTCGGCCAGTCCCTGAATGGAAGAAAAGGGATTGATGATCTCATTGGTTATGTTCGAGATGAAGTGGGACTTCATGGATTCGGATTCCTCCAGTTTCTTGTTGACCTCCTTCAGCTCTTCGTTCAGCTTTTGAACTTCAGACAGGGATTTTTTACTCTGGTCAAACCGCTTTTTGAGTTCCTCTATTAATTCCTGATCGGTTAATTCACTCATGATACTGGGGTTAAGTCATTAAATTCGTTTAAAAATGGTGGGTCGAATTTGCTGAAGGGGCACATCCATTCCCATAATCGATTCGGAGTGGCCAATAAAGAAGTACCCTCCCTTTCGCAGCTTCATGATCAGCTTGCGGATGACATCTTCCTGTGTTTCCCGGTTGAAATAAATCAGCACGTTCCGGCAAAAAATCACGTCAAACACCTCGTTCATCTCATAATAGCTGTCCATAAAATTAAGGCGCCTAAAAGAGGCCTTTTTCCGCAATTCAGGGATCATCCGCACCTGTCTCTTTGTCCGGTCCTTGCTTCTGAGCAGGTATTTCTTCTTCAGTTCCAGCGGCACAACCTGGGTCTTTTCCTCCTTATAGATAGCATCAACAGCCCGGCGAAGGATGTCGGTGGAAATGTCCGTGCCCATGATGGAATAATCAAGCCCCGGATGCTCTTTTTTATATTCCTGGATCGTCATAGCAATGGTATAGACCTCTTCTCCGCTTGAACAACCGGCACTCCATATCTTCATCGGCCTGTTGAGGGGGAACTCGTTGATGTATTCGGGAAGAATGGTTTTTTCCATGAATTCAAAATGCACGGGCTCCCTGAAGAAATCGGTTTTATTGGTACTGACCACATCAAGCATATGGATCAGTTCATTCTGCAGGCCCTGCTCAGTAAAGACAAAATCCACATACTCCTCAAAACCGGTCATGTTCAGATGCCTTAATCTCTTTTGCAAGCGGCTTTGCAGCATCACTTTCTTAACCTCAGGCAACTTGATGCCGGAATGCTGGGTGATAAACCCGCTCAGGCGCCGGAAATCCTGATCGGTCATCTTAGCACTGAATACTTTGTTTAAACTTTCTTTTTCCATGATGGCTCTTTAGGATACGGTCTGTTGGGAACTAAAAGAAAAAGTAAGATGAAAAGAGAATGCGCAAATTTTCAACGGTATGGGTATCAACCGGTACGGCATGGTCGTTGTATTCCGAGCCAAAAGTAGCGGAGGTATATTCTCCCTCCAGCCCGAAGCGCAGGCGGCCTGAGTTATAAACCAGCCGGGGTGACAGCCGATAAAGGTGGGCCACGTTTGAGCCAAATCCATAGATGATCTCCTGGTCGCTGATGGATTCATTGGTTCCCAGATTCTCGGTGTAGCCGGCAAACAGGCCGGCCTGAAAGCGATCGCCATTGGTATGGATGTCCGTCCACAAGCTCATGTTGCGCATAGGGGTATAGTTTCTGTAGTCGGTTGCTGCTTCGATGCTGCTGACTGCATATCCGGAGATGTTGAGCACATCCGGATTATTCTGGCCACGGACGGCTTCCATCTTAATGGTTATGCCCGGAAGCCGGAGCTTGGCAAAAGCAATGGCAGACAAACCCGAGACAGCCCGATCGGTTTTCAACCCTGTTTGTGTTTCTGTTCTGGGCACGATTCGCTTATGAGCCAGGCCGGCACCGGCAGCGATGCGCCGGGAGGTCACATGAGCCTGGAGATGAAATTCGGGCATGCCTGAATTTCTAAGGTATTCCGAAGTAGCGCCTGCCGGCCCGCGGCTGGTATAGTCTCTTTGTCCCACAGCTGCCGCTATCACCTGAAAAGGACCCATTGTATGGGCCAGCCGTACCTGGGGGTTGCGGGCGAAAGGTTGTATCGGTGAGCCGGAATTGAAAGATACCGTGGCCGGATAACATGCCGGAATAAAAAAGGGATTCCAGTATTGCCCAAAAAGCAGACGGGTGTTTTCCCATTCCAGCTGCAGATAAGCATGACGCAAGCGAAACAGGTTGATGTTGTCGTTGGCCTGGGCAAAAAAGTCGCCTTCTATCTTACCGCTGGTGCTTGCTCCAAGGGCGTCAGGGCCGGTGATGGTACCGGACAGACGGCTTTGGATAGCCAGTATGTTGAAGGAGTGATGCGCATTGACATCATCGCCCCGGCTATCCGGCGATTGGGGTGCAGGCCAGAGCATGAAGTGCCCTTCGCGGGCCGATACCGTCTGCCGCGTGTTGTAAAAGACATCGTTCTTTATAAACCCCTGGAAACGGATGCCAAAATCACTCTTTGTTTCCTGGGCCCGGGATTGAAACTGCAATCCAGCAACAATACCCAACAGCAAAAGGATTTTTTTCATTGTTCTATTGTTTAAATCTTATAACGGTTCACAAAAGCGGCCCATCCCCTAAGATTCAGAAATGAATCCGGAGATAAAGGCTGCTTAAAGATTCATTTTCACAAACCGAACATATTCGTATTAATATTTTTCAAAGTCTCCCTCCTGTTCATCGGAACCCAGGTTCAGGTTATAACCCTGATCCTTATTTTTTTCCGATCCATTGCCGTTGCTTCGGGGGGCTGCCTGCTGGCCGTTACCACCCTCTGAGCCAGCCGCTTGATAAGCCTGGAGCGTATAATGTTCGTTGCCCTGCTTTTGACTATTCGCGTGGGGAACATCTTGCCTCCGGCCAACATCCTGCCCCTGCTTGTCATCGGTTTTAAACCAGGAGATGGTATTTTTCAGCTGGTCGGCCTGGCTCGACATCTCTTCAGCGCTGGTAGCCAGCTCCTCGGAGGAGGCAGCATTCTGCTGGGTTACTTGGTTCAGCTGCTGAATGGCGTTGTTGATCTGATCGGCCCCCGAATTCTGTTCCATCGAGGCAGCGTTGATCTCCTGCACAAGCTTAGCTGTTTTCTCAATCTCAGGCAGCAGCTCATCGATCAGCCGTCCCGACTCCTCAGTAACTTCCACGCTGGTGTTGGCCAGGTCGACGATCTCATCGGCCGCATTCTTGCTGCGCTCGGCCAGCTTCCTTACCTCAGCAGCCACAACGGCAAAACCTTTCCCGTATTCACCGGCCCGCGCCGCTTCTACAGCTGCATTCAGGGCCAGGATGTTGGTCTGGAAGGCGATATCATTGATGATGGTGATCTTGTCGGCAATCTCACGGATGGATTTCAGGCTCTTCTTACCGGCTTCACCCATCTTCTCCATCTCCTGGGCTGCATTGGTGGAGATCTTCTCGGTCTGGTTCGAATTATCCGTGTTCTGCTGAATATTAGAAGCCATCTCTTCCATAGAAGAAGATACCTCTTCCACCGAGGAGGCCTGCTCGGATGAACCCTGTGAGAGCTCCTGAGAACTAGAGCTTACCTGCTGGCTGGCCGAAGAAATGTTATCCCCTCCCGACTGAACCTCACTGACAATACCCCGCAATTTATAAACCATCTGGTTCATGGCATCCGCCAGGTCGCCTATCTCATCCTTTTGCTTGATGTCAAGGGTGGTAGTCAAATCCCCGGCAGCAATCCGCTGGGCAAACTGAACGCCCCGCTTCAGCCCGTTGGTAATCGAGCGGCTGATCTGGGTGTTGATCAGAATGAACAATCCGATGCCCAATAAAATAGCGATGATGATCACATTCCGGGTTTGGTTGATTATACCCATGAAATCAGCTTCATTAATGGTAGCAGAAACATACGACTCAATAGGCTCAATGTATTGATAATACTGAATCTTATTTTCCCCTTTCCAGGTATATTCCAGTTTCCCCTTTCCATTTTCATCTGCAATAATTTTCTGGATAAAATCTTCACCCGATAAGTTTCTGCCTTCGGTTTCGCTGTCGGGGTGAATGATTACCTGGCCTTCTTTATCAAAAAGATAGGGATAACCATTCTCGAAATAGGTCTTTTCGTAGAAGATCTCCCGAAGTTCTGCCATATCCTTTTCCTGAACACCTACATACAGAATGCCTCTGACCTGGCCATCAATACGAATAGGTTCATAGGCAGTAAGATACCAGCCGTTGACTACATAAGCCCTTCCTTTATAGGTCTGCCCTCTTTCTATAGCTTGAACAACAGGTGAACCATTGGGTATAAACGTGCCAACAGCACGGCTTCCATCTTTCTTTTTCACGTTGGTGGAAATACGCAGGTAACCCTGATCAATCTTCTGAAAAATAGTAGCTGTCGCATCGGTCATATCCATGATCTCATCCACGAATGAATAGTTTTCGTGTAGGGGCTGTTCACCAAGATACCATTTAGGCAGGGTAACCTGGTGGGTGGCTTCCGAAATCTGATGGGTTGCTCTCATCTGAACCGTCTCTTCTTCAGCTACATTTAGCTGGTTGTTCCCATAAAACATCTTATGGGCTACTTTCAAAAAACGATTCACATTATTCTGATTCTTCTCAATCTGTACTTCAATAAAATTGGACAGGTCGCCAACCTGTTCCCTCATCCGGGTATCCGTTTCTTCATGAACCTGTTCATTTTCCATATCCATAATATACAAGCCCATGGCTACAAAAATTACCACAAAGGTTATACTTAAAAGAAGATTCAATCTTCTTCCTATGTTCATGTCGTTTAATGATCTCATACATTCATTGGTTATTTTATTTTACAATCATATTAGTTGCTAATATTTCTCAAAATCATCCTCTGAGGATCCATGGTTCATATCCAAGCCAAAACCCTCGGAAGATGATCCGTTGTTCCCATTGTGGGATTCAGAACCGTTGCCGCTGGATGTTCCTACAGGTTTTGATTTTCCGGCCACCTCGCCGTTGGCCTGGAGCCTTTGACCATTGCCATTGGAGCCCGATTTTTGTTGGGTCGGTTGAACAGACGGGCTCTTCTTCTTCCCCTTCTGCTCGTTGCCCGTCTTGAAATAGGCGATGGTCTCGCGCAGATGATCGGCCTGGCTGGACATCTCCTCGGCGCTTGTTGCAAGCTCTTCAGAAGAGGCGGCATTTTGCTGAGTCACCTGGTTCAGCTGCTGAATGGCGTTGTTGATCTGATCGGCCCCCGAATTCTGTTCCATTGAGGAAGCATTAATTTCTTGCACCAGTTTGGCCGTCTTCTCAATTTCCGGCACCAGGTTTTCCAGAAGCTTGCTGGACTCATCGGTCACCTCAACGCTGGAGTCCGCCAGTTCTACGATCTCATCGGCAGCGTTTTTACTCCTTTCGGCAAGCTTGCGTACCTCAGCGGCTACCACGGCAAAGCCTTTGCCATATTCTCCGGCCCGGGCTGCCTCAACGGCTGCATTCAAAGCCAGGATGTTGGTTTGAAAAGCTATGTCATTGATGATGGTGATCTTGTCGGCAATCTCGCGAATGGATTTCAGGCTCTTCTTACCCGATTCATCCATCTTTTCCATTTGCCCGGACGCGCTGTTGGCTATTTTTTCTGTCTGGTTCGAATTATCGGTATTTTGCTGGATATTGGAAGCCATCTCCTCCATCGAAGAGCTTACTTCTTCCACAGACGAAGCCTGCTCAGACGACCCCTGGGAGAGCTCCTGCGAGCTGGAACTTACCTGCTGACTGGCAGAAGCAATATTGTTGGATCCTTCCCGCACGCTTTCCACTACCTCACGTAGCTTTATTACCATCTGATTCATGGCCCGTGCCAGATCCCCTACCTCATCTTTCTGATCAAGATCCACCGTGGCAGTCAAATCACCACCGGCCACCTGCCGGGCAAAATCAAGACCACGATTCAGACCTTTTGTGATGGAACGGCTTACCTGACGGTTGATCAACATGAACAGGGCAATACCCACCAGGATAGCCAGAATAAGAGCCCTCCTTGTTTGAGTGATAAGCCCGAGAAAATCCTCTTCATAAATGGATGCCGTAACATACGATTCAATAGGCTCTACATATTTGTAGTACTGGATCTTGGGCTCCCCTTTCCACATGTATTGCATCTTTCCCTCTCCACTTTCATCAGCCATCATCTGTTGGATGAACTGCTGATCCGATACATTGGTCCCTTCTGTTTGATCGTCTGGATGAATCACTACCTGCCCGTTTTTATCCACCAGGTAGGGATAGCCATTGGTGAAATACGTCTTTTCATAGAATATATCGCGCAAACCAGCCATATCCTTCTCATTCACACCAACCCCTATCATGCCGATGATTCTACCATCCTGCCGCAGGGGTTTCTGCGCAGTCAAAAACCAGTTGTCAACTACCATGGCCCGGCCTTTGTATACCCGACCGGCAAGGATGGTCTGGATCACTTTTGAACTATTGGGAACGAAGGAACCCATCTGTCTTTCTCCGTTCTCTCCGGTTACCGTTGTAGATATTCGGCAAAAGCCACCATCAATCCTTTGAAAAATGGAGACATCAGCGCCGGTCATCTCTTTAAGCTTATCGACCAGTGCATAATCACGCAAAAGTTGGTTCCCGCCCAGGGTCCAAAGGGGTATACTTTCTGAACGTGAACTTTTGGTTGCCTGATTGATCACATCCAACTGCACTTGCGAAGTATCATGGACCGCCAGATCTCCCTTCATGCTAAAAACATAATCCGCTGTCTCCAGTGCATTGTTGGTGACAAGCTGGTTCTCCTCCACCTCTTCCTCTATCAGGCGGGCAAGGTCATTGACCTGCTCATTCATCCGGGTATCCGTACTCTCGTGCACCTGGTCGCTTTGAACATCCATGGTGTAAACACCCAGGGCCACAACCACGACAATAAAAGCAATACTGAGCACCAGGTTCAGCCTGACTCCTATTTTCATGTCTTTCAGTGAAATCATATTCGACTCCTTTCAATAACTTGTTATTAAGTACCTAAATAATTATATGTAGATCTACTCTTATGGTCTTTATGCCAAAGGAGCAAATCACCGGGTTATCCGGAGACGGGGCCGGATGTTTCTGTAGCCTCTGCCGCCTGCTGTTTCCCATCCTCCGCAGAAGACTGAACATTAAGCATTTCCTCGGCGGAAAAGACATGGTCCATATCCAGCATCATGATGAAATGTTCATCCAGTTTGGCCATGCCACTGATAAACTCAGATTTGTATTTGTTTCCTATACTTGGGGGAGGTTGTATCTGATCCTCGCTGATCTCCAGCACCTCCTGCACCGAATCAACCAGGGTGCCTACCTGAACATACTCGCCATTCACCTCCACTTCCATGACTACAATGCAGGTATTAGCAGTAAATTCGGTGGGTGCCATCCCGAACTTAATGCGGGTATCCACAACAGGCAAAACCTGGCCACGAAGGTTGATCACACCCTGCATGTATTCGGGAGATTTTGGCACTTTGGTAATCTTTACCATTTCCATGATTGAGAGAACCTTGCTTACATGAGCCGCAAATTCTTCTTCTCCCAGTTTAAAGGTGAGGTAGGAATTAATATTTTCGAGTTCTTCCTTCTTCATCGTATATTATTTTGGAGATTCTACGTAGATTTTTTTCTTTTGCTCTTCCGAAAATCGCTCGATCATCTTATTGGTATCCATCACCAGGGCGACGGTTCCGTCACCCAGTATGGTAGCACCGGATATGATATCCTGGTATTTGTACATCTTACCAAGCGATTTCAGCACGGCCTGGTATTCACCGATTACAGTGTCCACCACCATTCCAATCCGGTTGTTGTCGTATTGCACCACAACAATTTCTTCGGTCTCCGAGTCGGATTCCGGCAAACCAAATTCTTCGCGCAGGTAGAAGAAAGGAATACGCTCCCCATCCAGGACGATCAGGTTGTTGAATGTATCGACCACATCGCTGTGACGGGCGGCATAAATCTTATCCACTGCAGAAAGGGGAATAACATACTGGTTGTCTGCCATCTGAACAAGCAATCCGTCAATGATAGAGAGGGTTAGCGGGAGTTTGACTGTGAGGGTAGTACCGGAACCGGGTTCAGAGTCAATTTCCACGTCGCCCCTTATATCGGCAAGGTTTCGCTTCACCACATCCATGCCTACACCGCGGCCTGACACATCGGTTACGTTGGATGAGGTTGAAAAACCGGGAAGTAAGATCAGCTCCAGGATCTCCTTGCGTGACAAAACACTTTCAGGCGAAATGATTTGCCTTTCTACGGCCTTGTTTTTTATCTTTTCAGCATCAAGGCCCCTGCCATCATCGTGCACCTGGATGTGAACGCTGGCCCCGCTATAGTAAGCCTTCAGGGTAATCTTACCCTCTTCCGGCTTGCCGGATCTCAGGCGTTCTTCGGGTGTTTCGATGCCATGATCGATGGAGTTCCTAAGTATATGGAGCAAGGGGTCGGTCAGTTTTTCAATGATGTTCTTATCCAGTTCGGTTTCTGCCCCTTCCGTAACAAGTCGCACTTTCTTGTTCAGGCTGTTGGACAGGTCGCGCACCAGGCGCTGGAATCGTGTCAACATCGTTTCCACCGGCACCAGGGCAATGTCGAAGGCATTGTCGCGCAACTGGCGGGTGAGCTTCTGGACATTTTCCGCGATGGCAGCCATCTCATTGTCTTCCGACTGCTCAGCATGCAGGCTCAGACGAGCCTGGGTAGTCACCAGTTCGCTTACCAGGTTCATCATGTGGTCGATCTTCTCAGAACCTACACGGATGCTGGAGAGCACATCATCCTTCCTTATCGGATCGGCAGCAGACTTGCTTTCTTCCTTTGTGCCTGTTTGTTCTTTTTCGCTCATGCTGCCAGCAGCCATTGCTTTCAGGGCATCCAGGCCAAGCCCCTGATCCTGCCCCCATTTCCCGTCCAGCGCTTTGCGGAAAGATTCATTGGCAAGCAGGTTGGTGTCGGCCAACAGACGAATATCTATGTGAGCCTGGTCCTCCACAAAAATAAAAACATCATGGATGGCCTGCTCTTCCTCAATAGAAGAAAGAATAATTTCCCAATGTGTGTAACATTTGCGCGGATTGATCTCTTCCAAAAGTGGCACCCGCTCCGTGAAAGGCATTGGATAAATGTCACCCAGGCCGGCGAGCTCATCCATTAAAAAAAGCGGATTGGTGCCGTTGTCAAAAATCTCTTCGGCCGGATCAAAAGATATATAGAAAGTTTTCTGCTTTTTCTCCTGGCCGGGATGATTTTTAGCGGTCTCTTCCACACCCTTTTGCTCCCGGGCTTCGAGCAGCTGCATCATCTGAACCGTCAGATTCTTATGCTTAATCTCTGTTTCCGATGACAACTGGTCATCCTCCTGGAGAAGGTTTTTCATGTGATCCACCGACTGGAGGGTCACATCGAGCAGACCCTGGTTCACCGAAAGGGTGCCTTCGCGGATGCGGTCATAAATATTTTCCAGGTGGTGCGTAAAATCGCTTAGCCGGGCAAACCCAAACATAGAGCCTCCACCCTTTATCGAGTGCATATAACGAAACACCCGTTCGATCAACCCTGTGTCGTTGGGAGCCTGCTCCAGCTTCAGAAGGGCTTCTTCCAGTTCGGCCAGATTATCGGTGGCTTCCTCGAGAAACTTTTTCTTAAACTTGTCCATTAGCGCATTACTTTTTTGAGAGCTGCCAAAAGTTTGGCTGGCACAAAAGGTTTAACGATCCAGCCGGTGGCCCCGGCACTCTTGGCCTCCTGCTTCTTGGCAGCCTGCGATTCGGTGGTTAGAAACAGGATGGGGATGCGCTGATACTGTTCCATGTTGCGAATCTCTTTGATCAGCTCGATGCCATCCATCTCAGGCATATGCAGGTCAGTAATGACCAGGTCGATGGAATCGCCGTTCAAATGCTTCAGGGCATCCTTGCCATCGTGGCCGACCCTTACAGCATAACCCTCATTCTCAAGAGTAAAGGATACCACCTCACGGATGCTCTCCGAATCATCAACAACTAAAATGTTCTTACCCATAGGTTTTGCGATTTATTGAGGTTTACGTTCTTAAAATAGGATCAAATCCTGCATTATCGACCAGTGATCTGGTCTCATCCATCAGCTCGGCAGAGATAGATATTTGCTTATCATACTCTTCTGCTGTTTTGCGCAAAGATTCAATAAGCTGAATAAAACTGAGATCGATATTCTCCACGTTTTTTATTTGAATAGCCAGCTCATCAAATTGTTGGATCGCCTCGAGAAAATTTTCTTTAATCTCCAAAACAGTATAGATCGTCAGTTCCTTTTCAACGACCATTTGGGCTTTGTTTTCAGACTTTTTCCCGTAGGGTGTAATGGTAACATGCTTGCTTGCTTTCATCGCACATTGGTTTAATAGTTTTGTAGCTTATTGCCGTGACCGGCACCTGATGAACACAACCTGTATGATCTGCCAAATCAGTGATCGTATTCACATCATATAATATATCCATCGGGGATGGATTACATTCGTTAAAACAGCTCCAGGTCGCCGCCGTCTTCATCAATTTGAATCTCGGGAGCTTCACCACGCGAGACCTGGTCGTGAATCACAAACTCGGTGTTCATGGTATAGTAATCCCTGAGCTGGCGGAGGTTATCTTCCTTGCTCTCTCCTTCTCCGCTTGAGAACAGCTTAAGGTTGTAGTTCACTGTGTTCAATTCCTCGATGATCTCACCGATCACATTTTCAAAATAGTCATAATACTTGATCCGGTTCACCGAGTTTTGCACCTCTGTATAGATGCCTTCTCCCTTCTCGTTGTTCTCTTTAATTTTTTTGACAACCTGATCTTCGATTTCGCCCAGCCTGTCCAGGTATTCTTTTATCCTGCCGGGCAGTTCAGTATTTTCCATGTTTTTCCCATAAAGGTTGGTCATGGAAGCGGGGTCCAGCTCCTGACGGATCTGGCTGTAATCGGAAAAAATGCTGCCCAGCAAACCGCGGTTGCTCTGAAGATCGGTATGAAGCTGCCTCATCTGCTGGCGGAGAGGATCGTCTTGCCGGGGATCAGAAATGCTCACCCCCGTTTTGTCCAGGCTGTCTTTCAACTGATCCATATAGACGTTCAGCTTCTCCTGTCCTTCCATCAACCGATCGAGAACCTGACGTATCTCATCCATCTTATCGGCAAAAGACTGACGAAAACGGCAAAAACTGTTGATCTGCTTACGGGTCCCGTCCAGGTTCTTCTTCAGTGGCCCCATAAACTCAGGCCTCCCCTGATCCGGAGCCAAATACTGCCGGCAAAGAGCCGAGACACGGGTCATGCTTTGACCAATCTCGAGAAACTTATCCGAGATCTTCTGAATGGCACTCTGATATTCCTTGTTGGTATGCATCAGCTGAGCGGCCTGCAACCCGGCAATATCGCGGATGCGAATGTAATAACTGACCTTGGACTCATCGGTATCCTGCTGACTGGCATCATCCAATTCGCCGGACTCTTCAAGTAACTGTTTGTGAGTCTGCTGAATATGATCCATCTTTTGTTTGATGATATCCTGATACTGCAGATTGGTTATGATCCCGGAGATATTCTCCGCACTTCGGTCGGTCTCAGTCTTAATGGCCGGCAGATGCTCCCGGATTTTGTTGTAATGATTGGTATAAGCCTCCACCTCTGCTTTAAGCAGGTTCAGAATGTTGGTAATGTCTTCCCGCTCGGCGTTGAATTGATCCTTCAGGCTGAAATGATCCTTGATCAGTTGCTTCAGCCTGGAAAGCATCACCTCTATAAGGGACAGTTGGGCCTTAAGCTTTTCACAGGCATCCTGAACAGCCATGGGATGAACCTGCCGGTTTTCATCCACAGGCAGGTTCAGCTCATAATTGGTCTCGAGAAACTTCAGGCTGGTCAGATTCTGCTTAAAATTTTTTAACGGAAAGAAACTTTGCCGGAGTCGAGAGAGTAGACGGGTAAGGGCCTCGCTGATCACCTCAATATGACAATCCAGCACTTCCGTATTCGACTTTAGTTCCTGGTACAATTGCTCAATCCCCGCAATGAGCTCCGAGTGCTCACTGCCCGTGATGACCTGAAAAAGTTCCGAAACATTGTTTGAAATGTGGCGGGCTTCACCATGAAACTCTTTGAAGTCATGGTTCAGGTTGCTGAAATCTTCACTGGAAACCTGGTGCAGAGACACAATCTTCTCATCAATGCCGGAGAAAAGCGAGGTGATATCTTCGAGGGAATAGGTAGACAACAATGCCTTCAAATCGTTGGTATCGGTAGTTTTGTTACTCATTGGCGCTTTAGTTAACAATACTTTCTACTTTGTTTATAAAAGAGGGAATATCGATGGGTTTGTTGATCACATCAGCTGCACCAAGGGCTTTGGCCTTTTGCATGTTGTCCGGGCTGTCATAGGCAGTGACCACCAACACGGGAAACCGGCCCTTCACGCCTGTATCTTTTAGCTGCCCCATAAACTCGAATCCATCCATCCCGGGCATCAACAAATCCAGCAAAACAAGATCGGGATCATGACGGCTGATATAATCAACAGCCTTCCTGGAGTCGTTCATCAGTTCCACCTCGTACCCCTCATCTTCCAAAACAACCCTGAGAAGCAACAGGTTGGTCTCTGAATCATCGATCACCAGAATCTTTTTCTTTTGAGCGTTTACCATCTTTGTCTAATAGAATTTCTTTTTTTAAATTGCAGGTGCAAATAACTACATAACAAAAGTACGCATTATCGATGCTGGGGATATAGTTTTTCCAATGATTTGAATTATTGTACAAAATGATTTATTTATATTTGTAGCGATGATTCACATCACCCCAGCCGCGGCAACCTGATGACAAACAAGTTCCTAGCAATGGAACAGCTGATGAAGGAATAGAATAATATGGAGAGCAAGACTAAGGATACAAACCCGGAGACCATACCCTTCCAAAATCTGCTATCGGATGAGGAAGTCAATCAAATCCAATCGAACAGCAACATTGTCACCTACCAGCAAAATGATGTTATATTTAAACAGGATACACGCACTTCCCACTTTATGTATATCCGCTCGGGTTTGATCAAGATATACCGGGAAAACCGGAACAACAAAGTTAAGATCGTAAAGCTGGGTATACCGGGCGAACTGTTGGGCATTAATTCCGTGCTGGGCGAGGATACTTTCAGCTATTCGGCAGCAGCACTGGAGAAAACCACCATCCAGCTCATCGATTATAACGCACTGGAAAACATCCTTCTCACCAACGGTCAATTTGCCAGAAAACTGATCGGCAGCATCTGTGCGGACAACCTGATTATCTTTCAAAGGCTGATCAGCCAGTCGCAAAAACAGCTTCCCGGAAGAATTGCAGACATCATCCTTTATTTCTCGGATTTCATCTATCATTCCAGCAATTTTTCCTTCCCTCTCACCCGCACCGAACTGGCCGAACTGGCCGGGACAACCAAGGAGAGCCTGATACGTACCCTCACCGAATTTAAGAACGACAAGATTATTTTCCTGGAGGGGAAAAAAGTAAAAATCATCAGTGAAGACATCATCAAGACATTGAGCAGAATTGGTTGACAAATATTGCAGAGCCAAACGAAACCGCCGAAAAGAATGACTACCAGGTATAATTTTCTAATCGCTGACGATATCATCTTCAACCGCTTCCTGCTGAAAGAGATCCTATCCGACCTGGCCAACCAGACACACGAGGCTCAAAACGGCCGGGAGGTCATTGAAGTACTGAAACACCACTCCATCGACATCATCCTGATGGACATCGAGATGCCGGTGATGAACGGGATGGATACAACACGCTATATACGCGAGCAACTGGGGAGTCCCCTGAACAAAACGCCCGTGATTGCCCTGACAGCGCATAACCCTTCTGACTTTTTCAGCCATTTTCAGAAAGCCGGCTTTGATCATCTCATCACCAAGCCCTACTCCATTGAAAAGGTCAAACAAGTGATCCGTTCCCTTGACAACATCAAATCCCCCTAGTATGATAAATAACTGGACCCTAAGTGCACTCCTTCTTTTTTTGGTAACAGCCGGGTGCTCCGACACAACAAAAATACCACAAGAAGGGGTTTCTAAGAAGCTTGCAGAAAGAAGAAAGGCTACCATCTCTGATATCACCTATGATATATCCTTTGATATTCCTGAAAATACTTCCGAATCCATAGGGGGGCATGAAAGCATTAGCTTCCGGATGACAGATCCAGTGAAGCAACTGGTCCTCGATTTCGATGCGCCAGAAAGCAATCTGCAGGAAGTAAAGGTTGAAGGCCATCCGGTTCCCTACGATTTCATCAACGAACACATCCTGATAACAGGCGAACACCTGCAAACCGGCAAAAACACCGTCCAGATCACATTCACCGCCGGCGATCTCTCCATGAACAGAAACCCGGATTATCTCTATACCCTTTTTGTTCCCGACCGCGCCTCTACCGCCTTCCCCTGTTTCGACCAACCCGACATGAAGGCTCCCTTTAAGCTGGACCTGGAGACACCTTCTCAAGGGAAAGCTGTCACCAATGGGGCATTAAAAAGCCAAAGGGATACAGCAGGCCGAAGCCTCCTGCAATTCGCACAGACCCGCCCCATCAGCACCTACCTCTTTGCCTTTACAGCAGGAGACTTCAAAAAAATCACCCAAACACGCGATGGCACAACCATCAACATGTATCACCGGGAATCCGACACAGCCCGGCTGAACAGAAACAAAGAAAAAGCCTTCGACCTGCATTTTAATGCCCTGCAATGGCTTGAAGATTACACGGGCATCGATTATCCATTCGGTAAGTTCGATTTTATCGCCCTCCCCTCTTTCCAGTATTCAGGCATGGAGCATCCGGGAGCTACCTATTACCGGGCTTCAAGAGTGTTTTTGGATCAATCGGCCACCATACGCGATGAGCTGAACCGCGCCAACCTGATCTCACACGAGACAGCCCATATGTGGTTTGGCGACCTGGTGACCATGAAATGGTTCGATGAGGTATGGCTAAAAGAAGTCTTTGCCAATTTTATGGCCGATAAGATCACCAAGCCCCAGTATCCGGATATCAACCATGACCTCAACTTTTTGCTCAATCATTACCCGCCTGCCTATTCTGTTGACCGGACCCGGGGCAGCAACCCGGTGAATCAGACTCTGAAAAACCTCAAGGATGCCGGCACCCTATACGGGACCATCATATACCACAAAGCCCCCATCGTCATGCGCAATCTGGAAGAACTTACCGATAGCGCTAAGCTGAAGGAAGGCCTGAGACAATACCTGGAGAACCACCGCTATGGCAATGCCACCTGGCTGGAGCTGGTACGTATACTGGATAATCAAACAGAACATAACCTGACGGCATGGAGCGACACCTGGGTGAACGAGCCGGGTATGCCCCATATTCATTATGATCGGGACATCAACAACGGACACCCCACCCAGTTAACCCTGCGCCAGAAAGACCCGGCCGGCAAAGAACGAATTTGGAAACAATATTTAAACCTGGAAATAGGATCCCTCGGGAATCGTCTTCAGCAAAACATTTACCTTGACCAGCGGGAATACCGGATTACCGGTCTTAGCCAGGAATCGCAGGCACAATACATCCTTCCCAATGCCTCGGGCAAAGGATATGGCTATTTTGAAATGAATGCCGCAACCAACAAATA
>Ga0102925_1000612_pt1 | contig 19711 bp, 11 predicted proteins | sample SalPonR1_A_D1_MG_FD_78216 | JGI IMG/M metagenome (GOLD analysis project Ga0102925, IMG submission 78216) | Salt pond soil microbial communities from South San Francisco under conditions of wetland restoration - Salt Pond MetaG R1_A_D1_MG | ecosystem: Environmental > Aquatic > Marine > Intertidal...
AGGTACTTCAACGCAACTCCAGCCAACATGGCGACTCCTGTTACCAGGACTTCATCGTCGACCTTGAACATAGGATGATGGTGGGGATAGTCAGTTTTTTTCTCCGGATTCCCTGTTCCAAGAAACATAAATGCTCCGGGGACTTTCCTCAGAATGAAGCTGAAATCTTCAGCTCCCATTGTTGGTTTTGTTTCATAAACATTTTCCTCTCCGAACATCTCTGCTACTGTATCCGCAGCGAGGTCAGCAAAATCCGGATCATTTATTGTGCTTGGAAGATTGTATTTGTAAGTAAATTCGGGAACGCATCGAAGGGATCTGCAAGTATCCTTTACTATCTCTTCTATCCTCCCTGCTACATATTCCCTGGTCGATGGATCAAAGGCTCTTACGGTGCCGTTCATGGTAACTGTATCGGGAATTATATTGAAAGCGTTTCCAGCCTTTATCTCTCCAGTAGAGATAACAGCAGAGTCGAGAGGATCTATCTCCCTGCTTAATATAGTCTGAAGGGACATCACAGTCTGGCAGGCTGCAATGGTAGGATCAACTCCGAGATGCGGCATAGCACCGTGTCCACCCTTACCCTGAATCTTTACATAAAAAGCATCAGCAGAAGCCATTATAGGGCCTCTTGTATAGACCACCTTCCCGCTTGGGACAGGAGACCATATATGAAGACCAAAAGCGGCATCGACTCCCTCCAGGATACCTTCTTTCACCATCGTATCTGCTCCGCTCTTTTGAGGGCTTTCCTCCGCAGGCTGGAAGATCAACCGGATCTTTCCCGGGATATCATCCTTCATGTCCATAAGAAGCTTCGCAGCACCAAGGAGCATGGCCATATGGGAATCATGTCCGCAGGCATGCATAACTCCGTCATTAAGTGATTTGTATTCAACATCGGCTTCTTCCTTGACTGGAAGAGCATCTATATCTGCTCTCAACAGAATGCATTTACCAGATCTCCCGGAATTGAGATCAGCAACAACTCCGGTTTCCGAATCTGCTACTCCTCTTCTTACGTTGTTATACCCCATATCTTCAAGGATCTCCGCTATTTTGGCAGTTGTACCAAACTCCTCCCAGGAAACCTCGGGATGCTGGTGAAAGTAATGTCTCCATTCAATAACACTACGACTGAGCTCTTCTGCCTTTTCTCTTATTTTATTGTGCATTGTACTACCTCCATATATATGATTTGCATTTATTTCTAATTACAGCTACCGGATTTCAATGATCACAAAAACCTTCTTCAGACTCCAACGAATTCTATCTCCATACCCGATTCAAGTCCAGCATGTTAATTTCCTGTCCCACTGTAATATCCGTTACTGACTTGTTTTAAAGGCAGAGAGGAAATAGAATGGCTTTAAAGATCAACTGTTAATGAAAGGATGACTGAAAATAACAAAGATGACGAAACAGGACAACAGAGCATACAAATACCGATGGCTTATCTGGTCAGTAATGGTACTGGCATACCTCCTTGTATACTTCCACAGATTGACCCCGGGAGTACTTCAGTCCCGCCTTACAGATGCCTTTGATCTCAGTGCCACATCCTTTGCAACCCTTTCCTCCATGTATTTCTATGCTTACATGATAATGCAGATCCCTGTAGGGATCCTTGCAGATACCTTAGGAGCCCGAATAACTGTCACTTCAGGAATGGTACTTACTGCTGCCGGATCCTTTATGTTCGGCACTGCCATTTATCCGGTAATGGCCTTCGCTGGAAGATTCATAATCGGTATCGGTGTTTCCACTGTTTTTGTCTCAATCCTGAAGATCAACTCAAGGTGGTTCAAAGAGAGGGAATTTGCTACAATGTCTGGCCTGACCCTTCTTGTAGGAAATGCAGGTGGGATGCTTGCACAGACACCCCTTGCAGCACTTGTAGCAGTAGTTTCCTGGAGATATGTTTTCACTCTTCTGTCACTGGTAAGCCTTGTCCTTGCCGTTCTGGCCTTTCTTCTGGTTAGGGACGAACCGTCATCTCTCGGATTTGATGACATAAACGAATTTAAACTGGACACCAATAGAGGAAAAGACCATGATCTCTATTTCGCCTTCAAATCTGTTTTGTCCAACTGGAGGATCTGGCCAGCCATGATATTCTACGCTTTTATAAACGGAAGCTGGCTGGCTTTTGTGGGGACATGGGGAGTTCCCTACATGTCCAGCGTTTACGGTCTGCCTGAAAAAGAAGCTGCCGTCTACATAATATGGGCAATGCTTGGAATGCTCGTAGGTTGCTTTTCAACAGGATGGATCTCGGACAAAACTGGCCGAAGAAAATTTCCAATGGTAGTTCTTTCCGTTTCTTATACCCTTATATGGGGAATCCTTTCGTTCTGGAACGGAGGAAGACCTCCCCTGGTTACCATCAAACCTCTTTTCTTCCTCATGGGACTGGGATTTACAAGTTTTATCCTGTCCCTTTCCGTTGTAAAGGAACTGAACCTGCCAAGATATACTGGTGTAGCTCTGTCGGTCTTTAATACTTCCGGTTTTGTTGGAGTTCCTTTAATAGCAACCCTTTCAGGTTATATTATTGATGTAACCACAGAAATGGGTCTGATGGTTAAATCCCAGTATCATTGGGCCTTTATGGCGGTTTTCATCCTTTTATGCCTTGGTACGTCAATGCTTGTTTTCATGCCCGAGACATACTGTAAAAATATAAATTACAGTAAAATAAAATAGCTTTTTTATTGAAAAGGGAGGCAGATGAAGTATGATTAATATTCTTGACAGCTTAAAAGTGACGGTAATAGCTGAGGACTCGGTACAATACGAAAGTCCCTTCTGGGGACAGCACGGAATATCTTTCCTTCTCGAGGCAGAATACGGGAACAGAACAAATAAGGTTATGATCGACGTCGGGCAGAACTACGAAGCCCTTGAACACAACATGGAAATCCTCAAAATTGATCCTTCATCTATAGATGCCCTTGTTCTGACCCATTGTCATTATGACCACACCAGGGGTATTCATTCCCTCCTCCATGCAAGAAAAGGGAAAGAACTTCCTGTTATTGCCCATCCCGACATTTTTCGACTTCATTTCATTGCGGATCCTTTTTTAAGACATGTAGGTATATCAGCAGAGGACAGCCGGCAGAAACTGGAATCAGCAGGGGCCAGACTCTTTCTTGCTTCAGATCCCCTTGAGATTATGCCAGGACTGTGGACTACAGGAGAGATCCCGAGAAAAACAGACTTCGAGGACGCCGGGATCGCTTTAAAGACCATCCATAATGGCAGAATCCAGGAGGATCAGGTTATGGATGATATCTCTGTTGCAGCTGTTGTAAAAGACAGAGGCCTGGCCATCATAACAGGTTGCAGTCACGCCGGAATTGTGAATATATGCCTGCACGCCCTTGAACTTTTTCCCGGACTTCCAATTGAGACAATAATAGGTGGACTCCATCTCGTTGAAGCTGAACAGGAAAAGATAGACCTTACTGTAAAAGCCCTTGAAGACATGAATCCTGCATGGATAGCCTCAGGACATTGCACAGGGTTCAGGGCTCAGTTCGGACTTTTTCAGACCTTCGGAGAAAGATTTGAACCTCTTGCATCTGGAAAAATCTTCAGGATATAGCTGTTCTTTTGTAAAAGCTGGAAAGCCGGGGCTGGTTTTTTCTATGGGATCAAGAGCACTTCTTAGATAAATTTTGATGCAACCATTGCTGCTGCAATAAGCACTATGACCCCAAAGTATTTTCTAATGGAGGCACAATTTATTCTCGCTGTTATGGTAGCTCCTGTCTGTGCCCCTGCTATGGATCCTGCGAGCAGGAGAAGTACCAGTATGGGATCCACGTTACCACTTAAAAAATGACTGGAGGCACCAAAGACTGATATTGCAAAGGTCTGCATCAAGCTTGTTCCTACAGCAAACCTTGTTGGAACTCCAACGACATAAAGCAGGGTAGGCAGGAGAAGAAAACCTCCTCCTATCCCAAGCAGACCGGAGAGGAAACCTACTATAATTCCTATTCCTGCTATGGGCCATACAGAAAGTCTGTCCCAGCCTGTAGAAATAAAACCCATAAGGGGTTTTAATGTTATGCCCCTTAACCTGGATATCAGAGGTGAATCCGCCTCACATTCTTCTCCCACGCTTCGAAGGGATTCTTTGAGCATATAAACCCCCATAAAAAGCAGAAAACACAGGTATATGGCACTCATGTAGAAATCCATCTGGCAGTATTCCTGTCCCAGGATAACGTAAACTTTATCAGAACTGAAAGAACCTATTGTATTTACACCAAGGAAAATTCCAGGGACAGATCCGGCGATAAAGAGTCCCGCCAGCTTGATATCAATATTCTTCAATATCAGGTGTTTTGTAACACCCGAAAAGGAGGTAAAGATCATCTGACCGAGGCTGCTCCCCACTGCAATGTTATAAGGTATGCCCAAAAAAACATTGAGGAAAGGCGTAAGCATGAACCCTCCTCCTACTCCGAAAAGGCCGGATATGCCTCCTATAAAGAACCCCAGAAGAACAACCAGAACACCATTGACAGGCATGTCAGCTACTGGCAGCAATATTTCCAATATAAAAACCTCCACGAGATGATCATCGAAGTGCAAATTTTGTCAGAATAAAAGTTTTATTATTTGAGCTTTGGGAAAATCCGGAAGGGACCACATGGTTTATCAGGTTTAAGTACAGTTCACTCAGAGGACCTTACTAAAAGAGTTTCAAAGCCTTCATCTTTGAGAAGCTTCTCTACAGAGACCGCAGACTCCCTGCTGCTTCCTCCCCTTACCCGAACCCTGAAATAATTGCCAGGTTTAGTAATATCAACGTTAAAACCTTTATTTCTCAGATCATCGGCCAGCCTCTGGGCATCTTCTTTATATACCAGCATTCCAACCTGGATTCCCCAGGTATTGTCTTCTAAAAACCTTGGATCCTTCTTTTCCGATGATGCTTTCTTTTCCTGTGAAATCTCATTTACCGGAGCTGTTCCATCGGATTGCACAACAAGAGTATCGTACCCGGCTGAAGAAAGAAGCTTTTCTATTTTCAGGGCAATTGTCCTGGTAGATCCTCCCCTTATCCTTACCCTGTAAAGATCTCCTGGTTTCGCAATATCAACATTAAAGCCCTGCTCTTCTATTCTTTTGGCCAGTCTGCGTGCATCCTCCTGAGACCTTACCATGGCAACCTGCACTCCCCAGGAGGAATCTTCCTGGTATGTATCTATTTCAGTTAAACTCGCCTCTCCAGGGATATCCGGCTGAGCCATTTCTGCTGAAGGATCTTCCGTCTTTTCCCCAGCTATCTCTGTATTGTCATTGATTTCGGAATTTCCATTGGCTGCCTGGGAAACTTCCCTTTCTCCAGCAGGAGACTCATTCTCCACAGCAAAATCCGGCTTCTTATACTCTATTTTTTCATCTCCAAGAAAAAAATCCTTTGCAAAATAAAAGAGGGAAAAAGCGAGGACAAGTCCCAGTAGAGGAATAAGAAGATACGTCCCTCCTGCAGCAAAGGAACGAGAAGTTCTTTTACCCCCTGGATCTCTTTTGTAGCGTGCGTTTTTCCGAGTGGTGTTTTCATCCTCTTTTTTCATTCATATTCCTCCTGGTGCAGACTTGACGGAAACTTCAACACTATTATACCTTTTAAAGAGAACACCGGGAACACGATATCTTAACAGGGATTTATCATTTCCGCATATGATCATATGTTATCAATGGCAAAAAAGACTGTAACCAGCAATTTTACGAATACAGGGAAGTCAAATATCCTGCATGGGCTGACGACCTTTCGGGTCAGGTTCGACATGTATTGTTACAAGGGTATCCTTTCCATAACTTGCGTAGATCTTCTTCTCAATTGCTGTGGAAATGTCATGAGCCTCAAGAAGGGAGAGATTTCTGTCAACCATTACATGAGCTTCAACTGCAAAATAATGCCCGATCTTTCTGGTCCGAACGTTATGCACGTTATAGACACCCTGGGTGGAACTCATCAAGTCCCAAATGGCAATCCTCGCTTCACTGTCAATGGACCCCTCTATCAACTCGTTAAGGGTCTCTTTAAGTATCTGAAAAGCTATTCTGGCAATAAAGAAACTAACAAGTAATGCTGCCAGAGGGTCAAGAATAACCCACTCTCTGCCAAGAAAGACCGCCCCTCCAAGACCTGCGAGAACAGCCAGGGATGACATCGCATCCGACCTGTGATGCCACGCCTGGGCTTTCAGGGCAGGGCTTTTTATTCTTTCTGCCACTCTTCTGGTAAAACGAAAAAGGATCTCCTTTGCTGCCACTGATACAAAGGCTGTAATAAAAGCGATAAGCCCTGGACGAGGTATTACTGCTCCCCTGATGAAACAGCCTATCTTTGAAGCTCCGCTGTAAAATATACCAATACCCGCCAAAAACAGCAGTACTCCGCAGATGGCACCGGTAAGGGTCTCGATCTTCCCATGACCGTACTGGTGTCCCTTATCAGCCGGTTTGTCCACCACGTGGAATCCAAGCAGAACGATAACATCCGTTACAATATCGGAAAGAGAATGGGTAGCATCTGCTACCATTGCCGAACTGTGTCCAGCAAAACCTGCTATGTATTTGATCACTGTCAGAATAACATTGACCACCAGGCCTGCTCTGGTGATGGACACACCCTGTCTTGACCTTGTTTCTTCCCTTTTCATGACATCAACTCCGATAAGGGTTGCAGTGCAAAAGCAGGAGCTTTATAAAGAAAAAGACCGAAAAGAATATCTGACATCCTTTCCGGTCTGGTCTCTTGTTATACTATACTTTTTCTGCAGCTTTTCTGAGCTCTTCGGCCCTGTCCGTCCTTTCCCATGCCGGCATGGGGTCCAGGTCTATCCTTCCCATATGTCCGTAAGCTGCAATTCTTTTGTACTGAGGTTTTCTGAGTTCCAGATCCCTTATTATAGCTGCCGGTCTGAAATCGAAATGCTCGAGTACGAGCTGGGTGATCTTTTTGTCACTGATATTGCCCTCGCCAAAGGTCTCGACCATGAGGGAAACCGGATGGGATACTCCTATAGAATAAGCTACCTGGATCTGGCAGCGTTTGGCAATTCCTGCAGCCACTACATTTTTAGCCGCATATCTGGCCATGTAGGCTGCAGATCTGTCAACCTTTGTGGGATCCTTTCCGGAAAAAGCTCCTCCTCCGTGGGAAACCCAGCCACCATAGGTATCCAGAATGATCTTTCTTCCGGTAAGTCCCGTATCTGCCATGGGACCACCTTTCACAAAACGGCCCGTAGGATTAACCAGGATCTTTGGGTGATCATTCATAAAATCAGCGGGGATAACAGGATCGATAACATGTTCCACTATCTCTGCCCTCATCTGTGCCGGATCCACATCGGGATGATGCTGTGTTGATACAATTATGGTATCTGCCCTGACTACCCTGCTGTTTTCGTATTCGAGAGTCACCTGGGTCTTTCCGTCAGGCCTCAGATAGGGAAGAATATTATCTTTCCGCACGGCTGCAAGTCTCCTGGAAAGCCTGTGTGCAAAAGCGATAGGCATGGGCATAAACTCCCTGGTCTCATCCGTGGCAAAACCAACCATCATTCCCTGGTCTCCGGCACCCACCCTGTTTATTTCCGCGTCTGTCATATCTCCTTCCCTTATCTCAAGGGCTCTGTCCACACCCTGTGCAATATCAGGGGATTGTTCGTCTATAGCGGTCAAAACAGCACAGGTATCGCCATCGAAACCGTACTTGGCCCTTGTATAACCTATATCCTTTATAATCTCTCTGGCTATACGGGGAATGTCTACATAGGTATTGGTACTTATCTCTCCGGCTACCATTACCAGTCCTGTTGTAACCAGACATTCACAGGCCACACGTCCCATGGGATCATCAGCCAGGATGGCATCGAGAACCCCGTCTGATATCTGGTCGGCAACCTTGTCCGGATGTCCTTCGGTAACTGATTCAGATGTTATCAGAAACCCCTGTTTTGTCATCTTTCTACCTCCCTGAATTTTTAAGTCTTTCAACAGTCATTAATGTCAAAAAAGACCCCTCTCGAAAGAAGGGCCTTTGAATGTACCAGTAACATTGAAATTCCCTCTTATCAGTCAGCTTCTTTAGCTGCTGGTATTGGCACCAGATCAGATACATCACAGGTTGCCGGGCTTCATCGGGCCAGTCCCTCCGCCTCTCTGGATAAGAGCAGATTATTGTAGTTAAACTGCCAATTGGCAATTATAATCTTTAGCGTAGTTGTGTCAACTGAAATAGTTCTTTTATTTACAGGGAGAATAACCACAACTGAAACAGTAGGCGCATCCTGATATCATCTCCATGGGGCTACCGCATTCAGGACAGATGTTCCTTTCTCCTCCCTGGTTGTCCTCGTGTCCCAAAAGCCTCTCGAGCATTACTGCAAGAGCATCTGGAATAGACCTGAGTACGTGTTTGTCATCAGATTCGAACATCCAGTATTCCTTACCTGAAATACCCCTCAATGTGGAAATAAAGTCCTCAATATTTCCTCCGCTCCTCAAACCTATGGAGATGGCCCTTGACATGGCCTCTGTCATGGCGGTCATTTCTGAACCACTCTTGCCAATGGTAGCAAAGACTTCAAAAGGATCATTTCCGTCAAAATTCAGAGTCACGTAGAAACTCCCCCAGGGAGTGGTCTCCTTTATGGTCTTGCCGAAAACCACCGGACCGGGACGATCTTTTACCTGGCTCGTATGTTCAACCGTTTTTTCAGATTTCGTAGCTTCAATTGGCTGGAATGACCTGGAACCGTCCCTGTATATGGTTATTCCTTTCGCTCCGAGACTGTAGCACATCTCGTATACCATTTTCACATCTTCAACCGTAGCAGAATTGGGAAGATTAACCGTTTTGCTTATTCCGCTGTCAACAATTCTCGAAAAAATACCCGTAACCTTTACATGTTCTTTCGGACTTATATCGTATGCAGTCACAAAAACCTCATCACTTAAGGTTCCTGTATTCCGATATTCCTCTTTCTGTTCTTCTGAAACAAGCTTGTGGAAAAAATCCCTCGTATCATAACCCTTACCGCTTGAAGAAACTATTTTTCTCGACCATGACCAGGCAAAATTGGGTTCTATTCCCGGACTGCTGTCAAGAAGCATTGATATCGAACCTGTAGGAGCAATACTGAGCCTTCTACTGTTACGAAATTCTCCTTCAACCAGGGATAAGAGAGTTCTACGCAACAGCTCAGGAGGGGATACGCCGAAAATCCCAGCGTTATGGAAGACATTCTCCAGGGTATTTACAAGAGTGTAGGGTATAGTCTCGGACATTCTCATTTTCTTAAGGAGTGTCTTGAACATGTCATCATCCATGTTCTCTATCCATTCTCTGGTCAGAAAATCACCGTCTCCGAACTCCTCCCGGAAGGACTCGAAAAGTTCTTTTACCAGATGGGACTCCTCAAACGCAGGCTTGTTCATTTCTCTCACATTCTCGATAGTTGCAAGAAGGGCAGCCGAGGACATTTTTTCTCCTATTTCCGAACAAAACTCCTCAAACTCTTCAGATCCGTAACGAATCCCGAGTTCTATGGCCGCATCAGCCAGACCCATAAGTCCTAACCCAACCGGGCGTATCTGCCTGGTTCTCTTCTCTATTTTTTCCAGTGGATAAGAACAGGCGTCTATAACAAGATCAAGGTAATACATAGACCTGAAAACCTGGTCAATGAATTCTTCCATTTCAAATATAACTTTCCCGTTTTCTTTCTCTTTTATAAAGGGCTCCAGGTTTATGGATCCCAGGTTACAGCTGGTATAATTGGGCAATGGCTGTTCACCGCAAGGATTGGTAGACTCTATCTTCCATTTACTGTCTATCTTGAGAAGATTATCAGCATTTGCCCTGTCAATGAAAAAAACTCCAGGATCCCCTCTTTGCCATGCTGATTCGCAGAGCTTGTCCCACAGGGCTTTTCCCCTGATAGTTCTTACTGGTGTTCCATCATATCTTGAAATCAGCTGGAAATCCCTGTTTTTCTCTGCAGCCTCAAGGAGAGAATCGGAGACACATACTGAGATATTGAAATAGGAAAGCCTGCCGTCTTCTACCTTGGCATCAATAAAATCCTCTATATCGGGATGATCGTCAAAAAGCATACCCATAAGAGCAGCCCTTCTCCTGCCTCCCTGGACTACCACACTCCCCATGGTATTCCATGTCTCCATGAACGAAACAGGTCCGCTGGCCTGTCCTCCGGTGCCACGGTCGATATCAGCACCTTTCTGGCGGAGGTAACCGAAATTGGCACCCACTCCTCCTCCGAATTTACTTATGGTTGCTGCATCCTTGACTGAGTCAAAAATTCCATCGATGCTGTCAGGAACTTCGATCACAAAACATGCAAAGAGCTGCTGACCTGAAGTTTTGGACAAATGGATCTTTCGATAATCATCAAAGTTAATATCTTCAGGCGATGAATAAAGTATCTGCGCATAGTCAGGCTGGGTAGTCAGGCCTGCAGCAGCCCCGAAAAGACAGGGGGAGTTAAAAAGAAACCGTCTCTCAAGGATATCCCTGTATATGTTCTTTTCCAGTATCCTCAACCACTCGAGAGAAGAAGGGTCCTTGCCGTCCAGGTAAGATGTCTCTGCGCTTGCGATGGTCCGGGCCACCCGTCTGGCAAACTCTTCAAAGGACTTTTCCTTTCTCACTGATCCCTGGGTACTATCATAAACATCTGCAAAATATCTCTGGGAAAGAAGCCATTGTGCATTTTCCGACAATCTTGGCCGGGATGGATTTTCAAGTTTTTTGACGTCAATATCCTCTCTGAAGCGCTTGCGATAATTTTTTACCATCTCATACTCACTACCTTTACAGATAAAATAAAAAGTTATGATGTCGTCAAATCTTTATTTCCTGCGATTCCTGGAGCATTCCTCTAAAACAATGCGTAACACAATATATAGGGCCCCACATCGCAAACACTACCACAGATAGCGCTTTCACACAAGCTGTTCCCTGATCTGTTTTAAGCTATCAGCTGTCCTCTGCTCCAAAAAAGCTTCCCCCTTTGAGAACTCTCAATAATCGAAGGTAAGGCGCTTTCACGCTGGAAATATCAGGGTATACTCTGGGGAGGGATTATAATTGACACAGGGAAGGTGAGCCCTTGAGCTACACCTTCCCTGCTATCTGGATCTTAAATTCCCCGAACTGTTTATTTAAGCCCAAGCTCTATTATCTTGTCTTCCCCCGGAACACCATGTTCATCCCAGCCAAGAAGACTGTAATATAGCCTTCTTGCCTCGTAAAACTCATTTTCAGGAACACTTTTTCCTGCAAGAGGTCCTTCAGGTATCTTCTCAAAAAGCCTCTGGGGAATGACGTCTTCTTTATCGTCGAAGCCAAGTTTCACGTTGATCAGTCTTGCCCCGGTGAGACCCCTTTCTCCCATTTTCATCAGTTCCCACATTGAAGTGTTCCAGCCTGTCCCGGACTTCACAAGATCCGGTAAAAGATGGATCGGAAAAAAGCTCCTCGGAGCAAAGACAAAATAACACATCCCAAGATGGTTCATGAGGCTCCATAGAAGCCACAGGTAGACCACGTTAGTGACCTTTCTGCTGTCCAGATCAAGGGGATCCATTGGCTCAAGAATACCGAGGGTCTTTACTGATTCCATTGGGAAAGTACCCTCTTTTGCGAACATGGTATCATGGGCAAACTGCATATGATCAGCTCCCTGTGGTGCAAGGGCGTAGGCAAGAGATACCCCAACCTTTCCCCTTGGATCGTGCATCGGAAGTTCCTGACCCTTTACGTGAAGTGCGAACTTCTCGCTGCCTCCTCCTGTCTTTTCAGAGGCCCTTCTAACTCCCTCTGCAAGATCTGCACCGATCCCTTTCCGAAAAGCAATCTTTTCGATAAGAGCATGCATTCCTTCAACATCCCCGAAACCTGTTACTCCGGCGTCCTCCCTTGAGAGGATACCTTCTTCAACGCACTCCATGAGCCAGGCAATGGTACTCCCTGTAGATATGGTATCCAGACCGTAGCGGTTGCAGAGCTCGTGAGCTTTTGCCACTGCATCGAGTTTATCTATGCCACACAGGGGGCCAAAAGAACCAAGTGTCTCATATTCAGGCCCTCCGTAAGAAGGATCTACGTCGTAACTTCCACCCTTGACTACTCTCTTGCACCGTACCGCACAGGAAAAACAGCCATATCTGTCAGAAAGAAGGGTATCTGTCATTTTTATTCCACCGACATTTTCGGCTCCCTCAAAGACTCCTTCCCTGAAGTTCCTCGTGGGCAACATTCCGCTCTCGTTGTTGCCTTCAACAGCACTGGTAGTTCCGTAAACTCTCAGATTCCATGAAAGTGGTTCCTCTTTCCAGCCCGAAAAGGCCTTGTGCATCTCCTTGAGCAGCTCTCCGTCAGCGGGACTCATTGGACCAGACATGGGACAGACTATAGCCTTGATCTTCTTGGAACCCATAACAGCTCCCATGCCCGTCCTTCCATTAGCGTGATGAAGATCGTTCAGGACACAGGCATAACGTACCTGGTTCTCTCCGGCGGGTCCGATAAGAATGGCAGTTATTTTACCGTGCTCTTTTCTCAGCTTCTCGAGTGCTGGCCCCGTCTCAAGACCCCAGAGATGAGATGCATCCCTTATTTCCACTTTACCCTTTTCTATCCATATATAGACAGGTTTTTCGGAAATCCCTTCAAGCACGATACCGTCAATTCCCTGGGTTTTCAAAGAAGGTCCGAAATAGCCGCCTGCCTCACTTTCTCCATATGCTCCTGTAAGAGGGCTTCTGGCGTACATTCCGTAGCGGGGAAGACCATGAAAGGCCAGCCCCGTCAATAGGCCCGAGGCTATTATCAAAGGATTACCTGGTCCAAGAGGATCCACTTCCCTGTCAAGCTTTTCCATCAAAACAGGAATGGCAAATCCTCTCATCCCCCCCCATTTCCGAGAGGTCCTCTCATCAATACTCTCACTTCTTATCTTTCCCTTTTCAAGGTCGATCCAATCTCTTCGGCCGTTCCAGACTGACAAAAAAACACCTCCAATAGACAAAATACGCTATTATTTTTTAACCACCATTATGATAATATCAGGATATCTTTTTATCCAGGTATTATAAACCATAAACTGTGAGGATGTTTTTTGAATGGGAAAATTCGATTTCGACAGAATTATCGACAGAAAAGGAACCAGCTCCGAGAAATGGGACGGCCTTGAAAAAAAGTTTGGCAAGGCAAACCTGATCTCCATGTGGGTAGCTGACATGGACTTTGAGGCTCCTCCCTGCGTAAAGCAGGTTATAAGGGAAAGGTCTGAACACGGAATCTTTGGCTATACGGACCAGCCTGATTCCTTTTATAACGCTGTCGTTGAGTGGGTAAATAAGCGGCATGGCTGGAACATCAAGGCAGACTGGATCTGCAACACTCCCGGAGTGGTGCCGGCTCTTTCTGCCTCCCTTATGGCCTTTACCCAACCGGGAGACGGTGTTGTTATACAGCCACCGGTATACTATCCATTTTTTTCAGTCATTCAGGGAAGAGGAAGAAAACTCGTAGAGAACCCCCTGATCTTCGAGAATGGAAAATTCAGAATGGATTTTGAAGACCTTGAAGCCCGGATAACTCCTGAAGTAAAGGTTCTTTTTCTCTGCAGTCCTCATAATCCAACCGGAAGGGTGTGGACTCGAAAAGAGCTTGACAGGCTGGCAAGGATATGCCGGGAAAAGGATCTTCTCGTAGTATCTGACGAGATCCACTCGGATATCGTATATAAAGGCTCTGTCCATACTCCCCTCGCTTCAGTCAGTGCCGATATGGCAAGTAGAACTATTACCTGTATCTCCCCGAGCAAGACCTTTAACATTGCAGGCCTTTCTACTTCTGTAGCTGTAATTCCAGATGAACGGAAGAGAAGTTATTTTGAAAGGGTAACAGAGTTCCTGCATATAGAAGGAGGGAATCTCTTCGGAACCTTTGCCCTTGAAGCAGCATATAACGAAGGTGAAGAATGGCTGGAAGAACTTCTTGAATATCTTGAGGACAATATCGATTACACAGAGGATTTTCTGGCCGAAAATATTCCGGGAGTTTCACTTGTAAGGCCTGAAGGAACCTATGTTCCTCTTCTCGATTTCAGATCCCTTGAAATGTCAGGAGAGGAACTACAGCAATTTCTGATCCACAGAGCCGGTGTTGCCATGGACGGCGGGCACTGGTTCGGAAGGACAGGAGAAGGTTTTGCCAGGATCAATATTGCTACTCCCCGGTCCATACTTCGAAAAGGACTTGAGGGAATAGAAAAGGCCATAAAAGATCCAGCCAGGTAAGATCAGATATAAGAAAAGGGGAAATCAATAAAAAAAGAACTGCAGGATCTTCTCCCACATAAAGGTGCTATTGCCTGTATCGGGACATTTTATGTAAGATATTCATTTAAATATTCTCCAACCTTTCTTCCGGTACTGACAGAAAAGCTTGGGCTGTCTCTTTTCTTTTTGTGACAAGAAGGAATATAGAGATCTGAAATTCATTCTAAATGAAATATTTCATATTGTATCTATATTCTGCCCCTTGTTAGCCCGGGCTAAAATGCTTACAATAGATTCATGATGAATAAAAACTGGTTTAAAGACAACAATTGGTTCAATGATGGTAATAGTGGTGATGGAGGAAGTGAAAAGCGGGTCCGGAAACCTAACTTTCACTTCAAGCTGGGCAGGCCCTTGTGGATCCTGCTTATTATCGCAATTGCAGCTGTAATAATACTCCCTGCATTTTCCGATTTTTACACTGAACTACTATGGTTCCGGTCACAGGATATATCGAGTGTATTCTGGACAAGGCTCATACCCCAGGGAATTCTCTTCCTGGCTGCTGCTGTTCTGGCTTTTGCAGCATACTGGTTCAATTTCAGGAAGGCCGTCAAAAACGTACAGCCCATGTTGAACGAGGAGGTGCAGAAATTTTTAGGGCCCCGTTTTGCCGGTATCATAATAACTGTTGTAGCCCTTATCTTTGCTATCTTCAACGGACTGGCGGTCAAGGGCGAATGGCCTATGGTACTACGGTTCCTGAACGCAAGTCCCTTCGGGCATGTTGACCCCATATTTGGCAATGATGTTGGATTCTATGTATTCAGCCTGCCCTTTATTGCTTTCCTTCAAAGCTGGCTGATAGGAATACTGTCCATGTGTTTTATCGGATCTGCTGCAATTTACCTGGCAGCCCTTATGCCGACTATCCAGCAGGAAGGTCGAATTACGGTTCCAAAGTTTACCCAGATTCACCTGACCATAATCGGTTTCTTTATCGTTCTGGTCTGGGGAGCAGGTTACTGGATAGAGCGCTTCTACCTTCTATATTCTGACCGTGGAGTCGCTTTCGGCGCAAGTTACACAGATATCCATGCGGACCTGCTTGCTCTGAACGTGATGGCTGCGATAACCTTTATTGTTGCGATTCTACTAATTGTGAGCATTTTCAAAAAGAAGACCTGGAAATTTTCAGCAGGTCTCCTTGGAATCCTTATAGCGACTAGCATCATCCTGAGGGGTTTTTATCCCGGGATCATTCAGAAATACGTGGTTGAGCCCAACGAATACCAGAAAGAAAAGGAATATATAGAATATAACATCCAGGCTACCCGAGACGCCTATGACATCTCCGGGATCAAGAATGTAGCAATGTCCCCCAAAGACGGTGTAACCATCCCTGACCTCAACGAAAATTTCGAAACCCTTCAGAATATAAGACTCTGGGATTACCGTCCCCTTCTGAGGACCTTCAAACAGCTCCAGGAAATACGTTCATACTATGATTTCTATGATGTGGACATAGACCGTTATACTATAGATGGGAACTACAGACAGGTAATCCTTTCGGCGAGAGAACTCAAACTGAGCGAGCTTCAGAACCCCACTTGGGTTAACACAAGGCTTGAATTCACCCACGGATACGGACTGGTTATGAACCCTGTCAACGAAATAGGCCCAAGCGGCCTTCCGATCCTCTGGGTACGGGATATTCCTCCAGAGGTCGAAGTTCCCATAGATATAAACCGGCCTGAGATCTACTACGGCGAACAGCCCAATGCTTACGTTTTCGTAAATACCACCGTGGAAGAGTTCGATTATCCCATGGGAACGGCAAACGCGAGAACCACCTATGAAGGCACCGGGGGAGTATCCATAGGCAGTTTCTGGAGAAGGCTTCTATACACCTTGAGTATGGGTGACACCAAAATCCTTTTTACCAATGTATTTACAGATAAAAGCAGGATCCTTCTCAACAGGAATGTTCAGGAGAGACTGCATAAAGCAGCTCCATTTCTGCTCTTTGACAGCGACCCGTACCTTACTATAATCGATGGAAGGCTTCTCTGGGTGCAGGATGCCTACACTGTAACTGACAGGTATCCCTATTCGGAACCCACAAGGATATCCGGGGCCAGAGAATACCAGGAGATCAATTACATCCGAAACAGCGTCAAGGCAACTGTTGACGCCTACGACGGGACAATGCACTTTTACGTAATGTACGAAGACGATCCCATTATTGAAACATGGGCCGCTATCTTCCCCGATCTTTTCACAAGCGGAGAGGAAATGTCCCAGTCTCTCAGAGAGCACATCAGGTATCCGAAGGGCATTTTTGATATACAGGCCCAGATTTACAGAACATACCATATGCAAAACGCAAATACCTTCTATAACAAAGAAGACCTTTGGGAGACAATGAACACACTTGACAGCAAGAATACCTTGAGTGCTTACTATGTAATTATGAAACTGGCTGAGGAGGAAAAGGCGGAGTTTATGCTTATTTCTCCCTACATGCCAGTCGACAGAGACAACATGATCGCATGGATGGCGGGACGAAGTGACGGGGAAAACTACGGCGAGCTTCTTGTCTATACCTTCCCAAAACAGAAGCTGATCTACGGTCCATCACAGATAGAAGCACTGACCGATCAGACACCGGAGATTTCCGCCCAGCTTTCCCTCTGGAGCCAGAGAGGCTCAGATGTAATAAGAGGGCACCTTCTTGTTATACCTGTTGAAAATGCCCTGCTTTATGTACAGCCACTGTACCTGAGGGCTGCTACAAGTGACCTTCCTGAACTCAAGAGAGTAATCGTATCTACAGGAGGAAGGGTAGTCTGGGGTGAGACCCTGCAGATAGCGATGAAGAACCTGCTTGGAGAATCCATATCCGGATTAAGAACAGAAATGGATGAACAAATTCCGGAGGAGGATCAGGTAACAGGAACCGAACAGGTCTTCACAGGAGAAGAAGACCTTTCCAAGCTCATAGAAAGAGCCCAGGAACATTGGGATAACGCCCAGGAAGCCCTTGGCAATGCAAACTGGCAGGGTTACGGAGAAGAGATGCAGAAACTTGAGCAAACTCTAGGAGAACTCATGCAGAATGCTCCTTCCATGCCTGGCCAGGAAAATAACGCACCCAGTTTACCCCTGAAAAATAATGAAGGGCTGGATAATACAGAACTCCCTAAATCACAGACCGAACTTGCAGATTAGAACCTTCTGCTAAAAATACTTAAAGGCCGGGACAATTGTCCCGGCCTTTCTTTTGTTTTCTCTTAAATATTTTCTCTCCTTAAACTCTGTTCTCCCCTCGCAGCAAAAAAGATCCCGGTCATTATTACAAGAGCTCCAGCAAAAACAGGCAGTGTTAAAGATTCCTCAAGGAAAAACCATGCCATCAATGGACTGAAAACAGGTTCCCCTAAAAGAGTCACTGCAACCATTGGAGCACTTACATATTTTAATGACCAGTTATATGCTGTATGCCCAATGATCTGAGGGATAATTGCCATAGCCGGCAAAGTTACCCAGGTTGAGATTGAAAAACCCCTGAAAGGAAGTCCGCTAAATAATACTGCGATCCATAGAAAAAGCCCTGCGGATCCATAACACAAAGTTACATATGGCAATAAAGAGACCTTTTTTCTTATAAACCTTCCTGTCAAAAGATAACCAGTCATACATATCGCACCAGCAAGTGCAAGAAGATCTCCGAACAGAGCCTGACCGCCGGACAGGAGATCATTCCATCCTATTATCAATGCTCCCGAGAAACTGATAATTATTCCGGATGCTGTCATGAGGTTGATTTTTTCTCCAAAAAGAGGTGACAGAATACCTACCCATATTGGATTTGTTGTTACAAGGACCACACTTGCAGCAACTGTAGTAAATTCAAGAGAAGTGATCCAGAAATAAAAATGCAGCGCCAGAAAGGCACCTGCAGTAAAACCCAGAACCCAGTCACTGATCTTGAGTTTTCTGAACTCATCCCTTGAGAACACTAACGCAAACGGAAGGAGCAAAAACCCTGCAAGACCTACCCTGTATGCAGCGATAACAAGTGATGAGGCATCAGCTATCCTGGCAAATATCGAACCTGTTGATACACATAATATACCTGTAAAAAGTATCGAATAAAGTCTGCTGTCTATCTTTTTCATTAAGATCCTCTTCTGGATTATTGAGCTTAAGAATTTTACCGTAGCACTTATAAAGAAAAACTGTTACATTTTGAAATAGAAAATCTCTACTAATTGAATAATAGATGTTTTTTCACATATCTTCAGAGAATAACCTGATAAGTATGAAAATATTTCCCCTTTTATCGTAGTTCTGTTCCTGTCAGCTCACTCAGGATATCTCGAAATCGAGTATTATTGCAGTGTACAGTTCCAGGATCGAGCGAAAATCGCGAAGATCAATGGAACAGATGCTTTCTATTTTTTCAAGCCTGTATTTCAAGGTATTTCTGTGAACGTGCAGCTTTTCAGAGGCTTCCTTGATGCTGAAACTTGAATTGCACCAGCAAAGGATGGTTTCTCGTATCTCTGGCCAGTTCCGCCCTTTTTTCAGAGAATCCAGCTTCAGAGAAAGAAAGTTATATCTGTACTCAGGTTTTGCGGAAGAAAGGAGTATTTCAAATCTCAGATCTTCTATTGAAAATATCCTGCCTTCAGGATCAAAGAATCTCCCTTTTTCCAGAACCTCACCAGCATATATGAAAGACGTGGAAAGAGTCTCAAGATCGTAAGCAATGGTACCTATAGCCGCTACAGCCTTTAAGCCCGAAGAGGAAAGCTTTTCCAGGGTCTGCGAACATTTATTCTTCAACTCTGACCATGTCCGTTCATCTTCAATAAGAGCATGAAGAATTATGAAATCATCTTCTGCAAAGGGGGCACAAATATCTCCAGTTCTGCAGAAAACCTCCCTTATATCCAGGATCACCCGATTTCTGAGGGATTGTAACATCAATTCACTGTTGGTGTTCTTATCATTGGATCTTTTGGAGAGTTCTTCAACAGTTAATAGAAAATTACTTATTCTTATCCAGATCACGCTGTATCTTGCTTCAGGCTTGTACCCGAAATATCTTGCCTTTGTCTCCATAAGAGTAATATCCGTTTCTCCCGGATCAAAAGCCTTAAGCTCTCTGATGAAGTTCTGAAGATTTCTTTCCTTTTCAAAAATGGAACTGAGCGATACTCTTTCTTTTAAAAATAGCTCCGCATGTTTTTTAACTATAAGTGCAAAAGGTTTAACATCTTCTGGATTCCCGGTTATTGCAATACTTCCAATTACTTCACCAGACATATCGTCTATTGGAAAAGTTACCCCTATC
>Ga0102925_1000613_pt1 | contig 19629 bp, 14 predicted proteins | sample SalPonR1_A_D1_MG_FD_78216 | JGI IMG/M metagenome (GOLD analysis project Ga0102925, IMG submission 78216) | Salt pond soil microbial communities from South San Francisco under conditions of wetland restoration - Salt Pond MetaG R1_A_D1_MG | ecosystem: Environmental > Aquatic > Marine > Intertidal...
CCTGTCGCAGGCTGGCGGCCATGCGGTGCCAGCTCGGCGTGCTGTTGGCGGCGACGATGCCGAGAATGAGACTGGCCAGCAGAGGGTCGATCTCCATCATCCGGCAGGCGGTCGTCACCGCGGCAACGCTGCCGAGCAGCAGGATCTTGTGTTCGCTTGGCAGTTCGAGCCGCTCGCCCCAGAAGGAAATGATCAGACCGAAAACGGTGCCGACGATGATCGGACCTCCCATGTGCCAAAGCAGCAACCAGTGACTTTCCGCCGGTGTCAGCAGAAAATGGACCAGGACCGTAAATCCGAGAACGGAGACCAGGTTGTTGAATCCGACCAGCGTCAGGACAATCCCTGTGACCGGGCCTTCGGCCTCGTACTCGCGGATGACCATCAGGGTCGCCGCCGGGGCCGTAGCCACGCCGATGATGCCGAGGAACAGGGAGAAGAGCAAAGAGGTCTGAAGCACGCTCAGGTCGGCAACAGCCTTGTGAAGGACCAGTTCGTTGACACCGAATGCGGCAACCGCGACCAGCAGAAAAGTCAGACCCATTTCGCTAAGCGAGAAAAAGGCGATACGCTGCTTCCACTTGCGCAGATGGTCGATGCTGAAGAGGCTGCCGATATTCAGCAGGATCAGGGCGAGGGCGAGATCGCCGAGGATGCTCAGTTCGGTAAGAACTTCGGAGGTCAGAAGCGGGGGCCAGCCGACCATGTGGGCAAAGGAGGGACCGATGACCAGTCCGGTCAGCAGATATCCTGTCACCCGGGGGACATGGAAGCGCGAGGCCAGGCGTCCCCCGATCAGAGCGCCGAAGAAGATGGCCGCAAGGCCGGTCAGGATAACGATGGTATTGGAAGACATGGCAGCTTAGACTCTTGGGGGAATGGATTCGATCCGGAATTGGCTAAAAGGTACCATAAAACACAGATCCGCAAAAGCAGAAGTGACGCCGGGATGCATGTTGCAGCGGATTTACAGAGATATGGAACAGGCTTGCAGTTTTTGTCTGAAAAGTTTTTTCCTGTCAGATCTTGACCATTCAGCGGAGGTGGATTACATTGAGAAATTGCGAAAAATAAACGTACTTTCAGGAGTTTTTACGACATGACCAGGATTGAACTGCCGGGAGAAAAACGGGTCGGACACCTGACCTTGCTGCGGGAGCCGCGTTCGATCTCCCCCAGGGAATTCAACACCCTGTCTTTCGCCGAACGTCTCGAAATCGTTCAGCGCACGACGGGGGCTGACAAATACCGCCTGCTCGTCGAGGCCGACGACGGCGCCGCTCTGGCCAGGAGATTGCCGGCTCAGGAGGTCTTCTCGCTTATCAAGGAGGTCGGCATGGATGATGCCGGCGACCTGCTGGCCATCTCCTCGACCGAGCAGTTGACCGCCTTTATCGATCTCGACTGCTGGCGGGGAGACTCTTTCGACGAGGAAGCAGGACTGAATTGGCTGAAGATGCTCATGGAGTGCGGAGAGGAAAAAGTTCTCACCACTCTGGATGAGATGGACTACGGCCTTTTGGTGTTGTGGCTGAAGAAGCACGTCGCTGTCACCGGCCCGGACGAGCACGAAGAGGAGGATCATCTCAAAGAGCGTCTTGCCAACGATCGCATCTACGATATTCAGATCAAGGATTCGGAAACGGACAAGCTGCTTACGTCTCTTTTCGAGCTTTTGAAAAAGGAAAATCGGGACTTTTATCTTCGTCTCATGGAGGGTTTGTGCTGGGAACTCGACACGGAACTCGAGGAGGGCGTCTACCGATTCCGCAACAGCCGCCTTTCCGACCTGGGTTTTCCGGAGCCGAACGAGGCCTTCGGCGTCTATTCCTGGATCGATCCCAAGTCCTATGATCCCGCCGAAACCCGTCGGTTTCCGGTCGAAACAGGCGAAACCGGCGTTGCCGCACCCGATTTCGTCCTCTCCACCGTCATTCCGGAAAACCTGCTCGGCCAACTTCTCGATCGCGGCCTGGACAACGATCGCCTTTGGGAACTGACCTTTCTGGTCAACAAGATCATGATTGCCGACCGTGTCGATCCAGGAGACCGGGAAGCGATGACGGCCTCTGCCTCCATCCTCTACCGCTACGTGAATATCGCACTCGAGCATCTCTCCGGGGGCGATGTCGACGAGGCTTCCTCGGCCTATCAGGCGGCGTATCTGGAGCACCTCTTTCGCCTCGGTTTCAGCCTCACTCTTCGTCTGCAGTGGCGGGCGAAAAAAGTCAAAGCGTCTTCCATCGCTCCCTATCTCGATCCTCTCTTTCAGGATTTCGTCCAGGCACTGGCACAGAGAAAACCCCAGTTCTTCGAAGGGGTCGAGGAGCCGGCCGCCGGCCAGGCACGTCCCTTTGCCACTCTCGAAGACGTCCATTGCGCCGAGCATTGGATGGAACACCTCGAAGCGCAGCAGCATTTTTTCGAAGAGGCATTGCCCTTCTCGATGGCTCCCCCCGAGCTTGTCGATCTCGAAGGCTGCATCCCCGATTCCGCCGAAGGATTGAAGCTCTCCGATTTTTTCCTCACAGCCCTGGCCAACAAACTCCTCGGAAGGCAGTTCGCTCCCCATCCGGTCCCGGTCGAAGACTTACCGGTTTTGCACGAAAAGATCAGCCGCAACGGACGGCTCGATGCGGATCTGCGAAAGAAAACCGTACAGTGGGCCGAGTCTCTCGTGGCCAGTGCCGGAGATTTTGTCGATTTCAGTCTCGATGGCTGGCATAAGGAGTTCTGTGCCCTCAAGCCGGATCAGCTCGATCCGCGTTTTATCGGCGGCTTGATCGTCAAGGTGGCCTGAGTCGACTTCAGACGCCACGGGAGGGATTCAAATGAAGATCGCCTGTCTTTACGGCAGTCCCCGCAAGAAGGGGAACAGCGCCGCTGTCGCCCGGCATTTTCTCGATCGCGCTGTCGAAGGCGGCGGCGATGTGCGATCTTTTTACCTCAATGAGCTCGGACCGCGAGGGTGCCAGGGATGTAACGTCTGCAAGCAGAGCCGGGAGACCTGCGCCCTGCAGGACGGTCTGACCGACGTTCTCGAGGCGGTTTACGAGGCCGACCTGGTGGTGATGGCCTCGCCGGTTTACTATGGCGATGTGTCGGCCCAACTCAAGGCATTTATCGACCGCACCTACTCCTACCTGAAACCTGACTATATTTTCCTGAAGAACCCCAGCCGCCTGCCTCAGCCGAAGCAACTTGTTTTCATTCTCACCCAGGGACATCGCAATCCGGATTGGTTTGCCGATATCGTTCCGCGCTACAGCAACCTTTTCCGCTGGACCGGTTTTGCCGAGACTTACCCGTTGCGGGTGATCGACGTTTACCAGGAAGGAGATGTGCTGAATCGTGCAGACATACTGAGCGAGGCCGCAGAGCTTGCCTCAGCCTTGGTGAGCGGGAGCACTGTCCCGAGTAAAACGGCTCGTTGAAGGGGCTTCTCCAGAAGGACAGTTGAAAAACGGAAAGACTGACTTTTTTCGAACAGGCGGAATGTTGCCGCTGCCGGCTTGCCAGAGGGAGACCATGTGCTATTCATTTAAATCATGCGTCGTTTACTTTTTATTTTGGTTGCCGTTGCCGTCTTGACAAGCGCACCGACTTTGGTGGCTGCCGAGCCCGGTCCCTGGTCGGCTGTGCTCTACGGTGCCCGCAATTCTGGTGATTCTTTTGGAAAAACCCTTCGGGGCGAGGCGGATTATACCGACGACTATCTCGCTGCATTATCTCTGAACAGGCGCATCGGCAGTTATCGGCACCTGTGGAGATTCGAGATCGAACTGCAGGTGGCCAAGCACTTCGATGTTGAGGAGCAATGGGAAGGCAACGGTGCATTCGTGGTGCGCTGGTTGGCTTTCTGGTGGGATAATCTGGTCGATACAAGCTTTGCCGTTGGCGAGGGGATTTCAGTGGCCAGCGAAATTTCGGAAGTCGAAAGCAGTTACCGGGACGAATCGCGCAAGACCCTGAACTACGTATTTCTGGAGTTTGATTTTTTTCTCCCAAGCCACCCCCACTGGGGGATGGTAGCCCGGCTGCACCACCGCTCCGGCGTGTTCGGTCTTTTCGATGGCGAGCAGGATGCGGCAAATGCTGTCGGTCTCGGACTGAAATACCGATTCTGACCGTTTTTATTCTTCCAGCATTCGACAATCCGTCTCCTTCTCGAAGACGTCCCTCCATTGTCAAATGATTTCAATCTCGTTGATCACCTCGCGGACTCCGTATGTGTACCAGCAGTCGCGTGCAGCCGCGTCCCGTTCGGTTTCACTGTCGGCCTGGCCTCTGAGCGTGACGCATCCGTTTTTGGCCGTCACTTTGAATTTGCGAGGATCGACCAGCCCGTCTTTCTCCAGGATGGTCACGATGTTGTCCTTCAATTCGTCGTCGTTGTCGAATTCCTGCGGCCGGACTTCGATCAGATTGTCAACGCTGCTCACACCGGGGACCCACCAGCACAGCACTTCGCACAATCTCTTCTGGATCAGACTGTGAACATGGCCCCGGAGTGTTACCCTGCCAAGAGGGTCGGTCTGGATGTCGATGTTTTCCAGTTCGATGTTTTTTTCCTGAAGAAAGGCCTGACGGATATGGGCAAGGATTTCCCGATCCCCCATCGGCATCGGCGGATTCACCAGAATCCGGTCTTCGACCTTTTCTACTCCGTCCGTCCCTTTGGCCAATTGAAATGCGAGGCGTTTGGCAGCCACACTCGGTACGGAACCTGAAAGAGAGACTATTCCGTTGTCAACGTCGATGTCGAGTTCGCATTGTTCGAATTTGACACTAGGGTCATGGGTCAACTGGCTTTCGATCTTTTGGCGGATCGGATTTTTGTTCATCTACGCCTCCTTGAGTCACGGTTCTCGAGAAAATCAGGCCGTTCAGGAAACATTATCGCTTGTCTTATAAACAGTTTATCTCTATCGGGCGTCCTTCTCAAGCGCTGCGGCTCGCAAATTCCTGCCTCCGAAACTCGAATGTCCTCAGGATTTGTCTTTGAATCGACAAAAAGGACTAAAGGTGCATCTCTTCAATGTGCATGCCCTCGCCCGTTTTGGTCAGATAGATGAAAATCAGCACGGTTCTGGAGGGAAACTCGGGGAGGCTTTCGAATACGGCGGCAAAGTGCTGCACCTTGATGTCCCGGCCTTTTTTATTCCGGGTGATCTGACGCACCGTGTCCCGAACGCTTAGAGACTCTTCGGGGGAGAGTTCCGTGTTGAAAAAATCCGGAGGATTGTGGGGAGAGACACGTTCGGCCAGCGCATAATCCCGGGCCAGGCGTTCGCGGAGCAAAGCGGCAGGTTCGTTTTCGATTTCAGCGGTGATGAACCGGTCGACCGCCTCGAAAATGCCGCGCTGCGACAGCGGATGGCGCAGAAGATCGTTGCTTTGGAAAAAACGGGCCAGTCGTTCCAGGGCCATGGCGAAGCTGCCGAGCCGGTTTTGCATTTCTTTCAGAAAACCGCCGATGCGCCCGCTGTTGAAAGTCAAATCGAGAATACGACTGATCGTGCGCAGCTGCTCCAGATCGGCAAAATGCATCTGCGGTGTTCCCAGAACAGTGTAGGGCGGGTTCGGGTCGAAGCGTATTCCGAGCGAAGCAGCGTTGTTTCGCAGGGGCGAGCCGGGCAGAAGCTTGACCGGCTCGAGTTGCAGGTGATGCGGTTCCAGAGCAGCCACCCGGTCGATGGAGGAGAGAAAGTCATTGTAGTCTTCGCCGGGCAGGCCGGCGACGAGGTCGAGATGCAGGTGAATGTCGGTTCTCTGTCGCAGCCGGCGAACGTTGGCAGCGAGTTTCTCCATGTCCACGTTTCGGTCGATATGGGAGAGGGTGTCCTGCAGCGTGCTTTGAACGCCGATCTCAAACTGAAACATGTCATGGGGCACTCTCGAGAGCAGCTCGACGGTCTCCTCGTCGAGCAGGTGGGCGCCGATTTCAAAATGAAAATGGGTGCTGCGATTGTGCTCGAGTATCCAGGCGAAAATATCCCGGGCTCGTCGGGGATTGTAGTTGAAGGTGCGGTCGACGAGCTTGACCTTGCGCACTTCGCTTTTCATGAGCAGGAGCAAGTCACTGCGGATGCGGTCCATGGAATAGGAGCGGACCGTCTGATCGAGGGCGCTCATGCAGAAGGCACATCGGTAGGGGCAGCCGCGACTCGTCTCGTAGTAGACGAAACCGCGCGATGTGTCCGCCAGTCCCATGGAGAAGGGGGAGGGGATGGCATCGAGCTCGGGCAGCGCGGGCCCATCAGGCCCTTCCAGAATGTCATGGCTGTCTCGCAGGAGGGTCCGCGTCAGGTCGCCGGGTTTTTCGCCCTGCTGCCAGGCACCGAGCAGCTCTTTGATCGGTCCTTCGCCTTCTCCGCGAATAACGGCAGTCAGCCCCGGGTGGCGACGAAGCAGGTCGGCGTCCTCGTACGAGACTTCGGGACCGCCTAAAACAAGGCGGATTTTGGGCCGGGCCACCGCCAGGGCATCGATGAGGTCCAGGATGTTCCGTCGGTTCCAGAGATAAACCGAAAAAGCGACGACATCCGGCTCCTCGGCGAGCAGTGCGGCGAGGACATTCTCCTTCGGTTCGTGGACAGTGAACTCGCGGATGGCGATGTCGCCGCAGTCGTCGCCGCAGTAAGCGGCCAGGCAGGGCAGGGCGAGGCTAGCATGTATGAATTTACTGTGCAGGGTGACGAATAGGGTACGCATGGCGACAGGATATCCGAGGCGCTCTCCCATGCAAAGAGGAAATTGCCCCCGGTCGCAGGGGTATGGTATTCTGCCCGCTTAACCAAGTAAAGCGATGGAGAGACAGTTACCCATGGATCGAACTTTCCTGACCGTCGTCGCTGATGAAAACGGCGAGGTTTTCGAACATCCCGACCTGCAGTTCGCCGGAATGAACGGCATGGAGCCGCGTCTGCCGCGGACCGACGAGATGATCCCCATGCCCGAAGGCAGCCGCCTTTTCGTTATCCCCGGGGCCCCGCCGATCGGTTTCGACCGCCGGAAGAGCTGCATGACAACCGTCGACAGCCTTCCCCGCAACTGGGGAGGGGGACAGATCCAGTCCGTGGCCGCCTTCATGACGCCCGCCTTTACCCGGACCCTTCTTCCCGCCGCCGATTATCGTGCCAAGTCGGTGACCTTACCGCTGTGGGCCTACACGGCAGTGGCCTGGTGCGTCGAGGAGGAGCGCTTTTACGTGGCCGCTGTCAGGGTCGACCGCAATCGTCAATGGGAAACGGACAACTTCGATGATCGCCAGCTCGATCCCCTGGTCCGCAAAAGGATTGACAAGCATCCCGAAAACCGCCTGTTGGACCAGCTGGCCCGCTGCGCCCTCGATTATCACTGCTTCGCCGCCAAGAACCTCTTCTTCGGCCGGTGGGAGGCGCCTTTGCCGACCTCTCCAACCTGCAACTCCCGATGTCTCGGCTGTCTCTCCCACCAATCGCAGGAGAACGAGTGCTGCCCTTCGAGCCAGGAGCGGCTCGACTTCGTGCCGACGGTCCGGGAGATATGCGAGGTGGCTGTCCCGCATCTGGAAAAGGCGGACCACGCCATCGTCTCCTTCGGTCAGGGTTGCGAAGGCGATCCGATACTTCAGTGGGAGAAGAATGCCCTCGCTATTTCTGAAATGCGCAAAAAAACGGGGCGCGGAACGATCAACTTCAACTCAAACGCCTCCATTCCGGATGCCGTGGAAAGGCTTGCGGACGCTGGTCTCGATTCGCTCCGCATTTCTCTCAATTCGGTGCGAGAATCCAGCTACAGTACCTACTACGACCCTCAGGGATATGCCTTCCCGGATGTTCTGGAATCGATGCGTCGGGCCAAAGAGAGGGGGCTCTATGTCATGCTCAACTACCTTGTTTTTCCCGGCTTCACCGATCAGCCCGAGGAGGTAGATGCGCTGATCCGTCTGGTCGAGGAGTTCGGAGTCGATATGATCCAGATGCGCAACCTGAGCATCGACCCGTTTCTGTACTGGAATGCTCTGGGTCAGCCTGCCGATGGAATGGGAATGAAAGAAATGCTCGACCGGCTCAAGGCACGTGTGCCGCGACTGCAATACGGCTACTTCAACCGCACCCGCGAAAACTTCTTCCCTTCCGGTCATGAATCCGACTGGCCGCTGCCGCCTGAAATCTGACTCTCTCTGGCAGCCTCCCATGTGACCAAATGAAGCAGGTCTCCCGGGACGGTGTCATCTCAGAATGGCAGATCGACTCCGCTTTTCGATCGGACCAATTCGGAAAGCAGCTCATCGAAACTGTCCAGACGCCTGTCGAATACTCCCTTGATGTCCAGGTAATTTTCGAAGCGGGTGTCGAGTTTTTCAAGCGGCTCCTGCGTTCTCTCAACGACCTTCTCGCGCAATGTCGCCTTCAACCCTTGCGCCTTCTCCTGCAGGACCTGCCCCACGGCTTGCTGAAGAACCCGTTCCAGGTCGGAAGACAGATCGATGTCGTAATCTTCAGGGGTGCCGCTGACGTTGGCCTTCAGGGATGCCGTGGAGATACCCCGCAGCGCCGAGGCGATCGTCTCTGCCACGTCATTCTTCCCTTCCGGTTCGATCTGCAGGGTGGCATCGCGGATCCGGCTGTCGATCTCTGCCTTCAGACGGCCCGAAACCAGTTCTGCATTCAGGTCGAGATTGACACGACCGCTTTCCAGCAGAACCGGGAAGCCCTGGCGGCCGGAGAGCTGCAGGTTCGTGGCCCGGTAGCCGGCAACAGAGGCGCTGACCGTATCGCGGGGAGCCTCCGGTTCGGTCCGGTCGAAGCTTCCCTTGAAGCGGGCGGACTCCAGTTCGGGAAGTCCTTCTGCATCGAGGGAGATTTTCAGAGGAGCCCCGATCAGATGCTGCTGCCCGGTTACATTGCGAATCGTGCCATCGAAATTGCCTTTTTTCGTTTCGGCGGACAGGTTGATATGCCGGATGAGAAAATCCGGTTTCGGCGCATGCTCTTTGAAGAGCACGTCCGTACCCTCTGCACGGAGAGGCTTGACTTTTTTCGGCTCTTTCGCTTTCGCCACAGCCCGATCGTAAAAAGGTTTCAGCCGTGAGTGCCACTGAAGCCCCGACCCCACCCAGCCTGCAATCTTGTCGCCGAACAGCAGTCGGGTCAGATTGAGACCTCCTGAGGGCGACAGAGCGTATTTGTCCATCAGCCTTCTCACTTCTTCGGCAGGCGCCTTGCGGGCCTCGTCGACCTCTGTGCGCAGCTCTTCCAACTGGTCCCGGTAATCCGCATAAGTTGACTTGAGCCTGTCGCGGTCGGCACTGATGTCCTTTTTGAGTTCAGAGACCGCAGATGCCGTCGAAAGGGCTCCGGTGACGCCTTTGCCCCCTGCCTTGATTTTTTCAATGCGATCCCGATATTCCTGGATCTCTTCCGGCCCGGGCAGTTGATCGGTCCTGCCCTCCCATTCGGAACGAAGATTTCCGATGCGCTCGTTCAAATCGGTGATCTTTTCGATGGATTTCAGTTCTTCACGGGCGAGGATCTCCTTTGCGGAGGGAAGTTCGAAACCGGCAATGGCGATCTTCCCCTCCTCGCGTTCTTTGCGCTTCTTTTTTTCGATGGCCCCCGATCTCTCCCGCGGGGTATCGAACCGGAGTTTCTGAACAGCCATCTCCTCCACATTGAATTTTCGCTGCAGCAGAGGTCGGAAATCGACGTTGAAGGCGATGCGCCCTGCTTCGACGGCGTTGCTCATCGGCTTGTCCGGGTTGGTCACCTGCAGGCCGTGAAGGGTGACGCCAAGAGGGGCAAATGTGACGTCCGCCTCGGCCAGTTCAACGCGGGCGCCAACCACCTTGGTCCCGCCGGTTTCGATCCCCTTTTCGACCAGAATGTCGATCAGCAGGACCCAGAAGACGCCGATCAAGGCGACGAGGACGGCGAACCACAGCACTCCCTGCCAGCGGATCCAGCGTTTCATCTCAAGCCCTCCATCCCGAAACGGTCCGGTAGATTTGGTAGAACTTACTGCCCTTGATGGCGACGGCGATGCGGCTTTTTCGCACCCATTCCATGACCTGGGAGCGATAGGCCCTGATCAGGCGGTTGAAAAGGAAGTAGCAGGGGACAAAGGCGATCAGGGAAAAAACAAGGCTACCCATGACGATGGAATTGTTGAAACGATCAAGGCGGAAAAAGGTTGTGTTGTAGAGTGCCGTCCAGAATCCCTGCAGCGGCTCGGCCGTGAGCAGAGCCAGCCCGAATCGATGAAAGAGGGGGTCGAGAGCGTATGAGAGAGCCGAGAAGACCGGCAGGCCGACGAGAAAGCCGCTGAGATTGACGCGAAGCACCAATGCAAGAAAGAGGACAATGATGTTATGCGGTGAAAAAAGGGGAGTGAAACCACAGATCATGGCGAAACAGAGCGCCAGGCTGATCTGTCCGGGATCGGACTCCGAATTGAGGGCCTTGAGCAGACGGGCGAGCAGTCGCAGCATGACTGTCCTCCTTGATGTTGATCGGACAAGGGTATGCAGCTAATTCTAACATCAATTCGGAAATTGTCCCGACCGTTTCCGTTCAGCCGGCAGAAGGGGAGGATCGTGAAAGGAAGCGTTGCGCGCTGTGCTGCGCACGCGGAAGGAATCGGGCAAAATCGCTCGTCAGGCCCTCGCGATGTTGCCGCCACTCGCCGAAACCTTCGGGGAGTGGATTGGAGCGCGAAAGGCGCTGCGAGATCCGGTTCAGCACCCTTTGGATCGTTTCCTCGTTGCGGTAGGAGACCAGCCAGTTGTGGCGGATCATCCGCGGTGCCACATCCCGGAGGCCCTGGGGCAGACTGTCCCGATGGCGTTCAAGAGCATCATAGACGCCTTCGGCGAAGGCTTCCAGAGGCATTGAAGAGTAATGGGACCAGTCGCGCGCCAGGATATGGTCGTAGAAAATATCCACAAGAATGGGGCGGAAATACCCGAAGCTGCGATCGAGACGATCTTTGCTGCCTCGGAATACAGGGTCGGTATGGGCGAAACTGTCGATATGCCGGTGAAGACTGATTCCGGAAGCGATGTCGGGCGGGAACCGCTCGTCGAGAGGGCCTTTGACGAAGTCCCCCATCAGGTTGCCGAGCAGAGATTCGTCGGAGGGTTCGGCGAGATAAAGGTGAACGAGGTAGTTCAAGGAGAGCTCCGGAAGACATCCCCCGCGTCGAAACCAGGAAGCGCTTCCGAAAAGTTCTGCAATCGTTCCCTGGTTTCTTCCGGAATTTTCCCGTCTCTGAGAACCGTCTGGCAAAATGCGGCAAAGTTCTCCCGGGAGTCGTGCTCGATGAGCTGTTTGCCGAGTTCGTTGATAAAACGAGGATCGTTCTGTTCTCTGGTCAGCATTTTTCTGAATATGTCATAAACCTCTTCGATCTTTTCCTGCAGACAGCGTAATTTGGCGAGCCCGATCAGCGCGTATTTGTCGTACCCGTTGTCGAGGGCCGAGTTGTAGGTTCGCTCCGCAGAAGCATAGTGGCCGATATTACGATAGGCGTCGCCGAGGCGAGAGAGCATATTGACCGTTCCCTCCCCCTTCTCGAGAATCCGCTCCCACAGTTCGATGGCCCGATGATGGTCTCCCAGGAACCGGTGGCAGTCCCCAAGCCCGTACAATGCATAGGGGTTGTCCGGTTCAATCTGCAGGGCGCGTTCGAAATAGACTTTCGCCTTGCTCATGTCCTGACGTTGGGAGCAAAGATTGCCGACCATAGTCAGGACGTTGATCAGTTCGGCACCCGTGTCGAGGACCTTTTCATAGTACGCGATAGCGGCTTCGGTCCGGTCGGTCTTGTGGAAGAGATCAGCAAGGCCGAGCAGGACATAGCGGTCGCGCGAGTCGACCTGAAGCGCCTCGCGGAAATAGTGTTCCGCTTCATGCCAGCGCTCGAGTTGTTTGTAACCGGTGGCGATGCGGGTCAGTACGAAAATATCGCGGGGGCGATGGTCGATGTATCTCTCCCAATAGAGGATCGCCTGCTCGGGATGTTCCAAATCCCGGTAAACATCGCCCATGCCGCGCAGGGCAAAGAGGTTTTTCGGATTTTGGCGCAGGACGCGCTCGTAAAAATGAACGGCTTTGGCAGGAAGGTTGAGTCTGCGGTGAACATCGCCCATGCCGGTGAGGAAATAGGTGTTTTCCGGCTGAAGTTGCAAGCCGTCTTCGAAGACAGCGAGGGCTTCTTCGAGCCGGTTGGACTTGAAATATTGATGCCCCTTCTTGAACAGGGTGACGACCTCGTCCCTCATGAATAGTTTCCTTTTGCCGGACGCTGATTACAACATCAGGATTTTTTTCTTGAGAATGAGGATTTCAAAAGCGAGACTTGCCTTGGCTGCGAGTTTCTGCAAATCGATCCTGCGATCGTCCAACCTGGAATGGCCCCCGTCCACGTAAATGAGGCCGACGACCCGCTCAAGAATCCGAATGGGTAACAGAAGCCCTTTTGTCGCCGGGTAGCCTCCCAATAGCTGGAATATCCTGTCGTTGGCATCGGTTCCCGGGATGGCGCCGAGATGGCATGTGCGGTTCTCCACCACTGTTTTCAGGACCGAAGGTTCGTCGAGGTCGATTTCCAGCTGCGCAAAGTTTTTCGAGTCCCTGCCTCCGACCCCGCAGCGCCACCCGCAGGCGGTCGCACCGCGAACCTGGAAGACGGCGGCGCGGTCGAATTCCTGGCCAAGGTAACCGATCATAATGTCGGCGATGTCTTCACGGCCGCCGGCATCGGCCAGCAGGCGGGAAATAGTATCGAGCGAGTAGTCTTCCTCGATGATATCCGCTTCGGTTACCTCTTCGATGACATCCGCCGAGGAGAGGGGGATCGGCTCTTCGATCGACTCCGGCTTCTGGTTCTCTCCTGATGTGGCCCAAGGCGGCATCTTGAGGAATTCCTCCTCCCTGGAACCCGGCTCCTCGTCCTTTTTTTTTCTGGCTTCGGTGACGCGCTTGCCGAGCGGGATGCAGCGCATTTCGTGCGCAATCCCCTGGCGCCCTTCGCGCACGATGCCGTAATGCTGTTCAAGTGCAAGCAGGAGTCGGGACTCAGTGGTCAGCACCGGTTTGACGATGTAGCCGATTCGGAAAGCGATTTCATCGATGGCCTGGAGATCGGCCGGATCGGCCATCGCCAGCAAGAGCTTTTTGTTTTCGCAGGCGATGGGGAGGACTCGGTACTTCTCTGCGATTTCCCGCGGGATGATATCGAGAAGACCGGAGGAAAGGTTCTGCAATTTTTCGGGCGGGACATAGGAGACCCCGAGTTTCTTGCTCAGAACCCGGGCCATCTTCTCTTCTTCGACAAGACCCATTTCAATCAGGTTGCCGCCGAGCTTTCCGCCGTAGATCACCTGATATCTGAGGGCTTCTTCCAGATCCTCTTCGGTAACGAGACCCTCCCGAATGAGAAGCTCCCCAAGCATTATGGCCATATCGTGTCTCCGGAATCGTAGAAAAGGCGGGAGCAGTCACGCCTGCTTTTGAGAAACCTATTCTAGAGGACGAAGACAACAAAATCAATAAGTTTGATGTCTTTGGCAGTGCAAAGGAAAAACGTTGCGGCTCTGGGCGGCTACCGTGCTCTGGCGGCAGCCACCTGCGTCGGCTCTTCTTGAGGACTGCCTCCTTTAAGACGGGCCAGGAGCGGAGAAGAGACCTCTTTGAAGCGGGCCATCAACTTCTCTGAGACCGGATCGGCAGCCGGAGCCTTGATCTTTTGCGGATTGACAGGGTGCTGGTGTTTATACATCCGGAAACACAGATGTGGTCCGGTGGCAAGCCCGGTGCTGCCGACATAACCTATGGTCTGCCCCTGGGTGATCCGCTTTCCTTTTTTCATTCCTTTGGCGAAGCGCTGCATGTGCAGGTAAAGGGTTTCGTAGGAAGAATTGTGGCGGATTTTGATGTAATTGCCGTTGTATTTAGTGTAGCCGATCCTGGAGATGACGCCATCGCCGACGGTCATGATCGGGGTGCCGCTCGGGGCGGCGTAATCTATGGCCGGATGAGACTTCCAGGTCTTGGTGATCGGATGGAATCGCCTTTTGGTGAAGCCTGAGGAAATGCGCGAATAGGAAAGCGGGGCGCGCAGGAAAGTCTTTCGCAGGTTGTTGCCTTCGGGGTCGTAATAGGAGGCTGGCCGCTCGCCATCGGTGAAACGGATCGCCTGAAAAGTGCGGCCCCGATTCGTGAACTCGGCTGCCAGTATTTTTCCGTAACCGGCGGGTTCGCCCTCCCGGAAACGTTTTTCGAACAAGGCCTGAAACGTGTCCCCTTTTCGAACATCGCGCAGAAAGTCGATGTCCCAGGCGAAGATGTCAGCCAGGGCGATGGCGATTTCCGGTCCTCCTCCGGCATCCGCCATGGCTTCGAACAGGCTGGTTCGGATGGTGCCGCGGATAAGTCCGGTTTCGACGGTATAGGGGATCGGTTCCCGCTTGATCAGAAACTCGTCCTCCTTTTTGCGGATGATCAGTTGCTCTTCGGAATCGATATCATAAGTGAAACTCTCGAATGAGTCTTCCTCAGTGCACAGCTGATAGGGTTGGCCGGCGCAAATCCGGCTCAATGGAAAAACCTCCCGGCTTTGCCGGGTCAGGTCGTGGATTTGTCTGGGTGAAAAGTAGCTGCCCAGCAAAGAGGTAATGGTGTCTCCGGGATCGACTCGTCCGGTACGGATTTCCCGCTCAGGAAGAACAGGCTGCGGCGGGATCTTCAATTCGGGGGTGCTGACATGAGCTTCGGTATCCGGGACAGGGGAACGACTGTCGATAAGGAATACCGTCGCAACGATCGCAAGCAGACCGGCAAGAACCAGGTGCCTGGGTTTTACGATCCGTTTCTTATGGCGCCTGGCACTATTGGGAGGAGAGAAGTCGTAATTCACGATCCCGCCTTTCTGGATTTTCTGCATGAGGTAAGTTCGTTATCGGGTCAAGAGCCGACAATAGAATAAGAGCAATGCCGGAGTCTCAATAAAACTTTTGTATTTTACCAACCCCTGCCTGTTCTTGTCTACCCCGCTTTTGGTTTTCGAGAAATGCGCACTGCCTTTTCTTTTTCAGGAAATTGGTTTAAAACAGGAGATGAATTTTTCCGGGAGACGACCATGATCAAATCTGACAGGATTGCAAACGAATTCGCACGCATGGCGGCTATTTCCAGCCCGTCGCTCCATGAAGGCGAGATGGCGCTTTATCTGACGCAGAGGTTACGTCAGCTCGGTGCGCACGTGGCTATGGACGACGCCGGTGAGCGCTGTGGCGGCGAGTGCGGCAACATCGTTGCCACTTTGCCCGGTACGCGGGAGGGAGAGCCGTTTCTTCTGTCGGTGCATCTTGATACCGTCGAGCCTGCGGATGGGGTCCGTCCCGTTCTGGAGAACGGTGTGTTCACCAGTGCCGGCAATACCGTTCTCGGTGCCGATGACAAGGCGGGGATCGCTGAGATCATCGAGGCACTTGAAGTGCTGCGGGAACAAAACATCCCCCACGGCCCGCTGGAGATCGTGGCCACCATCGGTGAAGAGAGCGGCCTTGTCGGAGCCAAACTTCTCGATCCCGATCGGCTTTCGGCAAAGCGGGGACTGGCCCTTGACACCACCGGCGTCGACGTGGTGATTCATCGCGCGCCGGCGGCCAATCGCCTGCGATTCGAAATCCACGGTCTGGAGGCCCATGCCGGTATCGCCCCGGAAAACGGTCTGTCGGCCATCGAGGTTGCCGCGCGGGCGGTGGCCCGGATGCGGCTGGGAAGGCTGGATGAAGAAACAACGGCCAACATAGGTCGCATCGAAGGAGGTCAGGCCTGCAATATCATTCCGAAGAAAGTGATCATGGAGGGCGAAGCACGCAGCCACGATTCCGCTAAACTGGAAAGACAGACCCGGGATATGTTAGAATGCGTCGAAACAGCAGCCAGAGAGTTGGACATGAAGATCGGGGGCAAAACAATGACCGCCCGTGTTCGAAGCGAAGTAAACGAAGACTATCCTGTAATGTCCGTGCCTTCCGATGCGCCCGTTCTTGAGTTGGTGCGCGAGGCGTCGGCTGTGCTGAACCGGCCTGTCGACATCCGCTCGGCCGGAGGCGGGTCGGATGCCAATGTCTTCAACGGCTATGGCATCGAGACGGTCATCGTGGGGACAGGGATGACCGATGTCCACTCGGTCGAGGAATCGGTCAGCATCAGGGATATGGTGCGGGTCAGCGAGTTCCTGGTGGAAGTGCTGCGCCGGGCGTGATTTTGAAAAAAGACGAAAAAAACACTAAAGAGGTAAACTGAAAATGTCCGTTGACGACAAGAAAATTATCTACAGCATGATGCGGGTAAGCAAGTATTACGACAAGAAACCCGTTCTCAAAGATATCTCCCTTTCCTACTATTACGGCGCCAAGATCGGCGTGCTCGGCCTGAACGGCTCCGGCAAAAGTTCGCTTCTGCGTATCATGGCCGGTGTCGACACCGAATACAATGGCGAGGCGGTCCTTTCGGACGGCTACAGCGTCGGTTATCTGGAACAGGAACCGCTGCTCGACTGCGACAAGACGGTGCGGGAAGTCGTCGAGGAGGGCGTTCAGGAAACGGTCGACCTGCTCAAGGAGTTCGAGGAGATCAATGCCGCCTTCGCCGATCCGGACGCCGACATGGAAGAACTCTGCGATCGTCAGGCCAAGGTGCAGGATCGGCTCGATACCCTTGACGCATGGGAGCTCGATTCCCGTCTGGAAATGGCCATGGATGCCTTGCGCTGCCCGCCGGGCGACATGAAGGTCGACGTCCTGTCCGGCGGCGAGAAGCGCCGTGTCGCCTTGTGCCGTCTGCTTCTGCAAAAGCCCGACATCCTGCTGCTCGACGAACCGACCAACCATCTCGACGCCGAAAGCGTCGCCTGGCTGGAGCAGCATCTCCAGCGCTATGAAGGCACGGTCATTGCCGTAACCCATGACCGTTATTTCCTCGATAATGCGGCAGGCTGGATACTGGAACTCGATCGGGGCGAAGGCATCCCCTGGAAAGGGAACTACTCCTCCTGGCTTGAGCAGAAGCAGGACCGGCTGCATCGCGAGGAGAAAGCCGAAAGCAGCCGGCAGAAGACCCTGCAGCGGGAACTGGACTGGATACGGATGTCTCCCAAGGGACGTCATGCCAAAAGCCAGGCCCGCATCAACGCCTACGAAAAGCTCCTTGCCGAAGAGGGAGAGAAGCGCGAGAGCGAACTGGAGCTCTACATCCCGCCGGGACCTCGTCTGGGCGAGGTTGTCATCGAAGCCGACGGCGTGAACAAAGCCTTCGGCGATAAGTTGCTCGTCGAGGATATGTCCTTTCGGCTGCCCCCCGGAGGCATTGTCGGCGTCATCGGGCCCAACGGTGCCGGAAAGTCGACCCTGTTCAGGATGATTGTCGGAGAAGATGAGCCGGACGACGGTTCGATCCGTATCGGCGAAACGGCAAAACTCGCCTACGTCGACCAGAGTCGCGAGCTCGATGCCGACAAGAGCATCTGGGAAGAGATCACCGGCGGCGCCGAGCAGATCGAACTCGGCAAGCATCTGGTCAATTCCCGCGGGTACGTGGCGCGGTTCAATTTCTCCGGCAGCGAGCAGCAGCGCAAGGTCGGGGTTTTGTCAGGAGGGCAGCGCAATCGCGTTCACCTGGCCAAGATGCTCAAGGAAGGGGCCAACGTGATCCTGCTCGACGAGCCCACCAACGATCTCGACGTCAATACAATGCGGGCTCTTGAAGAAGCGCTGGAGAACTTCGGCGGCTGTGCTGTTGTGATCAGCCATGACCGCTGGTTTCTCGATCGCATCGCCACTCACATCCTCGCCTTCGAAGGCGACAGCCAGGTCACCTTTTTCGAAGGGAACTGGAGCGAGTACGACGAAGACCGCAAGAAGCGGCTCGGCGCCGAGGCTGAGCGTCCCCACCGGATCAAATACCGGCAGCTGACGAGGTGATTCTCCTGTCTCCGGCAGGCTGCGCCTGTAACCGTTAAAAGTTCGGACCATGACATAAAGAGGGACAGGCGGTTTGTGCGCCTGTCCCTCTTTACTTTTCCCAGGAGCCTTGAATGGCTGAAAGATTGCCGATCGACGAGGTTTTGCCCCGGCTGAAAATCGCGCTCCGGGAGCATCCGGCCGCGGTCCTGCAGGCTCCTCCTGGCGCAGGAAAGACGACGCGGGTGCCTCTGGAGCTGCTACGGGAGCCCTGGTTGGCCGGACAGTCGATCGTCATGCTCGAGCCGAGACGACTGGCCGCCACCAGCGCCGCCCGGTTCATGGCCGGACAGCTTGGCGAAAAGGTCGGCGAGACGGTCGGGTATTCAATCCGATACGACACCTGCAGGTCGCGCCGCACCCGCATCGAAGTGGTCACCGAGGGGGTTTTGACCCGCCGTCTTCAGAACGATCCCGAACTGAAGGGGATCGGACTCGTGGTTTTCGATGAATTTCACGAGCGCAATCTCAATTCGGACCTGGCACTGGCGCTCTGCCACGATGCCCGTCAGGGTTTGCGCGAGGATCTCAGGATCCTCGTCATGTCTGCAACCCTGGACGGGGAGCCGATTGCGAAACTGCTCGGCGGTGCACCTCTGGTGACCAGCGCAGGGCGCAGTTATCCCGTCGAGATCCGCTACAGGGACCGCGACCCCGAAGGCCGTCCCGCGGACATCGCGGCCGCGGCTGTTCGCAAGGCCCTGGGGGAAGCCGATGGTGACATTCTGGTTTTTCTGCCGGGGACCGGCGACATCAGGCACTGCGAAACGCTGCTCCAGGGGGTAGAGAGCATCGATGTCCTCCCCCTTTACGGTGCCCTGAGCTTCGACGAACAGGAAAGGGCGATTGTGCCGGGGACACGCCGCAGGGTTGTTCTTTCCACCAATATCGCCGAAACCAGCCTGACCATCGAAGGAATTCAGGTCGTGATCGACAGCGGCTATGCCCGTCAGCCCCGCTTCGAACCGGGTGCCGGGCTGACGCGCCTGGAAACGGTACGCATCTCCAGAGCCAGTGCCGATCAACGGGCCGGTCGGGCAGGACGCCTGGGTCCTGGGGTATGTTACCGCCTCTGGAGCGAAGGGCGCCATGGCAGCCTGCTGCCTTTCACCCCGCCGGAAATCCGCAACGCCGACCTCTCGTCGGTGGTGCTGAATCTGGCCCGCTGGGGGGTGAACGATCCCGAAGAACTGGCGTGGCTCGATCCTCCACCGGCCGGCAGCGTGCAGGGCGCCAGGCAGCTGCTGCAATGGCTCGGTGCCATGGACGGCAAGGGTCGTTTGAGCCGTATCGGTGAGGAGATGGCCGACTTGCCGGCGCATCCTCGGGTGGCCCGCCTTCTCGTGCAGGCGCGCCGGGATGGATGTGGACGGCTTGGTTGTGACCTGGCAGCTCTGCTCGGCGAGAGGGATATATTCGCTCACCGCAAGGGGACCTCCCGAATGAGCGGCAGCGATCTGCATGATCGCATTGAAGCATTCCGACGCGAGCCGGGCCGGGTCCCGGCCGTGCAGAGATCGGCCCGCTATTGGCGCCGCTTGCTGGGAGTCGAGGCGGATTCAGCGACGGTTGCATCGGAAGGGCAGGTCGGCGTCCTGCTCGCGGTCGGCTGGCCC
>Ga0102925_1000614_pt1 | contig 19609 bp, 22 predicted proteins | sample SalPonR1_A_D1_MG_FD_78216 | JGI IMG/M metagenome (GOLD analysis project Ga0102925, IMG submission 78216) | Salt pond soil microbial communities from South San Francisco under conditions of wetland restoration - Salt Pond MetaG R1_A_D1_MG | ecosystem: Environmental > Aquatic > Marine > Intertidal...
CCGTTGTATTCGGAATTTTCTCCCCTTTTTTTGTTTCGATGAAACTACTATCAACACATACAGTATCCATAGAGAACTTACCTTTCTGGTAAGCAGAATCCCGAAGGGATTCCATTATCTCTTCCCATACTCCCTCTTCTGACCATCTTTTAAGCCTTCTCCAGGCAGTGGCCGGAGAACCATAGCTAGCTGGCATATCTCCCCATCTGCAACCGGTTATCAGAACAAAGAGAATACCATTGATGACCTTACGGTCATCAGCTCTCTTTCTTCCGGTTATTGGTTGTGGTGGTAAATGTAGCCGAATAAACTTCCATTGCTCATCAGAAAGTTCTCTGAATTCCATTCATATCCCCATAATAAAATTATAAGAGGCAGTATTTATAGTTTTGATATGGGTTCAGTTTTATATTCATATTATCTGGATTTAAAGTGCCCTTCAAAATAAAGAAAGAGAAGAGGATAAAACTAAAAGACGTTGAGAACAATATTTTTGCTAAAAATGTAATCCCTATAAGGTAATTACCATAATATTCAAAGTCCACATATAGTAAAATAATACTAATGAAAAAAGCAAATATGATATAGTCAAAATCAATTGTTAATGCGGAATCATAATGCGTGAACACATTTGAAGATGTAGTAAAAATCAATCCGACTAAAACTAAAAGTGATGGTAATAAATAGCGAATTATAATTTTATCATTTTCACTTCTTTCAGCCATGACATTATAATATACTGTTTTTTATTAAGCTTTTTTCATTTAGCTATAAACTGAACTCAAAAATTAACATTCGTCCCATATCTCCAACCTCTCCCTCACATGTGCATTGAGAGTAAACGGTTTATTCCCCTTTGCATTCTGCTTCATGTAGTGCAAAGTACCCTTTGAAAATCCCATCTTCTTCCATTCAGTATAACCAATAGCCAAAATCTTTTTCCTGATTTCATCTGTATCCTGTCTTTCAATCTTGTAGGAAGGATTGGTAAGATCAATCTTCCTCTTCTTACCATTCAAGAATTGAGCTAATTCCCTCGTTTTGAGCAAAAGAACATAGCTCCACATCATAGATTTGTCCTGATATATAACCCTTTTATTCATCCAAGTCTGGAATTCCTCTGTAAGCTTCTTAGCTCCACTTTTGGCAAAATTAACAGAAAGATTATAGGCAATTGGAATCTAAAGTAGATAGGATATAATCATATTTTATTGAATATGATTTCGTGGGGTACGAAAATGAGAATTAAACAAAGTAGACTAATCTGTTTTGGAATAATTTTAGTATTGATGTCTGTGGGAATTGTTGCTGCCAACAATGTACAAATAAACCATCCACCGGAGGCGGATGCCAATGGACCTTATGAAGGCGACCTATGTTCACCTATATCTCTTGATGCATCAGGTTCCTATGATCCTGATTATCCCATCGGATCAATTGTTTCATGGGAATGGGATCTGGATAATGATGGAGAATTTGATGATGCTTCAGGTGAGTTTGTCGAGTGGATATGGGGTAGTACCGGTGACCAGGTAGTCGGTCTCAGAGTTACTGATGATGCTGGTGAAGCTGACATATCTTATGCTCAGGTAAGAGTCAATGAATGTGAAGAAATCCCAGAATTTCCAACCATTACACTCCCAGTAGTTGCAATACTCGGTCTGGCACTCTTCTTCCAACGCAGGAAAAACTAAAATAAAAATGTGGATTTGAACATCTGATAAAATAGATGTTAAATCCTTTATCTATTTTAAGTTGAAATGATTATTTTTACTATCCAACAACAGAAACTCTTTTTTCCCAATTTTCCAATCGTTTCTTCACATCTTCTTCCATAATCATCATCCAGTCAAAATCAAATGAAAACCTTTAAGGTGCATTGCTTTTAGATACAGTAATACTTTTCAATTTAATATGAGGTGACATGTATGGTAAAACTAAATGAGGCAATGAAAGCGGCTTTTGCAACGATAAAGGTATTCCCATTTTCAACAGCATCAAAAGATGGTGTTCCAAATGTGATTCCAATTGGAATGTGCTATCTTCAGGAAGATGACGAGACCATCTGGGTGGTTGACAATTTCTTCAACAAGACATTAGCAAACATAAAAGAAAATCCAATTGGTGCGATATATGTATGGGGTCCTGAGTCAAAAGGCTGCTTCCAGATAAAAGGTGATATTGAAATAATCACCAGTGGTGCTGAATATGACACAATGTATAAGATGGTCAAAGCAAAGGGAGAAATGTTCCCTGCAAGAAGCCTTATGAAAATGAAGATCACAGAAGTTTTCGAGTGCAAGGGTGGACCAGGAGCTGGTGATAAGTTACTTTAAATAGTAACTTATTTTTCTATTTTGATACCACTTTTATTATTTCCCAATTTTTAATCTTTCAATCTATGTATTAACTCGTAGAGATTCTCTAATTGCTGCAATTTTTTCCTGATCAAATAGTTCCTCAACTGCATCGCACATTAATAGAATTCTATCTGTATCAGATTCTTTTGGTTCTCCGTGGTAGTAGTCATCAATAGAACAAATTCCAAATATTTCATCCAGAGAGCGAATATCCTTATTTAATTCCTCAGGTACTTCAATAACCATTTCCACAGTATCCATAAGGCAGGTATAATTGTGGTTGTATGGTTCCATGTCGTGCAAATAGCTTAATGCAACAAGATAGCGCTCAAGTGCAAGTGAGGCTACATTGAAAACAAGCTCATGATTCTGACTTTCGGCCTGAAACTGTCTTGCTCTGCGAAGGTAGGCTTTTGAGTCTCGGTATTCAGTTTCAAATTCATCGAACTTTGATCTGTTCTCTATAAATTCCAGTCTCATTTGTTAAGCTCCTTTGAGTAATATTATGTGCCTTCATGGATTTGTGTCTATTATTAGACGGAGTTACACTTCCGTGTTATATTTCTTATAACTTTCGGTTAACGAGTACTATAAAAAAGAAAATCAGTCGAGTTTTTGGCCACAGTTCATGCAGAACTTTTCCCTGCCTTCCACTTCACGACCGCATTTTGGACATTTCTTCTTATCAGCACCGATATTCGAGCGCTGAATAATACTATCCTGAATAGTGGTCTTGTTGATATTGTATTGATTCAAAGAATCATCAACGAACAGATTGATGTCAGTTCTTTTCTCAATATCCTGCAGGATCTTGTGGTAAAATCCGGTAAGTGCTTCCTCTTTCTCAGCCCATGCTTTAACAATGAGTCTGGATTTACGTTTCCCTACAACTTCTACATATGCTGCATATTTGAGCCCTGCCACACCTTCTGCGTAAAATCGTGCTGCTCCGGTGTAAAGTTGTGGTGTGGAAGTTACTTCAGGACTTATCATGTAGAGGTTCATGTCCTTTAGTATTCGGGTAGTAATATCAAAAAGATTCTCAGCCGGAATCTCCAGATCCTTTGTATTTTCTTCAGCTATGAGCATTTGACCCGTTGCATTTCTCCATGAAATTTCATCGATTTCCTTTATCTTCAGTACAGGGCAGAGGATATCGACCATTTTATTGGAAAGATCAAATTGCACGTGTTTCTTTTGATTGTAATCGTAATAGCTTATTTTTCCTGAAATGATGCAATTGCCACATTCTCCGGTTGGTCTTATATTGAAAGTAGCGGTTTTGCTTTCTCCTGTCTGGAGCATGGAAATATTTTTCTGTTCATCCTTTAGATTGAACACATCCGGGACTAGCAAAGTAACTTTTATATCGCCAATAGGTTCAGATGATTGGTTTTCCACTTTTATTTTGTAAAGTATTGTAGCACCTTTGTATTGTATGGCTGACTTTATTACTACATTTTTTTCAGGTGGAATAACTGGAGCTGCTGTTGCTGGAACATTGCCTGGCTTGGGAGATGCGGACTTCTTCGCATTTCTTTCTCTTATTTCAGATCTCTTTTTCTTCGATCTTTTTCGCATGAATAATATGAATGCCACTAGCAATAGTAGAACTAGAATACCACTGGCATCTTCATCTGAATTGGTGTAGTTAGTTTCAGTTTCTCTGTTTGTATAAGCATCGTTACCAGTAGCTGTATTTACTGAACTGTATATCTCAGATATTTCTACGTAGTCGGTATAGCCAACTGAATATGTATCTTTCACCTTGAACTCAAATTCCAGGTACTCATCGTTGAAATAGAAATAACTACCAGTATAGTAATGGCTGTCAAGTAGCACGGTTCCATAATATGTTATTGTAAAGCGTGTGACGTCATTGTAAGTATCAACATCAAGGACATTCAGATAATATCCGTCCTCTATCTCTGCAAAATCTCCTTCCTCTATGGAAAAGCTGTTATCATAATTGGAAGGTGCTATGGCTAGAGAAGCAAATAGTAGTAGAATCAGAATCAATACCGCTAGTATCTTTACATATCTGTTTATCAACATGCCACCTGAGTTTTGCATAATAGTATGTATTTTGTTTTTATATAATTTAGGGCGCTAATTAGCAAATTGGCGAATATGACTAGGAGCTCATATATTTCATGCCAGATTGCTTCCGCATTGGCTACAGAAACTTGCTTCTGATGGTACCGTTGTACCACAACCTGGACATTTTTTCACAGTAGATGTGGCCTTTGCATGTGCTGCTCCCATCATGGCCGCATTCAGCTCTTGTCTTCTGTATGAATCATCCCTTTCCCTGTCCTCAACTTCCATCATGAAGCGGACCTTGTCTTCCTTTGCTACAGCTTCACTCTGCTTGACCTTTGCCAATGCTTCTATCTGTTCAGCAGACATTTTACCATATTCGCGTCCCTCACTGACAGTTTTTGCAACATCAGCACCACCACTTTCTGTGATAGTCTTCAGGTATTCCATATCGCGTTTGTGGTCCCGGTCTTTCATATCATGCTCGACTTCCATCTCAGCACGCATGCCCCGGGACTTTGCTACTTTCAATTCTTCTTTAAGAGCAATTGCTTCGCGGGCTTCTCTCATGTCGGCTTCGTATTGCAATCTCTCGATCTCAAGCTGGGATTTAGTGCCTTTAACTTCCTGATCGTGTTCAAATTCCTGCTGTGCTGCAAGAGGTGCATTGTCTGCCCGCAATTGTGCTACATCTTCGCGGCTCCTGCGGTCTGCATCTCCTTCAACAGAAAGTGTGTCCAGTTCAGAAAGTTCTTCATTGGTCTGGAACTCATTGTTTGCTTCCATTACAGTTTCATAGGATCCAAGCTCCCATTGTACTGTATATTTTAGCATTTCCAGGCCCCAGAGCGAAAGGGTAGACTTCAGGCGGATCTCAAGCTCGTTCTCTATCCTCATTCTCAGATTCCTGTTCCCGTACAGGTTTTCGATATTCTCCTGTCTGACCTCGGGCTCGAGCACAAGTGTGAGTACTTCACTCTCAAGACGCTGATAAATATCTTCAATTGAAAGTAGTCTCTCCCCTTTTTTATTAGGGCTTGTGTATGCATAGAGCATCTGGAAGAATCTCTTTGGTTCCTGTATTTTGAATCTCAGAACTCCGTTGCAACTAACTTTTTGGTTGTCCATGGTCCAAAGATCACTTTGTGACCATTGCAGATCTTTTTGGGATGTATCCATCATGGCAACATCCACATCTTTTCCAATGTTTCCTGGTTTTAGTACTCCACCAACACGCAACTTTCCGCTATCTACGATCTCCTGGACTTCTCCATTTCTGATCATAGCTGCCTTTTCATTTGGCGAAAGTATTATCGCCTTACTGAACAAACCGCTTACTGCCTTTTTTGGTATAAGTCTTGAAATATCGCTTGGTTCCCTTTTCCATTTGAACGCCATGCTTGCCACCTTTGTGATAATAAAGTTTTATGTGTATAGAATATATTGAATAAGTATTATATATAATGTTTTCCATTGTATACAATGGTAACTAATAATATACAAAGTTGGAGTAATATGAACAAATCTTATCCGGTAAGCGCCAGAGTATCTGAAGATAGCAAAATTTATCTGGATAAATTGATAGAATTAGGGATAGCTATTAACAGATCTGAAGCTTTGAAAATTTGCATAAGGTATGCAAAGCACAAGAAAATGGAAGAGGAAATATAATGGTACTGAGAAATCCTTTCAAAAAAGTCTCTCCTGAGGAGATGAAGACTAAACTCGCTATATCTGAACAAAGATTAACTGCCCGCGAAAAAGAGCTTATCAAAAAGCAGCAAAAATCAAGAGATCAGGCAAAGGAAGCTCTTTCAAAAGGCAATGACCGTGAGTTCCGTGTTGCATCTAGGCGTCATTCTCTCGTTGAAGGTCAGGTGAATACCATTAGCAGCATGGTTGAAATGGCACAATCCATGTCTGATGTAATAGAGATGCAGACCGGACTCAAAGAAGTCGTAGAGATAGGTGAGGACCTTGGACAATGGCAGAAACAGCTTGGTTTTGATACAAGCAAGCTTGAAGGTGCGGTGACGAATATTCGTACATCAATGGAAAAAGTAAACACTGCCACAAGTATGATGACAAGCTCTATGGATGCTGCTATGGGCGGAACCAACGAACTGAATGACATGCAGGATTCTCTCAGGGCTGAACTTCTTGCTGAACTTAGCAGTGAACAGCCTGCAAGTGATGAGCTTTCTAAAAAGATTGAATCTGAGATGGCAGATTCAGAATAAGCTCAATACTGGAAATATTGACCTATATTCATACTCGGAGTGATAAATTGGGCTCTGCAAGTACTCTTGCTGCTCAGGCACGTGGTTATGCCAAGGCAGCAAAGGATCTGGAAGATTCCGGCGATAATGAAAGGGCAAGGCAACTTTACCTTAAAGCTGCCAAACTCTACAATGACGCTTATTCTATGACACATGATGATATTGACAGGAGCACCCAGCGTGATCTGGCAGAACACCTCTTTTCAAAAGCTCAAGCACTTAAAGGTGGTGGTGCCCAGTATTCTGGCGGAGTAAAGGATAAGGATAATTCATCTGGCACTGATGAATCATCCCTTTCAAAGGATGACCTTGTGCTTAAAGAGATTCCTAAAATTGGCTTTTCAGATATTGGTGGCTTGGAAAATGTCAAAGAGGAGATTCGCAAGGCTATAATCTATCCTTTCTCTCATAAGGAACTCTACCAGATGTATGGGCAAAAAGCAGGCGAGGGTATATTGCTTTATGGTCCTCCTGGATGTGGCAAGACCATGATGGCAAAAGCTGCTGCTAAAGAATGTGGTGCTGATTTTATCAGTGTAAAAACCAGCAGTATTGTAAGTAAATGGGTCGGTGCTTCTGAAAAGAATATCAAACAGGCATTTGAGACTGCAAGGCAAAGCGAAAAAGCCATTATATTTTTTGATGAGATTGATTCGGTTGCAGGAAGAAGAAGTGAAAGTGAGGATTATGCCAAGAGGGTTGTAAATGAACTGCTTGCTCAGATGGATGGCGTTGATACTGCAGATGATGATGTTCTTGTTTTGGCAGCAACCAATGAGCCCTGGGCAATAGACTCTGCACTTCGGCGACCGGGACGTTTTAGTAAACTTGTATTCATATCGGAACCTGATGTGGATGCCAGAGCAGCAATATTTAGTCTCAATATGGAGAAACGGCCCATTTCAGAAGATGTTGATGTAAGATCTCTTGCAAAAATTACTGAATCTTATTCAGGTGCCGATATTTCAGCAATTTGCAAGGAAGCTGCCGATATTCCACTTGGTGAAGCATTAAAAGGCGGTGAGGCACGCAATATAGAAATGAGTGACTTCAAGTCTGTCATTGAAAAGCGCAAACCTTCCATTCTAAGTTGGTACATAGAAGCCAATACTTCCATTAAAAAGACGGGTGAAACTGATGTATTCAGTGAACTTGTTAAGGAAGAAATATGATCTGTTATTGGTGATCTCAGTAATTGTGGCTGGATCTATGATATTTAATAATAAGGGGTGTTCATTATAGGATCATTTATCTATGTAGCTTCGAACAAAGCAAATGGTGTGGTTGGCAGGATCATGCAGATATATCTGCTTGCATGGATCATCTGGTCTGTTTACTATATAACAAACAATGTGGCTGGAATAATTCAAAGTGAATATCTGTACCAGACTGCATTTTTTTTACTGCTTTTCATTGTTCTTCCTTATTTTCCGATCTATGTTTTCTGGTTATATGAAAAAGTAATTGGAATTAAGAAAAGGGAATTAAGGCGCCAGAATGCCTATGGATCTGTTAATGCAACTTATAAGTTCTCAACTCCTCTGGAACTTGGTATTGAGAATTCATTGCAGTTTCAGGTAAATAATCCTACAGATCTAAAAATTAAGAATACATGGGTTCGAGTCATCTTCCCAGATAGTGTAAAGTGTACATCCTCTCAGGTCAGCTTCGGAACATTAGATCCTATGTCTTCAACTACGATCAATTTACCGTTCATACCATTATCTACAGATCTATCTCATTTTGGATACTTTGACCTCTATTTTGAGCTGGAAAAACGCAGTTTTACAAAAAGCCAGCTTTCTCTGGGAAAACATGTGGTCGTATGTTCTCATTTCCTAATTGATTCAGTAATTCATGATCCATTGAAATTTGGATTTGATTCATCAATAACTATCAATCTCGAAAATCGATTTCCATATCCATTAACAGATTTTCATGTAATATGCTCCTTCCAGAAAGGAATTGATCCAAGCTCTGAGCATTTCAAAATGGATGTATTTGATCCAGGTTCTTTCAAACCATTCAATTTTACGATTCTTCCAAAAAGTACTGGTATAACTGGAATTGGATATTTTAACATAGGCTTTCTCTTAAACGGCAACCAATGTTATATCGAGCCAGTTGAATTTTTGAGATCACAGCTCATTGTTCCTGATCTAAAGATCAGGTTGAATTTACCTGATTATTTTTATAAGGATATTCTTGCAACCATAGGGATCGTATCAGAAAATACATCGGATGATGCTCTTCTGAATGTTTGTTTCAGTAGTTGTTTCCCATCTTTTTTGGATTGCAAGTTACCAACAGCCTGTGTAAGTGATATTGCTCCAGGCGAATCTCGATACGCATCCATCGATCTGAAGCCGAATGTGTCTGGAAAAGTGAATTTTGGCAATTTGAATATTTCTTTTGAGGTAAATGGGATTACCTGTCAAAAAGATCCTATCTATCTTGGTACTCATAATGTGGTATAATGCATGCTTATGAAATATTTCCAGCATTTACAGGACAGATCAAATGAGATTTATTTTTATCCTTCTGCTATGTCTAACATTATTGATGGGGAGCAGTGCCCTGAGCTTTTTAACAATAAGGTTTACTGAATCTTCTCTTAAAAACGATGATTAGTTATACTAAAGTAGGAATAATATTTCCTCAGGAAGTAATCTCATGCTAATGCCCGAAGATCCTCAAAAGTTACAGGAAGAAAATCGAAAGAAAATAGGAGATAATCTCCGTGGAGCTTATTCAATAATTGAAAGGCTTGTTCAGAAAAGTTATCAGCAAAAAGAAATGGATCTGAATTTCCAATTAAGAAATGTAAGGTCTGAAATTTCTGGATTCTTTTCTGAGGTCGAAAATAAAAACCTCGAAAAACTGGTCGGTAGGAAGGGTAGTCTTGAAGATTTTTATGCTTCAGAGGATATGCTGCTAAAATCATCATCACAAATGCTTGATTTTGCAAATTCATGTTTATCTTCAGATAGAATTGATATCGTATCGCTGGAATCATACTTGAAGCGCTTTGAGCAATCTACTAAAGCTAGAGTAATTATTGACAAAAATATTCTTAAGGAATTCAAGCTGAAAAAGATGGAATATGATTCAGGCTTAAAGGTTGAGCTTGATGAAAATCCTCTTGATGATAGGTATGCGGTTGGTAATGAGTTCGACCCTGCAGAGGTAAAGACTCAAGATTTTTCATGCGATGACAATTCTTCAATTCCTCCTTCTCTTTCAAATGATAATAATGGGGAACTTGGATCAGAACTGGATACCGAAACTCTTTCAGAACTTTACAATTATTTAAACATATTGGAGCATAAATATTCCAGCTATCAACCCGAGGTATCTTATGATGGTAGTTACGTAGGGAATGGTAAATGGAGCTTTGATGTTTCTGACAGGTCGATTTTTGCTGAAATTCGGGAGGGAATTTTCAAAACTCCTTTGACCTTCGAGACTTTTTGGCATCCATTTGGTGATCTAAAGTCGCTGATCCAGTTTGTACAGCAAGAGGCAAATTTGGTTTCAAAAGGACAGTACAAAAGTCTCTGCATCGTTAATTCTGATTGGCCTTTTGACATAAAAGAGTGGGCAACAGGCTATATGCATCCTCGTATGATTCTTTTCCTTTATGAGCTTGACAGTGGAAATTTATATTTCAATGAAAGCTTGCCTTCCTCGGCAGTACTATCTATGTGGCACAGCTCAGCAGAAAAAGCTCAAACCCTTGAAGATGATTTGATGTCTCTGGCTAATGATATGGAATATTTTGAAGCCTCTGATCTGATGGAAAGATCCGGCCTGAACTTAAAAAGTGCAAAGGAATATCTCAAGAAAATGGTTAAAATGAACAGGGTTGTTGATATTGGATTTGGTAGCAGCAAGTATGCTCTGGCCAAAGAATAAGTGAATATTAAAACTAATTTTGAAAAAAGTAAAGTGAAAGAGTGATACTCACTCTTCAGCTGGTGCAGCTTCCTCTTCAGGACCTGCAAGAATTGCATCAATGGATTCTCCACCGTATTCTGCTACAATGGTGTTGATCTGTGAGATGTCTGGTGAAATCTCTTTTCCACGCATCATCTTTCTGCGGCGTACACCCTTTGAAACTGCTGTGTACCCTATACCATTTGCAACGAGTACTTTCTGTCTCTTTGGACCTGGCATGTCTGGTCTCATGACCATTCCGCTCTTGTCGCTTCCGCCAGTGATCTTTAATGCGTAGCCTGCTAATCCTACAACAGCACCATCAACGGTTTCACCAATTGATTTGCCAATGAATTTATTTGCCTCAGCTCCTGTGACATCAAACTGGTATGCTTTTGTCTTTGGGTCTGATACAACAATTTTAAAATCTGCCATATTTATTCCTCGCTTTATTGTTTCGCTTTAATGCGTATGTGATTATTTGTACCCTCAAGATCATTTTGCCCAGAATGGGTTATCTTTTCTCTTGATCTTAAGGAATGCTTCTAATGTCTCAAATTCATCTGCCTTCATTGAGTCTTGAATTTCATGTTCAAGTATTTTTGCATGTCTTTCAGGAATATTTACAAAAAGAAGATCCTCCTCTTTTATCTGTCTTCCGACTGTAGCACCATCTATTGACATGGCAACTTCCATTCCAATACTTGCTTTTGAGATGTTTTCGCCATTTAATTGCAATCCCTTTACGAGTCCTATAATTGTACCATCTTCTGTAGTGACGTCAACTTTTGTTTTGACTGTACCTGAAACGATCTTAACGCCAACCACAGCAGGTTTGCTCTGTCTGAATATGCAGTTTGGCATTATTCTGAACATTCCTGGTTTGACTATAGTTTCTGATATTTCCTTCTCAGCAAGCTCTTTTTGCTTTTTTACCCAGTCCTTATAATCATCTATCAGGCGATATATGACATCATTTCTAAAAAGTGTAGCATCAGAGTTCTGGATCTTATCCTTTGCTTCAGGAAGTATCTTGACGTTAAATCCAACAATTACGGAATAGAGTTGCTCTTCAATTGCTGCTACTTCAATGACATCTCTTTGTGAGATATCTCCGACACTTGCTTTCTTGATCTGTATGTTTTCCTTGGATAACTCATTTACAAGTGCTTCAAGGGATCCTATGGTATCAGCCTTTATGGTAATTCCCATAGAATCTGTATCTATCTGCACATCTTCTATTTCATTTTTGATCTCTTCTGAAATAGTGTCTATGGCCTCGGGGCTTGCAACTTTCACAGGTGATCCTGCGAGGGCACCTTCTAGATTTGGTGCAGATATTTTCACACCGATAGCTGCAGTTGCAGATTTGATCTGTTGGAATTTCTCTTCAGATTTCATTTCTGCAAGTGGTCGGGGTTTTAGTAGAGCCCGGACTTTGGTTTGTATAGGCTCTCCAAGACTGCCTATTACAACGGTATCGCCTTTTTTGATCGTTCCGTCATATAGGATAACATCTAAGGTAGTCCCAAGTCCTTTTTCTTCTTTCACTTCAAGTACTGTGCCGATTCCAGGTCCGTCTGCAGTGTAATGTAAGTTACTTTCAAGGAACTTTTGTGCAAGTCCAAGGAGTATCATAAGTACATCTGGAATTCCTTCCCCTGTGATGGCGCTAATAGGTATGATTCCGATATTTCGCTGGAAATCATCAACCCTGTCATATCTTTCAGAGTTGAATCCTATGTCGTATAACTCACCGACAACGTTGTACAGCTTGTTGTCAAGATCTGTCTTGACACGCTCGCTCTGCTTGTTGTATGATGCGATAAACGGACTGTTTTGCTGTGGGTTCCAGCCATGTATCCTGTCAATCTTGTTAGCAACAACCACAAAAGGAGTTTTGAATCTTTTTAGTATTTGAAGACTTTCAATAGTTTGAGGCTTGAAACCTTCGTTTATGTCCACTATAACTATTGCAAGATCTGCCAATGAACCGCCTCTGCTTCTAAGTGAAGTGAAAGCATGGTGTCCTGGGGTGTCGATAAAAAGAAGTCCTGGTACCATAAACCGATTTTTTAATGAAGGGTCGCCACATTTGTTTACGATGACGTCGATTGGAACTTCAGTTGCTCCTATGTGCTGAGTGATAGCTCCTGCTTCTCCATCAGCTACAGTGCTACCTCGGATCTTGTCAAGTAAAGAGGTCTTTCCATGATCTACATGTCCCATCACAGAAACGATTGGTGTACGTAAACTATCATCACCGGTCATATAAAACCCTTCAAGTTTGATCAATTAAATATAAAGCCCAATGTTGGCTAAAGACATTACAGGATCTTTGTCGTAGCTTTTTATAGGCTGCAACAATTCTCCCGGAGAGTCTTCCTCATTACTCGTAGAGGCAGACCTCGTCAACCTTTGAATAGCTTGTTACTTCTGATTCTTTGAAGTGAATTGCTATCTCGCGCTGAGCTGATTCTGGTGAATCAGATGCGTGGACAACATTCCTTCCGGTCTCTACTGCAAAGTCTCCACGGATTGTTCCGGGAAGTGCTTCAACAGGGTTGGTTGCACCGTTTACAGCACGCATAATTACGACTGCATTCTTCCCTTCGATCACCATGGAAACTGAAGGTCCTGAAGTAACGTACTCAATGAGTGATCCAAAGAATGGTCTTTCGACATGCTCTTTGTAGTGTTCCTTTGCACTCTCTTCGCTCATCACATTCATACGCATTGCTGCGACCTTCAAGCCACGGTTCTCGATTCTGGATACGACCTCACCGATGAGTCCACGCTGGACTCCATCAGGCTTGATCATAATGTATGTCTGTTCCATTTCTGACACCCATTATGCTTTTTTAAGATAGACTCTACCCTGCTCGGTCCAGACGGTACGTCTTGGTAATCTTCCAAGTTCAAAGTTGCTTTCGCATTTTGAAGAACAGAAATAATATAATGATCCGTCCTTCTTTATAAGGAGCTTGCCAGTTCCTGGCTCAAGAATTACTCCACAGAATGAACATTTTCTCTGTTCCATTATGATCACCTGGTAGTCAATTTCTTTGCTTCTCTTGATGTCTCGATCAACATCATGACATCGCCAATTCTTATTGGTCCAACACAGTTACGGGTGATTATACGCCCCTTGTCACGTCCTTCAAGCACGCGACACTGTATTTGGCTAGCTTCGCCATGCATACCGGTGTTACCGATAATGTCAATGACTTCAGCTGCAAAGCCGTTATATTCATCTGCCATTTCGATACCTCACGTATTCGAATTATTTGAGTGCACTGATCTTCTGTGCAATGTCTTCAACAAGTTCGCTGCCTTTTCCTGCATCTACAATAGCAACAGCTGAACATGCAACACCGATTCCACAGGCTGCACCAAGTTCTTTCTGCTCTTGTACATAGATGTAAGCTGCGTTCTTTTCTTCACAAAGAGGTGCGATGTGTGCAATAACCTCTGCAGGACTGACATCTTCTGCAATGATCGCAAGCTTTGTAATTCCGCGTTCAATTGACTTTGTTACTTCATTGATGCCTTTCTTCAATTTTCCTGTGTCCCTTGCAAGTTCTACACTCTCAAGTGCCTTGTTCGCTAATTCTTCTGGAACGTCAAATTTTGCTGCCATTTTATTATCTCCTTCGAAATCATGTTCATTCAACATGATTTTTCATTATTCATCGCTAATCAGACCAATGTCCTGAAACTAATGTGGACAGTTAGGATTGTAATGAATTAGTATAATTTTCTGTCATAATTCCATATGCCAGAGTAATGCTGTGAATCGCTACGTTTAGATATATATCTTTCGCCAAATCACGATCGCTGTGCTAGAATAGTTTATGCGTGTATAAAGCTTATGGCAGAAAAATAATCATAAAAAAGAAAAGGAAGTGAGATAAATCTCTCACTCAAATCGTTCCATTGCCAGATTGTAGAAATTAGTCTCATTAGCTGTAATTTCAACAACTGCCACATCTTCCTCCTCATAAACTGTGAAGTCGTATGCAAGTCCTCTTTCTGCACTGCTTGCCTGAAGTGTTTCAATGTTTTCAAGCACGCTGTCAGCAGGCTCAAGGAATATTTCTGTTCTTCCATACATGCCATCCTCAAGGTTTCTGAATTCAAGATAATGTTGTTCTGCTAGAACATCATCAGAGCTAAGCATCTGGTACTGTGCACCAGACTCTGTATATGATAATATCTTATCAAAGTCATCAGAACTTGCAGCGTTTCCTGAACTTACATCTATAACCTGTTTCAATGAGTCTTTTCCACCAAGGAGCATCGGAGTTCCTACAACATTATAGAATTGCTCATTGCGTGTTAGTAAATAGTATCCATTGTATGGCTGTTCTGTTGTTGCATACTGGAAATTGATAACTTCAGGATTGATCTTATGTCCTTCAAATGCAAAATTACCACTCATATTATATGCTGAATAGCGTACTGTTATCATAGATCCATATGTTGAATAAAGCTCTGTGATATTTGGCGCAAGTATCTGGAGTGGTGTTCCATAAACTTCCCTGTAGTTTATATATGATACAGTATTCACACCATCTGGCGTAATTTTCAATCCATCCTCAATGGAGTTCAGGTCAGCATTCATATGTGCTCCTGAAATTGAATCAAAACCAGGTGCTTCAATTGCATCTGTATTTTGTTCTCCATTACTATCGTCGCTTAAAATACTGCTAAGGAAAAAGGAAAAGACTGACATTAACATAATGGCAGCCAAAAATAATGCTATATGCTTTTGATTCATTTGAATGTCCTCTGATTATGTTTCAGATGGTGGATTCACCGATTTTTTCAATTGTTTCATCTATATCTGTTTTTAGCTCGTCAGGAATTCCCTGAATACCTACATCCAGGAATCCTCTTACTATCATTCCCACAGCTTCCTCTTCTGTAAGTCCACGTGCCATCAGGTATTCGACCTGGTCTCTTGCAATCCTTCCAACAGCAGCTTCGTGAGATAGTTCAATATCCTGTACATTTGCTTCCAGAATAGGTATTGCTCTTTGTGTCCCATCATCACTTAGCACAAGTCCATGGCACTCAAGGTGACCTTTTGCACCATTGGCATTTCCTATCATCTCACCTCTGGCGATAACTGTACCACCAGTTGTGATGGTTCTTGATATCAGCTCTGCACCTGTCTTTTCTGCATTGAATATGACCTTACTTCCAAGATCAAGTTCAGAATCAGGGTGTGCAACTGCAATAGTGTTCAATCTTGTGAAAGCCCCTTCTCCTTCAAGTATAACAGTAGGGTATGTCTGGATAGACTTGACCGGCTTCAGGCATATGTAGTTACTAATATAGCGTCCGCCTTCTTCCACATGTATTATAGTTCTTGGTCTGACACCTACTTGTTCAGCCCAGTTGTGTATCATGGTAAAGTTGAGGGTTGCACCCTTTTTGACATACATTTCTGAAATACCAAGGTGAAGTCCTGAATCTACACCATGCTTGGTCGAGCATCCTGTAATAACATCGAGTTCTGCTCCTTCTTCCACAATGATTATATTGTGTACTGTCTGGGAAACTTCTTCAGAACCGATAAGAAGACATGTCTGCACTGGCATTTTTGCCTTCTTTCCTGCAGGAGCTCTGATAAAGTATCCATTTGCATCCTGAAGGTAACTCATTGCAGTGTACTTGTCTGCATCAGGTTTTACCAGCTTCCATGAATAATCCTTTACCCATTCATGTTTCTTTGAAGCATCATGAAGTGACATCAGTTCAACAGCATCTTCGTCAAGTAGGGATGTGTGCGAAACTGCATTGTCAAGCATTATCAGACTGCCTGAACGGTTCTCTTCATTAGGAGTAAAACCAACATTCAGAAGGGTTCTTTGATCCTCTTCGTTTAACTCCTCAAGATCTTCAGTGTATTCTACATCTTTTGATGCGATACCATAATCATTTAGGTTAAAGTCTTCCCCGAAAGCTGCAGTCTTTTTAAGAGCATCTTGTGCTTTCTTTCTCACATTTTCATCAGCTTGCATTTGATACACTCCTCGTATCCCTGTTCCTTGATCTCAGAAAGAATTTCACGTGGGTTTCCTGTGCACATGACAGTACCATTGCAAAGTATGTATCCGCGATCAGCTTCCACATAATCCATGACCTGTCCGGTATGTGTGATCATAAGGGCTGATTTACCACGTTTAAATTTTTCTCCTGCGCATTTTGTATCCATTTTCAGGAGTTTTTTGATAGTAGTTCCCAGAAGTTCTATGCTTGCCAGGTCCACACCGGATTCGGGTTCATCAAGAAGAATGAAATCCGGATTCTGGGCAGACAATTGCAGGAGCTCTGACCTTTTGATCTCTCCACCTGAGAATCCTACATTAAGGTCTCTTTCATAGAAGCGAACCATATCTATAGCTTCGGCAAGCTCTTCTGTGCCACTAAGATCCTTTGAAATAATTTTAAGCAGGTCATGAACTTTCACGCCGCTAAGGTTTGGAGGTCTCTGGGTCATGATACCCATACCCATCTGTGCTCTTTCGTACACAGACATGTTGGTGATATCTTCGCCTTTGAATATGATCTCCCCTTCGGTGACATTGTATCCACTAAATCCCATTAGTGTCATCAGAAGCACGGATTTACCTGCTCCATTAGGCCCGAAAAGGACATTTGTATAACCCGTCTCAACTTCCAGGTCAACTCCTTTGAGTATCCTTCGGCCGGCAACTTCAACTGTTAGATTATTAACCTCCAGCATTGTTATGTTCTCCCTTTTGTTTATTTATAAAAATGTGATGTATATCATGAAAATATTAGTCATAACAAATAAGGGTTATGGGTTAAAAATGTATTGAGGCTCATGAATCGATTTTTTTAAAAAAAGACATCATTAATATTGATACCTACTAACAGACATAAAGTAAGCTCGAAATAGAATAAAAGCTGAGTATTAGCAACTTAGAGTATGTCATCTTTTAAGTTCTAATTCTTTCACTAGTTCTTGAAATTGTTTGCCTTTTTCAGTTGTCACATATATATTATCTCTCTTTTCAATCAATTCCTTATCCTGTAATAGTGTAAGATACTTATTGATAACCTCAAAATTCAAGTTTGCGTGATAAACAATATGTGTTTTTTTTGCCCCCTCCAGTGCTGCTTTCAATATTTCCACACTGATAGCAGTTCTACTTCTCCTAATGATTTCGTCCCCCCAAATTCCGATTATGCATATGAATGCATGTTTAACCGTTTTGCTGGATAATCTCTAATCCATATCAAATGTTTAGTATCCAAAACTGCATTTATGCAGTTCAGATTCAATAAACCTGCTTTTCAAACACTTTGCTCTTTACAATTTTTTCTATCCACATTAACATCGCAAAAACGATCAAAAATATGAATGTCACCTGCCACAAGTAATAATGTGCATAACTGAAAAGTGCGGGATACATCATTCCCACAAATGAAAGGAACATCAGCCTGAACATATTAATGATAAGTATCGCAGGTATGCCCAGAATTATCCCTGCTACTTTATTTTTTATTGTAGTAGGGTAGGCAAGCACACAGCCAGTATAAACAAGTAATTCATACATACCTGTGCATTCATCAATAACTCTTACTGAAAAATCATTCATATAAACTGATTGTCCGTATGCTGAACTTTCCACTCCGAATGTGGACATTATAACTGATAAAGCACTTGCTGTAGCTGTACTAAGAAAAATGAATCTTTCCTGGAAGACTACATAGATCCCGGTGAAAAGAGCTATGTAAAATAAGTATGGTCCAATAAATCTGATTATTTGCACATTCTTTTTGCTTAATTTTGGTAGCTCTATTTTTTTAGGAAATATAGATCTGCTGCGCTGATCATGTATTCTTGAACCCTTTATTTTCTTGTCATTCTTAGATCTAGACATAATTCCTCCAGGAGAGATTTTCATCTCAAAAAGGAATGGAATTAGTTGCGACGTCTTATCGTAACTATTCCCATAAATCCAAGGGCACTTATCAAAGCTAGTATACCTACTGGAGTCAGTATCGGAACTACAGGCTGGCAGTGGTAGTGACTGGGGTCATCATCAGTGACAACATTGCCAGTTTCGTCCTCACCGGTCACAGTTGCAATGTTCTTGTACAATGGTGTACATTCTTCCAGTGTATCTGTGACAACATAGGTCCATGTTTCTCCTACGTCCAGAATATCATCATTGTTCATACTCTTTGAAACAATACTGGAATTCGGTATTATGCCAATCTGATCATCAACAAGAACAATGTTCATCAGCGATACATCTCCTCTGTTTGTGACGAAGTATTCCCATGTTATGGTTTCTCCAACTTCGATCTGTGGTCCCTGTGGGAAGTCAGCATCAAATCCATTTGTATGCTTCTCAATATCAATAACAGGTGCACATCTTACGATATAGTGACTTGGGTCTTCGTCAGTAACTGGAATTTGTCCGTAGAAACCCACAACATCTGCAATATTTGCATATTGACCACAGAAATCGAAATCTACTGTGGCTTCTACCTCATATATCCAAGTCTCATTAAGATCAAGGATATCATCATCATTTGTATCTCCACTCTGGAAGACAGGAATAACTCCCTGATCATCTGTTACAACAACATTTTCCAGTGGTACATCTCCTTCATTTGTTACCTCATAAGTCCATGTTACGTCATCTCCATGATTAAGTTCCGGACCTGTAGGATTATCAGCATCCTCTCCATTGGTTGCTTTTTCGATGTTGATAACAGGGTTTGGAACTGTTATGAATATCTCTGCAATATCCTCTCCAACAAGACCTCCTCCTGGACCCTGATCATCCTGTGCGCCTGATGAGACTCTTACAGTCATCATTTCTCCAGGATTAAGGTTGAAACTATCTCTAAGATTACGAATTTCTATCTCGTAGACACAATTTGTACATCCTACACCACCGACAAAACTGTTTGCAGCAGTTACATCTGCATCTGTCAGGTTGGTAG